>Ga0209723_1003277_pt1 | contig 19716 bp, 19 predicted proteins | sample BiotimSIPDNA_2_FD_185750 | JGI IMG/M metagenome (GOLD analysis project Ga0209723, IMG submission 185750) | Anaerobic biogas reactor microbial communites from Washington, USA - Biogas_R2 time_0 SIP DNA (SPAdes) (version 2) | ecosystem: Engineered > Bioreactor > Anaerobic > Unclassified | place... | reverse complement strand
AAGTCCGTTGTGGCAGACAAAAGCGCCGGATGGTCGGCCAGATCCATAGCGATGGACGCCCTCGGGTCACACGCCCTGCTGAATCCCACATGCGAAGAGGAGTGTATGAAAATTCTGGCCCGAATAGTCGATGACCCGCGGGAGGAGTTCGGTGCGCGCAGAAGCGCTGCGTTCGTTCTGGTGGATTTCAGAAGGTCGGATTACAAAAGAGCGCTCATAGGCTTTTCGCAGGCCGAGGAAAATTATGCAAAGGCCGACCCGAATTACAAAAGAACATTCACCATAAGGGATTTGGAAAAGGATCTAAGCGCCGCGAGATCCGGGCTTGAGATGTACACACGTGATTGGATGGAGTTTTACTCGCCGGAGCAGATACACAAACGCAAAGAACTCTGGGAAAAAAGCGACCGCGGGGAAACGCAGCTTTTTGGCGATATCCCCGATAAGCATGGGCAGCAAAAATGGCGCACCCTGGGGGGAAGAAGCGTTATTATGGATCTAAACGGTCCCTGTCCCTGCGGAAGCGGCAGGCCATACAAACGCTGCTGCTGGAAGAAGGTTCATTAAAAAGTTTTTTTGTGTTAGCATCCTGCGCCTCAATAGGAGAAAGAACTATGCCGAAATTCGAAGATATGCAGGTGAAGGCCAAGACTCTCATCGAGGAGGCCCTGGCCCTTTTAAAATCGGGAATGAGCGACGCCGAATTCATCGCCGGCAAGACAGCCACTGCTGCAAAACTTCATATAAAGTCGAAACAGGGCCGCATAGAAAAATACAGGCTTCTCCATGAATTAGGCGAGCTTTTTCATGCCGCCATTTTGGACGGCAAGCCGGTTCAGATTAGCAAGAGGATGAAGGAGATATCCCAACAGGTGGCCAAATTGGATAAACTTCTTGCCAGTACCACCAAAAAGATATCATCGCTCACAGTGACCACAAAAACAGCCGTGACAACCAAGAAAACCACTAAGAAAAAAACCGGTTCCTAGGCGTGTAGAGCATGGTTATGATTAAGATGACGATGAAGCTGAAGATTCAAGTGAACAAATCAGGACACAATCATACCTGTCCACTATCATGATTCGGAACACCTCCATAGCAATTGCTCGGCGTCTTTGCCGCCTTGTACTTGTTCCTCTCATCTGCTATTAGAGTTCACTCCGGAGGCTGTCATGTTAAAGAAATTCAACATAACGATGAACGGCAAAAGACTTGTTGTCGATATAGACACCAAGATATGCGATCTCCTGGAAAAAGCCCCGCACAGGGGAAAACGCACAGCTGTGGGCGCAAAGCTCAACAACCGAGTCGTAGGGTTGAGATACTCACTAAAGTGCTCTGCAGAAATCGTGACGATCGACATCTCAGACAGGGAGGGAATGGACATCTACAGGAGAACGGCCAGCACCGTTCTCTACGCCGCAGTTGCCAAGGTCGCACCTGATGCCAGAATAGTGGTGGGGCAGTCGATAGGCAGCGGCTACTTCTTTGAAATCCACAACCACGTCGTCGATGAAAAATTCATACAGGATGTGGACCGCACGATGAAGAATATCGTCGCGGCCGACATCCCTATAAGCCGGAAATGGATACCGATAGAAGAAGCGATAGAGATATTCTCTTCTCACAATGCCAGCGACAGGGTCAAACTCGTAAGCCAGCTCAAGCGTTCCGAAATACCGATGATCTCTATGGGAGATTACAGGGGATATGCCCACGGACCTATCGCATACAAGTCGTCATTGATAGACTCCTGGAACCTTGTGCCATACGAGCACGGAATGGTGCTCATCTTCCCCGATTCCGAAGGAAACCTCGAAACCAACTTTTCAGCCCAGCCAAAGCTCTTTGCCACCTATCTCGAAGCCAAACGCTGGAACGAACTCATGCACATAGAAAATGTCGCAGACCTGAATGAACGATGTATGGGCAGAAAGTCCGACGAGATGGTCAAGGTCGCTGAGGCGATCCATGAAAAAAAGATATCAGCCATAGCGGATACGATATCCTCGAACGAAAACCTGAGGCTCATTCTCATATCCGGACCGACCTCGTCGGGGAAAACCACTTTTTCAAAACGGCTGCGAATACATCTGAAGATTTTCGGACTGGAACCGGTCACCATATCACTGGACAACTACTATCTCGACCGCGACGACTCACCAAGGCATCCGGATGGAACTTATGATTTTGAAACTATCAATGCCCTTGACCTGGAGCTTTTCAACGACCACCTGACAAAACTTTTAAAGGGCAAGGAAATCGAGATGCCCGCATACTCATTCTCTATAGGTAAAAGGGATCCATCCAAACTCACTAGAATGAAGCTTGGGCGCGGTCAGATTATAATCGTTGAAGGGATACACGGCCTGAACGAGGAACTCACGAAGTCGGTGCCCCATCAAAATAAGTTCAAGATATATGTTTCGGCGCTGACCCAACTTTGTCTCGACGATCACAATAGGATATTCACCACGGATACAAGGCTCTGCAGGAGAATAATACGCGACAGGCTCTTCAGAGGAACCACCGCAGCCGACACTATAGAGGGATGGCAGAGCGTGCGCCACGGGGAAAAGAAATACATTTTTCCGTACCAGGAAAACGCGGACGTGATGTTCAACTCGGCTCTGCCGTATGAGCACTCACTGCTAAAGCCATATGCGGAAAAATTCCTGGCCGAGGTCCCTCGCGAACATCCTTCGTATATGGAAGCCTACAGACTCACAAAATTCTTCTCCTTCTTCATACCCATCCTGTCGAGGGAAGTGCCACACACATCGATACTGAGGGAATTCATCGGGGACAGTGCATTTCGTTATTGACCGAAATGCCCGCCCGTTTATTCACGTGTCCCCGTCTGCCGACGGCTCACCAGTTACGCGTTACTGTTTACAGTTGCTCGGAAATGATGTTTTTGAATCAATTATGCAGCCTTCTCTTCTTGTTTTTCTCTATCAGCTTTAGCTTGCCGCGAAGGCCGTAGTCGAAGGGGCGCAGCACCGGTATATCCAGAGCCAGTATCTTCTGAAGGATTTTATCCTCCGGATAGCTCTCTTTTATCTCCTGTGCGTACTCGAAAGCAGTAAGGATCTCACCTATGCAATAATCGACGTATTCACCATCATCTTCAAAAGGTATGAGCTGTCCCCTCTCAGCCAGCATCACCGCGAGAGAGGTGCAAAATTTTACTTCATCCTCGGGACGTAAGCGGATGAAATAGTCTGACATAATCCTGCCGATGACTATTCTCATATCTCGCACTATCTCGCCAAGGGCCTCTATCGATTTCCCCAGATGTCTCTCCGTAAGAAAAAACTCGAAGAGGTCGAGAAGATTCCTGACCTCATTTTCAATGGGCGCAAGCGATATATCCATCCCCTTCTTTTGTATGCTCATGAGGGCAGAGTAGCAAATAGATGGCGATGAGCCAACCTTTTCTTGTAAGAACGAAATCTGCAACACATTAAACCGGAAAATGATCCTGCGGATGTATGAATACGCTTCACTTAGCCGGTTTTCATGCAGTTTCACGAAACGCATAAAAACCCCAGCTGAAAGAGTTTCCTTAACAATCAACGATTTGCATCGGTATCTCGACATTTCATCATATGGCACGGCGATTGCTTTGATGAAAGCAGCAAGAAGCGATCGATCGCCAAGCGGTTTCAAAATCAGGGAGGAATATGAGTTCGATTCAAGCGAAGGATGTCTTCACCATAATAGAGGGAAAGGAGGGAAAATCCAGGTGGGTCAAAATAGGATCCGCCTACGGAAACAAGGACGGCTCGATAAATGTCATACTCGACGCCCTCCCTTGTGACGGCAAGGTTCAGATACGTGAAAAAAGGAAAACTGAAGTCAAAACTTCTGAATGAGAAAAGGAGACTTACATGAAAAGAAGTAATGGAATGAAATCAATAGCGTTAATCGCCGGACTGCTGGGGCTTCTGTGCATAGCCGGAAACTCCTTCGCCGCAAAGCCGCCTCCGCAGTCGCCGGTGGATCTCTCAACGGCCACCGTCGAACAGCTGGTGGCGCTCCCAGGGATAGGACAGGCCAAAGCCCAGGCGATAGTCGAATATCGCGCACAGAACGGCATCGCTGTGAAGGAAGACCTTCTGAACGTAAAAGGAATAGGTCAGGCGTTGCTGGCAAAGATAAGCGAACACATAACCATATCCAATGGGCAGAAGAAAACATCTGGCATGGCGGAAAAGGTCGTCAGGTAATCGGCGTTTTTCGTCAACAAGTCGGGGCTCGCGGCTTGGGTCGGCCGCGGGCCCTTTCTTGTAAATACCGACCGCATGTGCTAGCCTGCCCTTCGTGAAAGACGGATGTCTCATTTTACACGGCCTGACCGGTACCCCCGATACAGTATCATCTTTCAGGCGCGTATTTCTTGACGCAGGGTTCAACATATCGGCGCCATGCCTGGCCGGACACGGCGAAAGCATCGAAGAACTTTCCAAGGTAAAGTGGCAGGACTGGTATAACAGCGTAAGGATAGCCTATTCAACGCTGAAAAGAGACTCACACAGAATTTTCTGCGCAGGGACCTCCCTTGGCGCGCTCCTCTCCTTGAAGCTCGCGATAGACGAAGGCTGGGGGGTCAGGGCGATATCGGTTATAGGCACGCCGCTCAGGCTTTCCAGGCTTGAGAGCGTCGCGCTAACAATAGTCAGATATTCGCCGTTGAGATTCATGATAAAATCGATTCCCAAGGATCTCACGAAAAGTGTCGCAGATCCGGAAGGAAGAAAGCGCTATGAGCTCATGAGCCTGCCGCGCCTCCCCGTTCACGCGGTCCATGAGTTGACGAAGCTCCAGTGCGAGGTAGCGAAAGGGCTGCAAAAAATTTCCCATCCCCTGCTGGTGATGCACGGCAGGGAAGACAAAGTCGCACCCTTATTCAACGCGGATATATTGAGGAATTCAGTATCATCAAAAATAGTCGAAAGCGTCATATTGAATGGTTGCAAACACGTGCTCACTATGGACTACGAAAGGGTCCGCGTCGCCAAAACGGCACTATACTTTTTCAAGCGCTTTGCATAAAATGCGCAAATTAAATATGGAGGTTTTGATATGAAAAAAATTTTAACACTGGCAGCTGTTCTGTTTTTATCACTTCCTGCGGCGCTTTTGGCCGAGGAGATTCTTTTGGAAGAATATGAGATCACTGGAAATATCGAAGAGATAAATCTGGAACCGGCACCCGCGAGCTCTCCTACAAAAAGAAATCCCAAAAAGGCCACATCATATGAAAGACCGGCCAGCCGAAGCAGCCAGCAAGTAGGTGAAGTCGAGGTAAGCATAGACAAACGTGTCAAGATAGCTCCGGCTTTCACGGCCGAGCCGAGAGAGGGGACCTTCAGGGTAGGGCTTGTCGGCCCCGGCATCTACGTGGGGAACAAGGGAATAGACACGATGATGGGGATAGGAGCAGAGGGCGAGTATTTCATCTTTGAAAGGTTGTCAGCCGGAATGAAAATTCAGGTGGCCACGGACTTCGCCAGCAACAACGAGCTCAATTCGATTCTAAGCTTCATCCCGCAGGCAAGATACCTCTTCGATTTTGACAGCCATCCGAGGTGGACGGCCTATGTACAGGCCGGGGCAGGGATAGCCCTCCTAGACGGCAGCTCTGTTGCCGCAGATATCGCCATACCCGGCGGAGGAATATGGTGGCAGTACAACGAAAAACTTTCCATTGGTCTCGACCTTTCATTGCACATACTTGCCAGAAGTTCGACGGCGGTGGCCTTTTTCGCCGGACCGGCATTTAGATACCAGTTCTGATGAAAAAATATCAGATCAAACACAGGATAGATGTCGCAGCTGGAAGAAAACCTGCAGACCTCCTGCTGAAAAACTGCAGGGTCGTCTCCGTTCTCGCCGATGAAGTGGTCAATACCAGCGTGGCGATAGCCGACGGCGTCATAGTTGGTTTTGGCAATTACAGCGCCAAAAAAGAGATCGACCTGGGCGGAGGATATCTCTCCGCCGGCCTCATTGACAGCCATATACATATCGAAAGCACTTTGCTCGTACCTCAGGAATTCGCAAAGACGGCACTCATCCACGGTACGACCGCGGTAATAGCCGACCCCCATGAAATCGCGAATGTCATGGGCGCCGCCGGAATACGCTGGATGATCAAGGCCAGCGAGGGGCTCCCTCTCGACATCAACATAGTGCTTCCATCGTGCGTTCCCGCCTCCAGATTTGAAAGCCCGTGGGGCACCTTTGGCAGCAGCGATCTGAAAAAACTGGCCTCGCTTCCGAGGGTGATCGGAATCGGCGAAGTCATGAATTATCCGAAAGTCATTGCAGGAGATCCCGAATTCCTCAGGAAGATCCGCCTGATCCCAGGAATGCGCGTCGACGGACATGCACCGGGGCTCACCGGCAAAGATCTAAACGCGTACATAGCGGCTGGAATACACTCCGACCATGAAAGCACAAAGGCATCCGAGGCAAAGGAAAAGCTCCTTGCGGGTCTGCACATAATGGTACGAGAAGGAAGTTCGGAAAAGAATCTCAACGAGATAGCCAAAATCATCACCCCCGCAAATTCACACCGTTGCTTTTTCTGCTCGGACGACAGGAGCGCCCACGACCTGGTTAACAAGGGCCACATAGATGAAATACTTCGCATGGCGGTGCGTGCGGGAATACCTCCGATCACCGCCCTGCAGATGGCCACGAACAACGCCCCCTATTATTTCCGTATCAAGCGGAGAAAAGGGGCGGTGGCCGTAGGGTATGCTGCAGACCTGGTGGTTTTTGACAGCCTGAAAAAATTCAACGCCAGAATGGTATTCAAAGAAGGAAAGCTTGCCGCCAAAGATGGTGAGATCTTAATTCCCTGCAAGGCCAATTTCGCCCCGAAGGTAGAAAATAGCGTAAACCTCGCTCGCACAGAACTCGAAGTTTTCAGGGTAAAAGCCCAAGCTGGAAAAATGAGGGTCATGAGGATCATCCCCGGCCAGATAACCACGGAGCTCGAAACAGCAAGGCCATCAGTATCCGATGGCCTTGTTGAATCGGATATTTCTAGGGATCTCCTGAAGGTTACAGTTTTGGAGCGTCATCACGCCAGCGGAAGATTTTGCACCGGCTTCGTCAGGGGATTCGGCCTGAAAAAAGGCGCGATAGCCTCCACCGTATGCCATGATGCGCACAACATAGTGGTGGTTGGAACAAATGATCGCGATATGCTCTGCGCCGTCATAGAACTCGTAAGATGCAAAGGGGGATTCGTAGCCACATGCGGTGAAAAGGTAGTGGACTCTCTGCCGCTTCCAGTCGCAGGGCTAATGTCCAACATGCCAGCGGCAGATGTAGCCTCCGCTTACACCAGGATAGAAAAAACGCTGAAAAAGCTTGGTTCTGCTGTCGATGACGCATTCCTGACCATGTCCTTTCTGTCGCTCTCGGTGATACCGAAGATCAGAATCACGGACCGCGGCATCATAGACGTAAACGGAGACAGAATAGTCCCCCTCTTCCTGAAATAGTACGCCCCGCCAGAGACATGAATTCAAATTTAGGAATCTCTGAAAAGCTAGCTGTAACAATAACTTCGACCATGGACGATTGACCATAGACCAAAACATCAAGAAGCTAGAACCTAGAAGTGAGAAGCAATATTTTTACAGGCGAGGTTTTTCTAGCTTCTAACCTCTCGCTTCTAGCTTCTGTTTTTCCCAGTCACGGTTGTTGCGGGATCCCCCGATTAAAGCACTCGGGGATGACAATCACGCCGTCATTCCCGCATGCTGTAAGCGGGAATCCCGTTCAGACTGTTCACCACTCACCAGTCACGGCTGTTGCGGGAGGGGGTTGAATCCTGATCGCTGATCTTTGATCCGCCTTTTGTAAGACTAGCTTATATTCAAAAATATCGTTACTAAGATCAGAATCAGGATTAAGATGAAGATGAAGATTAAAATCAGGATCAAGATTAAGATGGATCCATTTCAGATACATAGGCAACAGTTGATTATTGGGACATGGGTGACACAAATAGGGGTCAATTTCTTGCAGCATATATGCCCCCTTTGACCTTGTCATAGAAGTTTCGATGGTATAGATACAGCTCCCATGAAGGTGAATAGATCGAAGGCCAAAAAGAAAGACAAAAAGAGGGCCAAGCCCGTCGCTAAGTCCATTCGCAAAAAAACACTAAAGCTCTCAAAAAAGAAAGCTGCGGCTAAAACTGTTTCTTCAAAAAAAATCACCCGTGAGAAAAAAAATAGGGGAAAGACAGCAGCAAGGATCAAACCTGAAATATCTTTGCCGAGACCCAGAGAACCGCAGTTTTCTATATTGATGACCTCAGGCAAAATTTCTAATTTCGACCCTCTCGACATGCTGAGAAGAATACTGATGGCAGAAGACATGCTCTTCCTCAGCCGACAGATAACATATCACATTTCGACTGAAGCCGACCTGCCAGGAATATGGGGCGATAGAGACAAGATAGGGCAAGCCTTCGTCAAACTCATCGATTACCTTGCCAGACGCGCGGACAGAGGGACGAAGATAAAGATATCCATATCACAGTTCGCACTTCGAAGCGGTCCGGGAATAAAAATAAGCTTCGAGAGTCATGATAGAAATCTCGATAATATAAACAGTCAGGAATTTCTGGACAGACTCGTACACGGCACCAACGAAAACGGTCAGGTGCCTGTGTTATACAACGCCCGTCAGATAGTGGTCAGCCAGCGCGGCCAGATGTGGGCCGACCTCCCTGTGCCCAACCACCCGGTCTATCACATACTTCTGCCAGCGTCCGAAGAGGCAGCCAAGCAGCCAAGTAATGAGCAGATGACTTTCAAATACGACATATCGATCACGAACTACGCCAACGTAAGAAAGAGGTTCGGAATCACAAAAAGCGCTTCGCTCGTAGAACAGATAGGTAACTATGTCAGATCTCTGGTCCGCTATCCGATCGACATGGTGATGTCCATCAGCGACAAAGGAATGATTACAGCAATCTACGAAACACAGAAAGGTTCGGCAAATTCCGTTGCGAGCAGAATATCCCAGAGGCTGGCCCAGGAACAGTTCATGATAGGCAAAAGGCCCGTGGATCTCATGTTTCGCTACAACCTTGCACTTCTCACATCATCCCCTGGGACAAACCAGGAGTCCAAAAGCGGGAGATAATAAAATATGGATTGGCAGCACCTAGCCTCATTTCTCTGGCAGCCGAGAATTGAAATTTTTATCACAATGGCGGTTTTGTTCGCTCTACCGCTTATCAGGATATTGTTATATCCTATCACACTCCGTGGATGGTTCGCCGTATATGCGAGCTTTCCATTAGGACTTTTTGAGGAATTCATCGCTCCAATACGCGGCATATTTGGGATTCCATATCTGGCCTCGGGGATTGTCTGGCTCATGATCCTCTCATATACGACAGCGGAAAACGCCTACGCTATGGAGGCCGTTCTTTTCGTATTTCTCATTGCAACTCACTTCATATTCTCTAAAATAAAAAAAATAGAGAAAATAGCGTGTGCGGTGTATTTGGAAGATCATCCGGAAATAGATCCGGACCTCTTCTACAAGCTTCTTCTCTCATCACAGGGACCGTTTCGCGTAAGGGTATTCGGCAAGCCAACAAAAACCGTAAACCTATGCGCTCCGGACTTTACATCGAGCAGGCCGATGAAACGGCTTTCCATCTCGACCTACATAGTCGGGGCGTGGAGCATAATGAAGCTGGCAAGGCTGACCGCTCTGCTTTCACGCAAACTCGACCGCGAAGAGGTAGAAAAAATCGCCCCGTCCATATCAGCCGTCTTCGCAACTCGAATCCTGAAACTCATACGTGGGAAGCTTTCATTTGAAGGAATAGATGGAATACAGAAGGACTCCTGCTCTAATATATTTTTATTCACGCACAAGAGCTTTCTGGATTTCGTAGTAGCGCCGCTCCTTCCCCTCGCCATGGCGGCAAGAAACAATTCTGAAAGGAAGCTCCCGCTTTTTCTGATGGCCGAGGATCATTTCAAGCGCAATCCGCTCTTTTACTCGATCTTCGGAATAGGAATGGCCGCTGAGGCGCTTGGCATGATTTTCGTGAAACGCGGGAAAAAAGGCGGCCGTGAAGAGGCTGTGGCGATATCAAAAATAGCCAGTGAAAGGATAATTCGCGACGGCTCCGATCTGGCCATATTTCCCCAAGGGAGCAGGGCCCTCCCATATGCTAGCACGCAAATGATACAGCTCGATGCGGGATACTACACGGTCGGGTCAAAGACACGTATGAAAAAATATGGGGCCCATCTCAAGAAGGGAGCTGCTTTCATAACGGTGGAAGTCCTCCTCGAGGCGGCCAAATCAGAAAAATCCTTTCATGTTAGGCTTATTCCCATAGCCATTTCCGGAACAGCTCTGGCCTGCCCAAAAGGCCGAAGTGCCATCAAACCGAACGTCTCGATCAAGCTGTCTGCAGGAACTCCCATAGTGAGGACCACCGCATCAGTAGATGACATGAAAGGCTTGTCAGGCAAGGAGCTCCAATCCAAAAAAGAACATTGCGCAGCGATAATAATGGAGATGATAGATTCTGAACTTAAAGGTGCGAGCAAGGTTCACGCCGAACTTGAACGCAGGTTCACCAGGGACATAAGCGAGATGCTCGACAGCTTGGGGTTCGATGAAATCGCACTGGCTATGAAGTCGTGGCGTGGTGAAGATTACCTCGTCCACTCAATCCTCGACTGTATCTACACATGCAAGCACAAATTGTGGCGGCAGCTCACAGGCGAACTCGTCCATCACATACAAAATTTTTCAGAACGCGATGAACTCCAGAAATTCAAGGAAAAGGTAGTGGATCTTATAAAAACTTGATGAAGGCGTTATTCTGCATCAATAAAAATATGAAGTGTACAAGAATGCAGCGTAGGCGATGAGAAGTAACAGCCCCTCCCACCTATTTATTAAAAGTCCTTTTCTAGCCAGCGGAAGAAGAGCAACAGCAAATCCTGTCATGAAAATATATTCATTTATAAGAAGCCCTGATTCAACGGTAAGAGGGGATATGACAGCAGCGAGACCTATCCCAAAAAAAATATTGACTATATTGCTGCCGACCACGTTTGAAACACATATGTCGTCTTTACCCTTCATCGCGGCCACTGCAGAGGTGGCAAACTCGGGAAGGGATGTCCCAACTGCCACGAGCGTTAAGCCTATAAAAATTTCGCTGATACCGTAGAAACGTGCAATATTCTCGGCAGATTTTACAAATAGATGACCTCCGCCGATCACGCCGACAAGACCAATTAAGACAAGAAGGAGAGCAAGCGGAATTCCATTTTTGGGCATAACGCCATTTTGATCGGAATCTGTCAGCCTGTCCTTTTTAACCTGCAAGATGGTATATGATATAAACGCTATCATACAGGCTATGAGTATCGACCCTTCAATTCTGCCTATTTTCCCATCGGCGCTCATCGCAAATAGAATCAGCGTAGCGACTATCATAATGGGGATCTCTCGCTTCACCATCGTGAGTTCGACATTGACAGGCTTCACCAGAGCTATGACCCCTATTATCAACCCTATATTGCAGATGTTGCTTCCAACTATATTACCAACCGCTATCGAAGAATTTCCGGCATAGGAAGCCAGTGAGCTCACTGTAAATTCAGGTACGGAAGTTCCGAATGCCACTATCGTCAGTCCTATTATTACGGGACGGACATTGAATCCTTCCGCGATACGCCCGGCCCCCCGGACCAGAAAATCCGCGCCGAAATAGAGGAGCAAAATCCCGGCAGCAACATATGTCCAATTTAGTATCATGCTCAGCCTGATATCATTATTTTGAAGCCATGCAAATACTTTTAAGTAACCTCTGAGAAATCAGCAAATTCAGGGCACCTCTAAAAACTATGCGCTTGTCATCCCCGCAACGACCGTGACTGGGAAAAACAGAAGCTAGAAGCGAGAGGTTAGAAGCTAGAAAAACCTCGCCTGTAAAAATATTGCTTCTCACTTCTAGGTTCTAGCTTCTTGATGTTTTGGTCTATGGTCAATCGTCCATGGTCGAAGTTATTGTTGCCTCTAGCTTTTCAGAGGTTCCTAAACTACTTTTAACTAACAACTAACTATCCTCTTGCACCGGCTAAAAGCCGGTATTACTCTCTTCAAAAATTGGAGGCACCAATGAAAAAAATGTTCCTTTCGATTCTCATCATCCTTGCCACAACACTCTCACAGGAGGCTATCGCCATGAGTTACCAGCCCGACTCAAATGCCCCGAGGTCAAGTGTCCCGGACGAGTATAAATGGGATACATCCGTTATATTTAAAAGCGACGCAGCTTGGAATGCTGCCTTTTCAAAGGTTATGAATTCCTTAGGCTCTCTGCAGAAATACAAGGGGAAACTCGACTCTCCTGAAAAACTTTCCAAGTGCCTTGATGAATTTTTCGACGCGAAGCTTCAGATGTCGCGCCTATCTCTATACGCCGAGCTGAAACTAGCCGAAGACAAAAACGTTGAAAAGTATCAGATCATGTTCCAAAAAACTTCCGACATGGCTACATCTTTCAACACGAAAACTTCATTCATAAAAGAAACGATTCTGCGCGCTGGCAACGAGGAGATGGAAAAAAACCTAGCCTTCGGCGAAATAAAAAAATACGTCCCCTACATAAAGGAGCTGAGGAGGCGCACCGACAGAATCCGCGGTGAGGAGACCGAGCAAATCCTCGCCATGAGCGGCGACAACCTATTCGCATCCAGCTGGCCAACATCCGATATCGAAATGATATTCAAGTCGATCATGAGGGATCTGCAATTCCCAAAGATAAAGGACGAGGGGGGAAAAGAGGTTCAACTAAACCTTTCCAACTATTCCAAGTTTCGAGCCTCCAAGGACAGAGTTGTTCGAAAGGCCGCCGTGGAAGCGTTTTTGGAATCGCTGAAAAAATATGAAAACATACTGGCCGCCACCCTCGCTGGGGAGGTAAAAAGGGATGTCTTCTTCGCCAAGGCCAGAAAATATGACCGCGCTGTCGACGCTTATCTTGATGCTGACGACATAGACGCCAAAGTGATGGACAACCTCATCGATACAGTAAACGAAAATCTAAAACCGTTGCATCGCTACGTTGAGCTGCGCGGGAAAATGCTCGGCATAAAAGACATCCACCTCTACGATCTTTACACTCCAATAGTCCAGAAGGCGGATGCAAGCATATCCTATGATGAAGGGGCCAACATGGTTGTTGAATCGCTCGCCCCCCTCGGAAAAGAATATACGGATGTAGTTGCCAAAGCCGTAAAACCAGGGAGTGGATGGATCGACGCATATCCAAACAAGGGAAAGGAAAGCGGAGCCTTTTCAACTTCTGCATGGGGAATTCATCCGTTTATAAAATTGAACTACCAGGAAAAAATAGATGACGTCTCAACGCTGACACACGAACTGGGCCACACTATGCACAGCTATCTCAATATGAATGTCCAGCCATTCGTCACATTCGGATACTCGACATTCACGGCTGAAATAGCCTCCACTTTCAATGAAAACCTGCTCACGGAATACCTTCTCGAAAAGTACGCCGACAACGACGAGATGCAACTTTACATACTCGGCAACCTGCTCGAGCAGATACGCACAACGATATACAGGCAAACTCTCTTCGCCGAATTCGAAAGAAAAATACACTCATTCGCGGAGGCGGGGATCCCGATAACCGCAGATCTGTTCAACAAAACCTATCTGGATCTGATCAAAAAATACTACGGCCCCAAATTCAGGATCGGAAAAGATGATGAGGTGGAGTGGGCGTTCATCCCTCACTTCTATTATAAGTTTTACGTCTTCTCGTACGCGACTGGGCTTTCCAGTGGAATAGCGCTCTCTCAGAAGGTTCTATCAGAAGGCGAAAACGCCAGAATAAAATACATCGAGATGCTCGAAGCTCCAAGCACCTCACAGCCAATTGAAATTCTGAAAAAAGCGGGAGCCGATCTCACGAAGCCGCAGGCGATAGAGGCCGCCTTAAATCTTATGGACGAAACGATCACCAGGATAGAAAAAATCCTAGCAAAAAAGAATAAAAGTTGAAAGTTCCGTCAGGAGGACTTTGAGGCACAGAATGAAAGGACTTTCTTCACTCCGTCGTTAAACGCGCTGGTGAATTGAACTCCGAAGCTGGCATCGGTATCGGTTCTCTCCAGATGCCTGACCCTTCCCATCATCGAAAGATCCCCCTCCGACCCGTTCATATTAAACATCACCTCGACCGGAGATGAACTGGAAAAGTCGTTGCTCTCAGCTATTACAAACAGCCCCCCTGTGCTCATATTCTTTATCGTTGCCGGAATAAGCCTTCCGAGGTGGCGGATGGTCGCAGGGATCTGTGTAGAAAACCTAGGATGTCTTCTCTTATCGGACATAGCGGCAATATATCCACAAGCGATCTCTCATGCAACGGTAAATAAAAGGCAGCTTGACCGGATAGGCGCCATAATATATCGCTTTTGGCATGACAGAGCTGGTGGACATAGATTTTTCGGTTGAAGAGGATGCTCTGATACAAGGGCTCCTCGATGCGCGCAACAAAAACGTGGAGGTAATCGCCTTCGGGATATTCTATTCCGGCGTTTTAGCGGATATAGACGTGGACCACGGCATAATAACTATAACCGATGGCGAAGATAGGGCCGTAATAGAGATAGAACGCGTCGAATCATTTTCCATAGTGATGCCATGAAAAAACTCCTCGGAATATTTTCTATAATTCTAGTTATGACAGCCTCATTTATCGCTGGTGGGCGGGAGCAGGCGGTTTATCCACTGGAAGGCATTCCCTTCGAAATAACGATAATAGGGACGAGGTATTATACGGACGTATCGCCGGTCATCAATGGACTCAAAAGATCCCCTTCGGCAAAAAATCTGACTGCCAGCTCAGAAACTCAGGGCAATATAGTGTATATCGGCAGTTATTTGGGAACTCCGGAGGCCCTTTTATCAGACCTAAGGGGACTGGCGGCTGACAGGTTCGGACTCGAAAGCCGGCAGGGAAAAGATGGCAGATGGATTTTTACGCTTAAAAAAAGCCCCCCTATAATGCCAATTGCGCCAGCTTCTAACGGTTATAGGCAAGATATATCCGGCGAATAACAATTGAACTGACCTATTTTGATTCTTTGTAGAATCCTGCTAATAAAATTATTTTTCTTTTTTATCAAATAGTTAAGCTCAAGTTTCCGCATTATCCGAATCATCTTGCACGCTTTGTGCATAGGGGTAAATTTTACCTACCCGCCAAAATTCTCCTTTGATCTCAACGAGTTTGATGAGATCATCCGCATATAATGAGATTTGCTCGGGAGGCGATCTCTTAAAAAGTAGCGTGGCATGGTTCCGACATTCAATTTCTCCACTTAAAGCGAGAACGGGGCCTTCAAATGTTACTAAATTTCAAGACAAGATTATCTATATTTTCAGTTCGAAGTCCCAGCGCCGGGTCAAAGAGCAGCCTCTTCTTTAAATTCCTTTCAAATCAAATAGTTTTGAACACCAGCGATGGGTTTCGCTCGCGCTGGAGATCTTACTCATTCCTTTCTATCTTTGAAAGTAATTGAAAATAAAGGGTATTTAATGAGGGATAGGGGGTGGCAGATGCCTGAAAATCACACGCTGATGGTTGAAAAAGGTTTCATGACGAGACTTAGGAACCTGATCTGCTGCTCAGAGGGGATGGGGACCTGCGACGGAGGCGAATTTTGTTCAAGCAATCCTGCAGACTGGCCGACCATAACAAACGGCCACATAATGGTCTCCCTCTCACAGCCGGAAAATAAAAGGTCCATCCCCGGGATCGACCAATTCAGGGACAAATACACCAAATGGAACCGGGATAATGACTGCATAAGCCTTCTGGCGACATTCGAAGGACTCTCAAAAGGGCTGACGCTATTTAGCACAGGGGGCTCTTTAAGTGAAAAACTTTTGGCAACCGACGAGGGCACGCATGGCAATAAAAATCAGGCGACCTCGAATGCTGTCGAACTCGCTTTAAGAAAGAGATGTTCTATATTCTATGACAAAGACGAGGCAGGCGTCGAGCAATTCAACCCGGCCAGGGCTGAAGATCTGAAGAAAATAAATGAATTCCTGGCAGCCACGTCAAACCTAAATCTAAACGATGACGGCAATGGATTTCATTGGAATGAGATATTCAAGGGAGGGGGGATACTCTCTGCAGGATCGTTTTTAATATGGCTCTTGTACAAAATATTTCGATTCGGGAAAAAGGGTAAAGGACATCTGAACGAATCCAGATTCATAATACGCGGCATAGGTGACGGAATAAACAGCCTAGCCTCAGCAATAAAATATCTCTTCGGCACATCGCTCCCAAACCTCGGGAAGGCCCTCCATTATGCAGCATCGTTTAAGTGGGTAAAAGGCGAAAAACCTCCGGAGAATTTAAAGGCGCCTGAGTCGGATACCGCTGAGGGTCTGATTCAGGATGAGATGGCTCCTGCGCCAAGGGAGGGGGTGGATGTAAAGCCGCATCCGGACGTGGTTCTTGCACAACTCTACGCATTGATTGGAAGCGAACACCACGCCATGGAAGGAAGAAAATTCGCGGCGTTAACCGATGACGGAAAAAAATACCTTGCTGCTGTCGCGATCAGGCACTGGAGCACCGAATCGGAAAGCAGGAGACAGATATTCGCCGAAGAGGACGACCGACTGACAGAAGGAAAACTGCCCAACGACTTTCTATTCAAAATCGTGCGTCACTACCTGAAAAAAGACGCTAATATCAGTATACTTGATGCCTCAGCCAGGGTGTGGGCAGAGCAGATGGAGACCCCTCATGGCGAAAGAAGTGAATTGCCGATGGCTTCGGAATTCACCCCCACTCTCATCGCTATAAAGAGGCAGCTTTTGAATGATGCTCATTTTCAAAACGCCGGTACCGGGACGCGCGAATACATAGCAATGCTTGCAAAGGCAGAATGGGACGTCCTGCCGGACGAGGCGAAGCGATCCTTTATCACCGTCAATGATACACCTGAAACCGGAATTCTGCCTCAACAGTTCGTAAGGGCGTTTAGGAAAAAAATAGCCAGAAGGATGAATAACATAAATCTCAAGTCCGAACTCAGGCAAGAATTGGCAGTCAACATACCATCGGCGCTTGAATGCCAATTCAACGTTCTGGACAAACGACTTTCCAGCCTTATCAGGGCGTGGAGAAAATTGCCCGATGAAATAAAGAGATCTTTTGAAGCGGTTTCGCATCAAAGGATTGGAGCATCCGGAATACCGCTGTATTTTATCGAGTATATCTTCAAGATCATCGGCATCGGACATTTAGCGATGGTACAATCTCTCCCGAATGAAAACGAGTGGAAGCTGGAGGTATTTCCCAACCTCTCGTATCAATCGTATAGCCTCTCTGACGCGATGGAAAATATAGCGACGCTGGATAAAAATTTGAGGATGTATCCGGAGCTGCTCAAAGTTAGAGCCAAGTCCATCATAGATGCATGGGTGCTTCTTGAAGGTGAAGTGCGACAGACGTTCGTCAACGAGGATGATACTCAGGAAATGAGAATAAGCACACTTCTCAAAGAAGAACTCAACCTAGTGCCAAAGAACTTTACAGCACTCATTCATAAATTCAGCTTGGAAACAGCGATTTTTCCGCGATCACCCATCAAGAAGGGGAGCGGAGGACAGGGGGGAGGGAGCTCAGCAAAAGCATCGCCGGCAGGAGAGGAAGTACAAGGCAATGATGAACAAAATTTTACGAATACCACCGCGGCAATGGTTGCGATGCGGGCTGTAATGGAAGGAAGGAATAGTCACGTCGCCGGACAAGGGTCGAGCCAAACCGCTTTCGTACAATCCAAATACATAGCGTCCATAAAATCGGCAGGGACGACTTGGATGCAGCAGGCAAACCCCGTAATGGGAACAGCGGCGCTCTTCGCACCAACTCTTCAGCCCAGGCCTTTGCAGATGATGCCGCAGTTGCAGCCGACCACGATCATTATTCGCTGACAGCCCTGAGCTGTTTTTTGAAGACAAGGCGCATTCGCATAAATGTTTTGAAGTATCCCCCGTCTCGAAAATCAGGAAAGGCCCAGGGGTGGGCTACCCACCCCTTGTTGTACCACAGCAGAAAATCTGCCCAGACGCCTTCGGCGACTGGAATTTTATGACCGCCATCCTTGCCAGTCATGAGGACGACCTTGTTGGCGTCTATATATCCGGGGTCTATATTCACCCTGCGCCTTCCTCCGCTCAGATAGAACGCTTCAACTCCGGAAGCCTTCTCCTTGAACCAAGTCGAACTCTCGGGGGGCAGAATATTTGAAAAAGAGACGAAGCATCTTTTCAAACCGGTCCCCATCTCATTCTCATAGTAAGATGTGTGATCGAATTCCCTCCATGGGCCAACGACATCTCTGGCTCCGAAAAACCGCTCTAGCTTAGAAAGGACTTCATCCAAAAGATCGATCTCCGAAGTTATGATTCCGACTATGGGCTTAATTGACGGCTTCATCTTTTATTTTCCTTGTTATATTTCGATTTCATCTTTACTACTGCATCGAAGGCATCAGCAAAGAGCCTCGGGCTGATTCCGAACTCCTTTTCTATTCTCTGTGCGATCCCCGTCGAAAGCCTATCCTGTTTTTTCTCATCTGCCGTGTTCTTCCTCAAAACTCCGTCTCTCAAAAAAATAATCCCGTCACCAGTTTGAACTGATATGCTTATGTGACGCATCATCGCCCACTCAAATGAATCTATCCATTTTTTTAAAAACAAGGATTCCTCTACAGCGACATCTTTAAGTTTGTATCTGACACGCCTCTTTTCCGCTGACTCCGTAACGAGTAAAAGCTGGCTTGTTTCACCCAGTCGCTCAAGAAATATTTTCCCCGAACGGCCGCTTTGAGACGCGTAACCTGTCTTTGGAACCCTTACAGGGGCTTCCATAAGATAGCCTGGATCAACTAGGTAGCGATCAGAGCCTAGCGATACTATCAATGCACAATGGGTATCAGGGCCATACGACCTGTCGCAAAAGACTCGTATAGTTTCATATCCCAAGCCGGTCAGAATCTGATCGAAAAAATAGGTGAGAGAAAAACACGTTCCTCCGGCCCCATATTCCATATGTTCGGCAAGAACTATATCCGGCATCCTGGGCCGCAATTCCGGGTCGGAAACCTCTGCAAATCTGGCTATTTTCGTAAGGTTTTCATAAGGCATCCTGTGAAATAATCTCGCCAGAAACTTGAGCCCCTCAAGGTCGGGACGAACCCCCCTTGCACCGGTAAGCTTTAGAAAATCCCTTACAACATCGGCATAATGCATAATTGACGCCTATCCGAAAATAAATGATCATGCAACTATGGTGGATATCGTATCGTTCGTCAGAAATTCCGACTATGACCTCCCGGGCCTTATAGAATCCCTAAGGAGATCCGTGAAATTATGCGGTTTCAACCTAGCCGATGTCGCCGGGAAAAAGGTGTTGCTAAAACCAAATCTGCTCGGAGCTTATCCGCCGGAACGAGGGATCACAACCAATCCGGATTTCGTATGCGCCGCAGCTATAGTTTTCCGTGAAGCAGGAGCGATTGTAAGCATCGGAGACAGCCCCAATGGAATATTCGATATAGATACCTGCTGGGA
>Ga0209723_1003276_pt1 | contig 19717 bp, 24 predicted proteins | sample BiotimSIPDNA_2_FD_185750 | JGI IMG/M metagenome (GOLD analysis project Ga0209723, IMG submission 185750) | Anaerobic biogas reactor microbial communites from Washington, USA - Biogas_R2 time_0 SIP DNA (SPAdes) (version 2) | ecosystem: Engineered > Bioreactor > Anaerobic > Unclassified | place... | reverse complement strand
GATTGTAGTGATGTTGTTATATATATCAGAGGGGATAGGGGGGTCTAAAAATAATAATGACCTATGAGGAAACCACAGCGCTACTCTTTTTACACAAAAATTGAATTTGACGGTTTCCAAAATATATATTTAAAATAAAAAATAAATTTCAATGAAGATTGGTATATTAACTTGTGTCTATAAAAGACCACAGATATCAGCATTATTTCTATTACAGATAGAAAGACTAAGAAAGACTTATGGTGATTTGTTTTTACCTATAGCGGTTGTATCAACACCAGAGGATGAAGCATTGTTTCAGAAACATAATGTAGAAACTCATATGTATGCTAACTCACCTCTTGGTGCTAAGTTTCAATATGGGTTATATCAGTTAAGAGATAGAGTAGATGCTGTTATGTTAATGGGTTCTGATGATTTAATAGATAATACTATGATAGATAAATTACTTAAAGAAGAAGAAGAGCTTGTATGGCCTATAGGATTATATATAACAAATACTGTTGGTAATAAAAAAGGGGAAGTAAGATTATTTGATTGGTTTTATAAGAACTATTCTTCTGTTGGTAGACTTGTAAAGAAGAGTTTATTAGATAGATTAGATTGGAGATTGTGGAACGGTACAGAACTTAGAGCAATAGATCATTCATCACATCATAGGTTATTAGAAGGTAATCCTACTTTAAAGATGGTGAATATGATGCCAGAATCAGCAATACTGGATATTAAGAGTGATGTTAATATTAACTCTTATAAAAGGTTTTCTCTTGGTGGTAAAATAACAAATGCTGATTATGTATTTAGTAAGTTCAGTGATCTTGAAAAGGAAAGGTTGGAATTATTATGCCAACAATAAATCTTAATAAGAGAAAACCAAGAGAGAGAACTTATAATAAGGCAGCATATCAAGATGTATATAACACTCCTAGGTGGAAGGCACTAAGACAATATAAAGTAAAAAATAATCCCCTCTGTGAAGAATGTCTTAAGAGGGGAGTTATTAAACAAGTAGAAGAGGTACATCATATAATACCTATTGATATTGATAACTTTAATGAAGAGCTTGCATATGATTATGATAATTTAATTAGTTTATGTATTGAGTGTCATAAGGAAGCTCACAAGAAGTTAAACCAACAGTAGTCAAAAGTAGATTAGCTATAGAGTATCCAAAATATTTTGTGTTTAAACACTAAAAAATGCAACTAGTAGGGTATAAAATAGTATATATTTTGGGTGGTTATAAGTCAATATTCTAAAATTAAATCTTAGAAACCGCTCAAGTAAAGTTTATATGTAAGTCCTCACACCCTATCAAAATTTGGAGGCTATCTAAGAAATTAGTAATTTTGTGTATAATCAAACAATCAAACAAACTTATCCGAACAATGAAAGCCAATGAAAACAAATATGAGGAAGCTGAAGATAAGGGTAGAAATCTACTCTATACTTTGTTAATGGATGCTTCAAACACATCATTTAATGTATCAGAAATCTCATTTACCAGCACAACAACAAGATATGATGGTTCTTTTAAGATAGATGAAAGAGATTGTGTGTTTGAGTTGAAATACAGAAGTCACAGCATCAACAAATATAATACCTACTTGCTGGAAAAGATTAAGTATGATGAATTAGAGCGTCATCATATAGATGGTAAGGGTGCTTACTACATTATGTTATTCTTAGAAGATGATAACACAAATTCAGCTATAATTTTCAACATTTCTAAGAGGATAGATAAGTGGGGATTAAGTCCACTAGGAGTATTTGAACCATCCTATCAACCTAATTCAACTGTAGAGAAGAGAGGTAGAAGTGAAAAGCTAGTAACCTTTCTTGTTCCAGAGGATTATGATACAAAAATCAGTAGTATCAATACTACTGGAGTATACATTTTCACAGAACCAGACAATGTATATAATTATAAGTTAATTAATTAATAAATATATAATGATGAAAACACAAGAAATTTTAAAACAAATTGCTGAAGATATTAGGCAAATTAAAGAGGTCTTAATTCAGTATGGTGTGATGACAGAGATTGAGGACATAATATCTGATGAGGAGTAATGAACACAACTTCTGTAGAAACCGAAATGAGCCTTATCAATATGGATGATATAATCAAACAGATGAATAGGTATGCACACTATAAGCTTGATAGAATTGATTCAAAGCAATTAGAAGGGCTTACAGCTGATGATGTAGTACAAGATACTATTTTGAAGGTGTTAGAAGGCTCTAGAAGCTGGGAAAAGAGTAAGCTGAATAACTTTACTACTTTCTTATTTGGATGTCTTAAAAGCGAAATTAGCCACATACAGAGGCGAATTGAGAATAGAGGTAACGCAATGTGGAGAGTTAAGGAGTATTTATTCAGTTATAACGAAGCTGGCATTAAATTTGATGGTAATACAAGAAGATATTATGTGGAAGAATAGGTAAGTTATGAAAAAGTATAGTGTGAGCAGCGAGAAGCGAAGGGAATACTACCAAAATACGAAAAAAAAGAAGTTGTTGGAATATCTTAATTATAAAGATAAGGACAAAGAATGGGCAGAAAAATATAAAAATGATAATATTATACCAAAAAATAAGGATTCGCAGTTAAGACATAACTTTGGTATAACGTTAGACGATTATAATAAAATATTGGAAAAACAAGATCATAAATGTGCTATTTGTCACATATCATTAGAAGAATTTACATCACAACATAAGAAATTTAACTATTTTGTGGTAGATCACAATCATACTACTGGTAAAATAAGAGGTTTGTTATGCAGTAATTGTAATACCGCATTAGGTATGTTAAATGATAATATTAATAACCTCTATATGGCTATTAATTATCTCCAATTTTCTGAAGTTATCTAAAATATTACGTTTTTACGCGTTTTGGAAATAAACCACTATTGATTATCAACAGATTAAGTTTACAAAGTAGTGGGCTATTATATATAGAAGGACATATATAATGAATTTTGGCAATCATTGTTATATTTTGGAATAAAGCCTCTGTGTAAAAGCAGAGGCAACATTCTATCAAGTACTGAAGGGAGTTGATATAACAGCTGCGGTATTTGATTAAGCTCTACAGCGGGATTCACCTACAGAGCAACTTTGGAACTAAGCAGTGAGAAGGGGTGACGGATTACCGGAAGATTCGTAAGTAGACTGCAACTATAAGGACACGGTGTTCACTTATAGCTCAAGGCGAGAGAGTAGGGACGGAAGGAAGTACTTAACTTGCAATCTTGAGAGTTCTGACCCTAAGTAACATTAGGATAAGTCGAACTGTTCTCAAGAGCTTCAAGAGTAAAACAAAAGGAAATACATACTAAGATACACTATGATAAAGATAACATTAGAGAAACATTGGTCATATGATAGGCCTACACCTTATTACTATATATACGCTGGTAACTTAGCAATCTATTCTTGTGCCTCTTTAGATGAAGCTGAAGAGAGATTATTGCTTATAGAGGAACTAGGTGTAAAAGAATATATAGAACGTATAAGGATTCAAAAGGAAGTTGTCAAAGAGATTGAGTTAGATAATATCTCAGATAACGACAGCGGAGAACAAGAAGTTTAAAATTTCAGTGTCGTATAATAAAAAGGCACTTTAAATTGAGGTTGCACCCACCTTCCGGGGTGCTTCCTCTTTTAAAAAAATAATGTAGGGCAAATAAGATGATAAATATATTTCATATAAAGAGTTCTAATAAGGAGTTAAAACCAATATTGATTACATATAAACCGGAATCATATTGTGCTGAAGCAGTTGCTTTATTTGCTAGAATGGAAGAACAACCATCTACTGCTTTAAAAGAACTGATTAACAAAACTATTATTGACTTAAAAACGTCTGGTATTTGGGATAAAACAGACAAATTTCATAAATGGGACTTACATACAGATCAAGCTTCACTGTTAGATTGGAAAAATCCAGAATTAGATGCTGAAGTAGTTGGTACTAATGTAACATTTACTCCGGCTTCTGGTGTATTAACATCTTCAACTGGTCATATTGAACTTAATTATAATCCTTCTACAGATGCTACTTCATTTACATTAACAGATGCTGCATTTTCATTAGATGATGTCTCTGAATTAGATACATCTAGTTATAACTTTGGAGCATATAATACTACATCTAATATAGATGTTATCCTATTTAGAACATTTGTAGATTCAGGTGGCGCCTATTTTCGACCATTTTTATATATGGGGAATCAAACCCTTTTTGCGTGGGCTAATAGGTTAAAAGGTAGTTTTTATACTTGGTATTGTGAAAAGCCTACTACAACTACGCTAGCAATGTATTCAGATAGTAATACATATGCTACATCTACATCAAAAACATTTACCACAATGGTTAATCAGAATTTGGTTTTAGGTGGATATAGAGGATATAGTGGTGCTGTATCTAGAACTCCTATAAATACATCATTATTTTGGATTGGAGGTAAATTTACAAATGAGCAAAGATCTGCATATTATAGTATTATGACCTATTGGAAAGAACATATTAATGAGGTGATTTAAAATGATAGATAAGATTTATATAAAAATAACAGACCTATTACCAGTCATAGGAGGAGCTGGTGGTGCTGCTACACAAGCTAATAAACTAAATACATTATTTCCAACAGCTGAGGCCATAGTTAATACGGTCATCATTTCGGCTATAGGTGCTGCTATTGGTTATTTAGTAAAGCTACTGTTGGATAGAATATTTAAGAAAAGGAGGAAGGATGATACAAATTAACATACCAGATAATTATGATGACAGAACAAAACTCTATATGACACATCTTATAGAAGTTTTGAAATATGATGAATCAATAAAAGAAGTAGATAGTACAGCATTAGAGTTATTTGCATTTTGTTATAATAATTATGTATTAGCAAAGGATTTACTGTTAAAAGAAGGATTGGTAGCAAGAGATAAAAATGGTGTTGCTGTACGGTCCCACCCAGCAGTAAAAATATGTCACGATAATGAAATTAAAATGTTCAAGATTCTGAAGGAGTTTAGAATGACACCAAAAGGTAGAGAAAAGCTTGTTAAAGCTGGTGAAGGTGAAACAGCATTTGATTACTTCTTAAAAGAGCTGAATGTTGAAAAAAGATAATATATGATTCAAGATGTTCAGAATTATGTTGATGACATCTTAAATAATAGAATAATTAGTGGAATAAATACAAAAAACGCCGTAAAGAGGTTTGTTAATGATCTTAAAAGAGATGATATTGTTTTTAAAGAAGATAGAGTAGAAAGAGTAATCAAGTTTATACATACTTTAAAACATTATACTGGTAAACACAATGGGCAACCATTTAAATTAGAACCTTGGCAAGTATTTATTGTTGCTAATCTTTATGGATTCTATTATATAGATGGTAGGAGAAGGTTTCAGACAGCATATATAGAGGTAGCAAGAAAGAACGGTAAAACGGCTCTTATGGCTGCTCTAAGCCTTTATGGTCTGGTAGCTGATGGTGAAGCTGCTGCTGAAATATTGTTTGCTGCAAACTCAAAAGACCAAGCAAAAAGAGGGTTTGATTGTGTAAGAGCCTTTTCAAGAGGTTTTGATCCAGAAGAAAAGTATCTTAAAAGATATAGGTCTGATATCTTATTTCCAGCTACAAATTCATTTATAAAAGTATTAGCTGCTGATGCAGATAAGCTAGATGGTTATAACTGCTCTATTGGTGTAGTAGATGAATATCATTCAGCACCAAATAGTAATGTTAGAGATGTTATTAGATCATCTCAAGGTATGAGAACTAACCCTCTTTTAATTACAATAACTACTGCTGGATTTGATAAAACACTGCCTTGTTATGAATTAAGAACTGTAGCTTCTGAAATATCTGCTGGTGTTAAAGAGGATGATTCATTTTTCAGCTTAATATATTCATTAGATGAAAATGATAACTGGCAAGACCCTAATAATTGGGTTAAAGCTAATCCTAATATAGATGTAACAATAACTAAGGAATTTATAGCAACACAAGTAAAGCAAGCTATTAATTCACCTAATGATGAAGTAGGTGTAAAGACAAAAAACTTAAATATCTGGTGTGATGCTAGTACAGTATGGATACCAGATGAATATATAATTAAGTCTACAAAGAAGTTTGATAGAAATATGTTCAAAGGTGAAGAATGTTATGTAGGTGTAGACTTATCAAGTAATATTGATTTAACTGCTGTCTCTTATTTATGGGTTAAAGATGATAAATTCTATTTCAGTCAAGATTTTTATTTACCACAAGATAGCATTAAAAACAGACCAGATAAACAAATGTATGCAGAATGGCATAGGAGAGGATTTTTGAAAACCACATCTGGTAATGTTACAGATTATGATTATATAACAAGAGATATTTTAAAAGTAAATGATATTAGTCCTATAAACAGAATATTTTATGATAAATATAATGCTACAAGTTGGGCTATACAATGTACTGATCAAGGATTAAATCTTGAACCTTTTTCACAAACAATAGGTAATTTCAATAATACTACTAGAACATTTGAAAGATTAATGTTAGGTGGGCAAGTTATAATAGATGATAATCCAATAATGCGTTTTTGTCTTAGAAATGTTGAATTAAGAATGGATTTTAATGGTAATGTTAAACCTCTTAAAAATGTAGAAAAGAAGAAGATTGATGGTGTTATAGCTGCTCTACAAGCACTAGCAGCATATATAGATGCTTCATCTAACATCAGAGGAACAAACATATATTAGGTTATAAAATGGAAAAAAGAAATATTATACAAAAACTCTTAGGGGTTTTTAAAACTGAACAAAGAAGTATATCTGATGGCCCTACAACTTCAGTAGGTTTACCTTATGGTTTTTCTACATCTCCTTTATCAGTTCAATCTTCAATGCAATTATCTGCTGTTTATAGATGTGTAGAAGTTATATCAGATAGTATAGCATCTCAAAGCTGGATAGTTAATGAATATACTTCAGATAAAGGTTGGATGAGTAATGAATTTAATGATTTACACTATATCTTGAACATAGAACCTAATAAAACTATGTCGAGATATTCATTTATGAAAACCCTTATAGCAAAAGTATTATTAGAGGGAAATGGATATGTAGTTATTAAAAGAAATGATAGGGGTGATGCTGAATCTTTGGAATTAGTTACAGATTCTGTTGATATGTTTAAGAGAAAGGATGGAACTGTATATTATGCTATTGACAGAAAAGGTAGAACAGAAAAAGTAGATGGTGAAGATATGATTCATATTTTAAACTTTACCTATAACGGTTTAACTGGTGTTAGTACATTATATCACGCTGCTAATGCAATGGGTTTATCATTAGCTGCTGAAAACTCTGCAAAGGGTTTCTTTCTTGGTGGTGCTAATATGTCTGGTATTCTTACTGCTGAAGGTAAGTTAACACAAGATAAAGCTGATGCTATAAAATCATCTTGGAGTTCAGCATTTAATGTAACTGCTGGTGTTCCCGGTGGTATTGCTGTTATGGAAAAGGGTTTAGAGTTTAAACCAGTTACCATCAATCCTAAGGATGCTCAAATGTTAGAGACAAGACAATATAATGTTATTGAGATATGTAGATTTTTTGGTGTTCCTCCAATGAAAGTATTTGATAATTCAAATTTAACTTATTCTAATGTTGAAGCATATCAATTAGGATTTATTACTGATACAATATCACCACTTGATGAAAAGATAGAAGCGGAATTTAATAGAAAGCTGTTTAGACCATCTTTAAAAAGAGTTACTAGAGTTCAATTAGATATTAATAATCTATTAAGAGCTAATCTAGATGCTAGAGCTAACTATTTAAGTAAGATGTGGGGTGTTGGAGGTTTGACTATAAATGAACTTAGATCAGAAATAGGACAACCGGAAATTGAAGGTGGTGATGAAGTTTTCTTACCAGTTAATATGTTACCACTATCCAAACATAATAAGACGGTTAATAAAAATGAAAAATAATATGGATAAGGAAATAAGACACTTGGATTATAGTGAAGCTGAAGTTAGAGCTATAGCTGATTCAAGAATTATAGAAGGATATGGTATTGTATTTAATAGCTTATCAGAAGACTTAGGAGGATTCAGAGAATTAATACTTCCAGAGGCTGTAGACGGTGTATTAGAAAAATCTGATATTATGTCTGTATTAAATCATAGCATTAATAGAGGTGTACTTGCAAGGTCTATTAATGGTAGTGGTTCATTACAATTAACTAAGGACGCTAAAGGTGTTAAGTATTCATTTGTTGCTCCAAACTTTGACTTAGGAAATGAAGTCTTAGAAGGTATTAAAAGAGGTGATATTAGAGGATCATCTTTTGCATTTAATGTAAATGAAACTGGTCAGAAGTGGTCTAAAGATAGTAATGGTACATATATAAGAACTATTACCAAGTTTGAAAGGATATTTGATATATCTCCGGTTTATACTGGAGCTTATCAAGATACAACTGTTGCTGTTAGGAGTTTTGACGAATTTAGAGCAAAAGAAACTGAAGATAATGAGGTACGAGAGGATAACAAGCCTACAATAGAGAATACTACTGTAGAGCCTATGATTGATTCAAATACTGAAGAGTTAACAGATTATTATGCTGGATTAAGAGAAACACTTAATGATTTAACAATTTAATATTAAGTATTATGTCAATATTGGAGTTAAAAGACCAAAGAGCTAACCTTCTTGATGCAAATAAAGAATTACTTGCTAAAGCTGAAACTGAAACAAGAAAATTAAATGATGAAGAAGATAAGCTCTTTAAGGACAATATAAATAAAATAAAGACTCTGGATAAAGAGATTGAACAGAGTCAAAGAAATCTCCAAGATGGAGAAAAAATTAATAAAAAAGATAACGTTATAAAAAATATAAATATGGAAAAACGATTTTCATTAATAGAGGCTATTAATAACAAACTTGAAGGTAGGAATCATAATGAACTGGCTCTTTCTATTTTTACTCAAGGTAAAGAAGAAATGAGGAAGAGTGGACTTACTAATACTGGTGACATTGTATTACCTACTGAATATAGGGCTGATATCTTAGCTGGCACAGCTGCTCAAGGTCAAGAAATTGTATCTGAAGATAAAATGGCTATTATGCCTCCGCTTGAATCAAAATTAGTGCTTGCTGAAGCTGGTGCTACTTTTCTTAAAGGGCTTGTAGGTAATGTATCTGTTCCTTCTTACAGTGGTACTACTGTAGCTTGGAAAGGTGAGGTTACGGCAGCTGATGACGGTGCTGGTTCTTTTAGTGAAGTAAACCTTTCTCCGAAGAGAATTACTGCAAAACTGGATGTATCTAAGCTGTTCTTAGCTCAAGATTCAGTTGGTGCTGAAAGGATGTTACTTGATAATATTGCAAGTGCTGTAGCAAGGAAACTTGAATCTACTATTCTTGGTGTTGCTGCTGGTAGTGATACACAACCTCAAGGTATGGGTTATAAAATTACTACTGGTGCTGATACAAAAGCTAACTCAGTTGTGCCAGATTGGTCAACTATTGTAGGGCTTGAAACTGCTGTTGATACAGCTAATGCAGCTACTGGTAAGTTAGCATATATTACTAATGCTGGTGGACGTGGTATTCTGAAGAGTATTCAGAAATATACTAATGTTGATCCTAGTCTTGCAGTATTTGTATCTGGTACAGAATCACTGTTAGAAGGTAACACTATGAACGGATATCCGGTATTTGTTACAAATAGCTGTTCAAACATTGCCGGTGATGATGATAGTGGTGATCTGCTTATCTTCGGTAACTGGGCTGATCTTTGTATTGCACAGTGGGGTGGTTATGATATAACTGTTGACCCTTATACAGTTGCATCTGAAGGTCAAGTTCGTATTGTTATCAATGCTTACTTTGATGCTAAGGGTCTGAGAGGTTCTTATAAAACTGATGAACCAGTTGCTACAACTGATCCAGATGATTATGCATACTCATTTGCTTCGACTGCTATAAAGCTGTCGTAATTTTTCTTTGTGTTTTCATTATATATAAGGTTTGGGGGGTAACTCCCCCTTACCTTCCTTTTTATTAATCTTAATAATTTAACAAATGGCTTATATAACACTTAATGAGGCAAAAGATCATCTTAGGGTAGACTATGATACAGATGATACCTATATAACAAGTCTGATTGATTTGGTAGAAGCTGTGGTAGCATTGGAAATTGAAACTGATCTAGCTACATTAGAAGATGAAAGTGATAATATCCCACTGCCATTAAAACACGCTATGATGTTGATGATAGGTCACTTTTATGCTATTAGAGAACCTATTTTAATTGGTGTTAATGCTGTAGAAGTGCCATTTGGATATAAATATTTATTAGCACCTTATAAAAATTGGGTTATTGGACGAGTAGAAGAATAATAATATGAGAAGTGGTAATTTATTAGAACGAGTTGTTTTTTATTCTAAGACTACAACTAGAGATGAATATAATGCCTCTGTTGATAGTTGGTCTTCTCCTACAATAACTACTAGAGGTGAGGTTAGATATATTGGCGGAGCAAAGACATTATCTAGTGATGAGAAATTTTATTCTAAGGCAATTGAACTTACTGTTAGATACAGACCGGAGATAGTAGAAACAATGAAGGTTAGGATCAATGATTCTTCTTATTTTTATGATATTGATTATATTGAGATATTAGGTAGGAAAGAAGGTTTGAGAATATTACTAGAGAAGAGTGCGCTTACATATGCTGAATCCATAGAACCTAGTCCTTCACCTTCCGGTACATTAGAAGATTATATATCAGATATGATATTTTGGGGTGATACTTTTGATTTCACTTCAAACACTTGGACAGATAAATCTGGTAATAATAATAATATTATTCTTAAAAATGCATCTGCTAGAACTGGTAATGGTGCTAACTTGGATTATACTATTACTGGTTTATTAACCACTGATACTGTAGAAGTGATAGATGGTAGTGATACACCAACTATTCCTACTAATGGTACACTTAGAATAGGTGCTACTCAGACTGTTTATGGAGTAACTATTAAAAGGTCTGGTGAAGTATGGGCTATAATCCCATTTTGTGAGCCTAAATTAGAAACCAATCTTCCTACGAGATCATTTGATGTCTCTGGTAATGGTCATCACGCTGTATGTGCTACCTTGGCTGAAGGTAACATTACTGTACAACATAACTATTTTTATTTACTACAGAATGGATATAATCTTGGTTCTGAAAATGTTATAGGCTGGGATGTTACATCTTGGACTGGTTCTGTAGACGATTATACAGCAATATTCAGTGGCGTATCATTAGGAGATGCTCAATCAGCAGATAGATATTTACAGCCTACACCAGATGGGTTAGGATGCAGATATACAAGAGCCGCTAACTCTAACTTCCGGTTGAGACGATATACCGCAATGACTACCGGAAAGACATATAGATTCAAAATACGAATAGAAAACTTTGAAAGTAATGGTTTATGGGGTGGATTACAAATAAGTAATCTTGATATTAATGTAACTAATAATAACCGGATAGTTGGAAATGGTTCATTTGATTATGTTAAAACTGCTACAAATACTACACTTGAATTAGGTTCTTCTAATCCAAGTGTGAGTGATACATTTGATTTTTATGATCCAGAATTAAGACTATATGAAATAGTACCATCAAATATAGCTGGTACTATAGATGCATTGGGAAGAGAATTAGAATATACACAAGATGGTAAAACTCTATTGAAGTATGCAGCTGATATTGAATTACCAGAGGCTTTGATTAGTGCTGATCAAAAAGGATGCTGGTCAGATTATATCAATCAAGGGTATTGTGTTTCTGGTAAGACTTATTTGATAGAACAAACTCAATTAAATCATTTTGGAGTAGGATTTAAACAGTATGATGAATTTGTATCAAATGGTACTGAATACTGTGATGATAATAATGTAGTAAGAGAGTTAATACTTAATGATGAACAAAGAGGATTCTTTTTTGATGATGACGGAACCCCACATCCAAGAGGATATACAGACTTAAAACCTATCAATACTCATTATTATTATTGTAATAAATCAAAGACTGAAGAATATCACGTATATAATCCGTTTACACCAACTTTATATCCACAGTATTTACACAACGCTCTTGGTTACGGATGGAAGGCATATAAGGATAATAATGTCATAAGTGATCTTGTCATTTTTAAGGATGACGTATATATAGAAGATGATCATAAAATAGTTATTAATAGTCTATTTGATAAGTATGAATATTTAAATTCTGCATTATTTTCTATTGTATTTGATAGTATGGAAGCTGATGAGCTGGATTCTATAGTTAATTCATATAATGATAGAAGAATTAAATTAACAAGAGCTATAGTGTTTTCTGATCTTATAACTAAGTCTGATAATGATACTATGTTACTTAATAATGGTCACGAAATTATTGCTCATACACCCGGAATAGGTGAAGAGTTAACAGAAAGAAAAGGATTTCACGACACATCAGAAAATTATACAAATGAGGAATTAGATACATATTATAATGCAGTTGTAGATTATATGACTAATAATAATTATGTATCAGATCATAAAATATATCCCGGTGGAGCATATGATTTAATTACTCAAGGGAGCGCACCAAAATATTTTAAGACTGCTTGGCGAGCCGCTGGTTCAGATCATATTAATCAATTACCACTTGCTACTCCTTGTAATTTGGGTAGGTATGCTAATGATTTTACAAATGCAACTGATCTCACTAATGCAAAGAATACTATTGATCGGGCTATTGCTACTAAAGGATGGACAGTATTTTATACTCATAATTATAGTTGGTCAGCAAGTTCGCTAGATAATATGTGTGAGTTGTTGGATTATGTTGCTACGAAAATTCAAAGTGGTGAAGCAATTAGGTTTGCAAAAATAGATGATGCTTATAATATTATAAAGAAGATTAAGTAATGGACATTACTGTAAATACTACTCAAATTGATGCTCTTAGGGATTTCTTTGATGGTTTGTCAAGTGCTGATCAGAGAAAGATATTTTTAACTGCATTTAGGAAGGTTGCTAAGCCTATAATAGCCGAAGCTAAAGCCACTGTTCCTAGAAAAACTGGTAATCTAGCAAGGTCTATAGGAAGTATAGCAGTAGCAAATGAGGCTGCAATCTTAGTTGGTGCTAAGAAAAGTGGCGGATACAAAGGCTGGCACGGTCACTTAATTGAAAATGGTACTGTTAATAGGTTTAGAAAGACTAAGAAGAATGCAGCTACTGGTAGAATAATTGGTACTCACTTTTTTGAGAATGCTTATAATAATAATGAACATTTCATAACACAGTATACAGAGGAAGAAATATTGCAAGCAATAGATAAACTAATTGTAAAAATAAATAAGAGATGATTGGAAAAGTAATAGCTAGTTTGCTTACAAACAGCACATCTTTAACAACTTTAATACCTTCTACTAGAATGTATCCGTATGCCCTCAATGAGGATACACCATTACCGGCTATTATTTATACAATAGATAGTATTAGTACGGATTATGATAAGGATGGATGGGTAGGTGATGAATATGTTTTCAGTGTTTCTTCATATAGTGATGATTATAAACAGTTGCAAAATGTTGTGCAGCAAGTTAGGTTAGCACTGGAATTAAAAAGTGGCACAATAGAGGGGATTGATATCAACAGAATTTATCTACAGTCAATGATTGAGGGATATAATTTTGTTGAGAATGTATATCTTAATAGATTAACTTTTAATGTATTTGTAAATAATAAATAAATAATAATATGGCAACAAATGTTATAAATGGTACTGATTTGATTCTGTTTATAGATGTAGCTGGTACTCCTACGCCTATTGCTCACGGTACTAATTATACTCTTAGTATTACTATGTCACCGAGACCTACAACTAATAAGGATAGTGGTCAGATTGAAGAAATAGGCAAGGGTAGATTAGATGTTACTGCAACTTGTGATTGTTTAGCAGTGTATGATTCATTTGAGGATATAGTAAACGCTCATATCACTGGAGATGCTGTACACTTGTCTTTTGGACAATTGGATACTGCAACACTGGATGTTTCTGAATCATATGCAGAAGGTGATTTTTATATATCATCTATTGATATTAACGCACCAGACGGTGATAACGTAACTTATACCGTTTCTTTTGAACACGCTGAAGGATTTGATTTTTTTACTGTATAAAGAATAGAAAATGGCAACAAACGTAATTAATGGAACTGACTTATATGTTTTTGTTGGTGGGGTAGCTATTGCACATAGCACATCACATACTTTAACTATAACCAGAACAAATAGAGGAACTTCTAATAAGGATAGTGGAGCTTATGTAACAAGGGGAAAAGGTAGATTAAATGTATCTGCTACTTGTTCTGCTCTTATGGTTTATGGTAGTTTTGAAACAATAGTAGAAGCACAAATTACTGGAAGTCCGGTAACTGTAGCATTTGGTAAGAAAACAACTCCAGCTGGGGCTTTAGATACAACTGAAACCTATGCTACTGGTTCGTTTTTTATCACTTCAGTTGAAATGAATGCACCGGATGGTGATAATGCTACATATACTGTAAATTTTGAATGTGCTGGTACATTTACTTTCACAAAAGTTTAATACAATTGACCTATGAATTTTACTGAGATTAAATATGTTAAGGTAGGTGAAAATAGTATACCTATAAAATTGACTAATAGAGCAATGATTGAATATGAATCATTAACTGGTGAATCTATTTTATCATTTAAAGGTACAGAGAGGTTATCAAAACTCTTCTATGTCACTGCAAAAGCTGGAGCTAGGTCATTAAAGCAAGAGTTTAAACATAGTTATGAAGAGTTTCTAGATTTGATTGATGATTACTATCTTGATGTGCTTAATAACTTTACTGAAGCTATTTTTAGTGATCTTGTACCGAAAGAAAAAGAGGTAGAAAGTGATGATAAAAAAAAATAGAGATTAAATATACTTTATCAGACATATATGGTATTTGCGTAGGTCTTATAGGTATTGATCCTCTATATTATCTTGATGAAATGAGTCAAGATGAAGTTTCAGCTGTATTAAAGGCGAGAAGAGAAAATTATGATATGATGTCTCGGTATGAGTGGGAACAGACAAGGTTAATTTGTTTTTATAATGTTATTGCGTTTGGTGGTACTAAACAGATAAAACAGCCAAAAGACTTATTTAAATTACCTTGGGATACAATACCTACTGAAACAAAAGATAAAGTATTATCTAAAGCTGAGTTCTTAGAGAAAGCTGAGAAGATAAAACAATCACTTAAAATAAACAACAAGGCTGTTTAGGGCTTATTAGAGGCATTTTCTGTTAATAGTTGATCAATGTGTTCACTTTTAGTTAGAGTGCCTCTAATGGCTTGTATATGTCCTTAAATTAAATATATATTATATGGCAAATAGAGGTGTATCCGTTGGTGTTAAGATTAACGGAGATGCAAAAGGATTTAAGAGTGCTGCGGAAGATGCTAAGAAGGCTACACAGAAATTAAAGAAAGAAATTGATTTTAAGAAGCAGCAACAAAATATCAATAAGTTAACATCTACATTAGGTAAGCTTGGTATTGCCTTTTCTGGACTTGTTGTAGCTCAAAAGATGTCTCAGCTAATAAAGGAATCATTTCAATTAGCTGTTGCTGCCGAAGGTATTGAAATTGCTTTTAAAAGATTAAATAATCCAGCCTTATTAGATGAATTAAGGACTGCTACAAAGGGTACTGTAGATGATATAACTTTAATGCAAAAGGCTGTTCAAGCTAATAACTTAGGCGTTCCGGTTAAAAATCTGGCTACATACTTTGAATTTGCACATAGGAGAGCTAGGGATACTGGTGAAAGTGTAGATTACTTAGTTAATAGTATAGTAACTGGTATTGGTAGAAAGTCTACTATGATTCTGGATAACCTAGGTATATCTTCTGTAGAATTAAATGAACAATTAAAGTTAACACCAGATTATGCTACTGCTGTTAGCACTATCATTGAGAAATCAATGAGTAAGTCCGGTGAATATATTTCTACAACAGCAGATACTATAGATCAGTTAAAAACAGCTATGACTAACTTAAAGTTAGAAGTGGGTGATACATTTAACGATATACTAGCTGTACCATTAGCAGATGCAGCTAAGTCACTTACCGATGTCATTAGTGGTATATCTGATCTTAGAAAGGAACTAGACTTAGGTGGTGCTAATAAGGACTTAGCTAATATGGTTAGGGGTAATATAGCTGCTGCCAGTGGTACTGCTGGTGGGTATTTTATGAGGTTGCTGTTTGGCGGTAATGATTTAGGTAAAGGTGAGTTATTAATTCCAGCTGCAAAGCCTATAACAAAAACAACTTCTACTCCGAAACCAACACCTTCATCTAGTGGAGGTGATGATTTAATATATGGAGAAGGCTACTGGCAGAGACAAGTACAAGCAGCAGCTGAATGGAATCAATATATTGAGCAGTTGCAGAGAAAATATGATATTATTGATATATCTGGCAAATCTATAGCTACTACTTCACTTTCTCAAGTTCAAACATCAAATCAATTAGCAGAATCTTTAGATGAGGTAAAACAAAGGTATATTGATATAAGTGAATTAAGTTATATTCTGGAATCAACCTTTGTTAATTTATTTGCTGCTGGTATGGAAGGGTGGGAAGAGTTTGGTAAAGCAGCAGAAAGTGCTATTAAACAAATTACAGCAGAGTTGTTAGCTAGAGCTGCTGTTTGGACACTATTAACTATTTTAACTGGTGGTACTGGTATGGGATTAAAAGAATATGTATTAAAAGGGTTTGGTATTAGTACAAAATCTGCTAGTGCTATTGGCTCTGGTAGTACTGTATTAAAAGGTAGAGATATTTATATGTCTGGTAATAGATATGGTGAAACATTAATAAAGAATACATAATGGCTTACAATGTAAAATACCGTACCGAGTTTACAGATATACTTGGTGTTAATTGGAGGGTAGATATAGAAGAGGATGGATATGCTGGTTCTATTGTTTATATGACTCCTACAGATGATCCTCTTAAAATAGAGTATCTAACACCTTCTGATGAATTATTTTATGATCCTATAAAGGGTAGTATTGTAAGGCTTAATATTGAATGTAACACAAACTTTCAATATATTGATTTGTATAATGAAGCAGATATGACCTATAAGTTAAAAGTATATTATGGTAGTACACCTACATTATACTGGCAAGGTTGGGTATCTAATGATTATACAGAACCTTATGATGCAGTACCATATACAGTATCAATTACTGCCTTAGATGGTCTTGGTTTACTGAAATATATTGATTTTAAGAATGGTAGTAGCTATTATTCTGGCAGAGAAAAAGAGAAAACTGTTATACTTAATATATTAGCTAAGATTGGTTATACAACATTCAATGAATTTGTAAATTTATATGAAGATAATACTCTATCTGATGTAGATGATTGTATATTTGACCAGATATATATTGAGCAAGATTTATTTAAAGGAGAGGACTGTTATACTGTTCTTGTAGAGATTCTAAAACACTATAATTCTGTTATAAGACAATCTAGTGGCGTTTTTACTATTTATAGACCTACAGAGCTAGCAGCTGATTTAGTATATGGTAGGAGTGTTACAAGTAGTACCATCACTGGTATATCTATAACACCGGATCAATATTTATATAGGGCTGGGGAGAATACTTCTGATTTAAGAGATGTAAACGGTGGTATGTTAATGTTTAAAGCACCAGCAGCCACTGTTAGAGGTATACAAAATTATAATCAAGCTCCTAGTTGGATTAAGAATAGTAGTTTTGATATAGATACTTATGATGAAGGAACTGGTCAGTTTGCAAATTGGGATTATAGTTTGTCTGATGGGTTTTTCACCAAGATGAGTGATGTAGAGGGATGGGAAAATGAAACAAATGGTGTGGCTACTTCTTATTCCGGTACAGCAAAGTATCTGTTTCAAGAGTTTGGTACATATATTATACCTACTTCCAATATTGTTGAATTTTCATTTGATTATATGTTTAAAAATGCCACTTCTAGTGCTATCAATATGAGAATATATATTAGGATTAAAGATACTGCTAATAATATATGGTTAACTAATAAAGCCAGTTCTGATACCGAACTAGTTGAATCTGCCACTACTGAGTATATTATGACTGAACAGTTTGCAATAGAACCGGGGCTGGGAAATTGGAATACTTGGAAAAGATATATTAGAGGATTAACAAAAGGAGGTACATATCAAGTCTATTTACAAACATCTGTTAGTAATGTGACAACTGGATTTAAAAATATAGTATTTAGAGCTACATCTGATAAAATAGTAAAAAGAACATTACCTAAGCTTCCTAAGTGGTATAATTGGATTATATCAACAAACGCTAGTTTATATAGATATTTTGAAAAGAATACTAAGCTTTATTCACTTGAAGATCAAGATGAGGTTGTAGAGAGAGAATATATAAAGAATAATTCTCTTAATGGAGAGAAACCAGATATAACTTATGATCTAGGTGATGTGTCTGATACAGATATTAATAATGTTGCTACACAATTTGATGGTTCATTATTTATTCCAAGAGTTGCTACATTAAATGAGGTAGCTGAGTCCTTTGTAGCACACAATGGAGCAGCTTATACTGCCGGAGGAGTTGATGTAACATCAATAGGTAATAAGATAAGATTTACTAGTTCTACTGCTGGTACAGATTTTACTGGTAGTACATCTATATCTAATTTCAGTGGAGACTTATCTGGTACTGTTGCTACAGTTCAGCCTAACCTAACTGCTGTTGCTAGGGTTGATGAAATAACTCTTTCTGGAACTAATGGAGAACTATATATCACTTGTGATGGAGTAGGTAGGTTACTGTTTTTTAATAGCTCAATAGATCAGAGTGGAGCTGATTTTGTTACAACTAATGCAGCATCATACGCTGCTGGTGGAGTTACAGTAACTTATAATTCAGTTACTAATAAATTAAAATTCACAAGTTCAGTAGCTGGTCAAAACTTTACTGGTAGTACCACTGCTGTTACTTTGGAAGGTGATTTTGCTGGTAGTGTTGTATATGCTACAGCTAATAGGTCAGCACAAAAAAGGATAGATGAGATTACTTTAACTGGTACTACTGGAGGAGCTAGTGTTACTTGTGATGGTGTTACTAGAGATGCTTTTGTTTGGTCTATGATGAGTCATACAACCAGTTGGTCAACAAGAGGTGGTAGTGAAGAGTCTAATCTATTAGAGTTTCTTATAGATGAGATAGCTGCTACTAAGTCTAAAGGTAGAGTATTTCTTCAGTTAAGTTTAATGGAGACTGATGCAAGTGCTTTCTTTAAGATAGTAAGTAATCTACAAGACCCTATTAATCTTAGTGGTGTTAACTATAGATTATTCATACCAACAAGAGGTGAATATAATGTAAGAGATAGGGAATGGACTGTAGACCTATTAGAGATAGCTGAGAAGGCAGCACCAGCATAGTTAGTAGTTTATATTACTCAGAAGAGAAAGTGTCTTAAATCGCCTCTAAAGGGCCTCTACGTTGATTGTAGTGATGTTGTTATATATATCAGAGGGGATAGGGGGGTCTAAAAATAATAATGACCTATGAGGAAAC
>Ga0209723_1003271_pt1 | contig 19746 bp, 14 predicted proteins | sample BiotimSIPDNA_2_FD_185750 | JGI IMG/M metagenome (GOLD analysis project Ga0209723, IMG submission 185750) | Anaerobic biogas reactor microbial communites from Washington, USA - Biogas_R2 time_0 SIP DNA (SPAdes) (version 2) | ecosystem: Engineered > Bioreactor > Anaerobic > Unclassified | place... | reverse complement strand
TGGCTGAAGCAAAGCTATGGCCGACTCTACTGCTGCATCTGCATCTATTTTTCCGTATCCTGCATATCTGTCAAATGAATCATTACCTGTGGCTGTGGAATAAAGAATGTTTTTTATTTGTCTGGGGCTAAGACTGCTGTTTGCAGATAAAACCATTGCCGCAACGGCTGTTACAACCGGCGCTGCCATGGATGTGCCGTCATATGATTCATAATCATCATCAGCTTCATTATTACTATAGGCTATTGTGCTCGAAATGTTCGTGCCGGGAGCTAGTATATCTTTTTCATATCCGTAGTTTGAATATACGTGATCTATGGAACCGCTCCCGGGAGTGGCGGTGCCACTTGAAGCCATAACGCTTATTGTCTCTTCCACATCTGAAGGCCTTCTCGTGGCATCGGTGTGCTCATTTCCTGCTGCGCATATGCAAAGGATATTATTATTATAAGCTTCCTCAATTTGTTCTTCCAGTGCCTGGTCTTTTCCAGGCCCGGTAAGGCTCATATTGATTAGTCTTACTTCTTTATCCTGGGCATATACTATTGCTGCTACCAAATCTTCAGAATAAAACCCTCTATCATCATAGGCGTCTATGGCTATGATCTCCACTGTATCATTTGATGCCGAAACAGCTGCCACACCCATTTTACCATCTGCATTTCCATATCTCGCGGCGATTATACCGCACACATGGGTTCCGTGACTATCTTCACTATCACTGTCAGTTATTCCATTTCCTGTCTCACTTCCATTTCTTATTACAACCGAATCATTAATATTTATAACTCCAGCCAGATCCGGATGGCCAGCATCAACTCCGGTATCTATGACGGCGACTTTTATTCTCGGCGTAGCTGTGATTTCAGGGTCCGTTAATCTGGCCCAGGCCAGGTTCGCACCAATATTTTCTATAAACCATTGACCCGGATATAAGGGATCCTCTGACGGGCTATCTGTTGAAGGCCTGATGCCCTTTTCTGTACTTTTTTCCAGAACGGGATCTTCGGTATCCGGGTTTTCTTTGTTTAGATCAAGAGCATTCGTTTCATCTGTTGTCTGTTTTTCTATGGAGACATCTTCCGGGTCTTTCAAGGTTTCAGTGCTTTCATCTGTGTTTTCTTCGTCGGCAATGGTGTACTTGTAGTTGGGCTGAGCATAGGCAACACCTGACATGGAACTGAAATTTCCACCTGCTTTGCTCACAGTATATTCAAGGGATTTTTCAATGGAAGCCATTTTTCGGTCATTGGCTATCCGGGAAATATTCTGCAATTGACATCTTTCGTCTTCTACTGTGTTTTGGATAGTGCTGTCTGAAACGCTGCTCTCAAAAACCACAAGTAGCTCATCCACATCATAATCAAGATCTTCTGCATTTTCTCTTTCCTCTGCCGCTTCCTCATAATTGGTTACTATTGTTTTGGATCTTTTATCAGCTTTGGCAGTGAAAGTTTCTATATCTTTCTCTGCTTCTTTTTTGTAATAATGATCAAGGATATCCCTGAGGGCTTCCTTGTATGTCGCTTTATCCTCTATAGCATTAAGGGCTTCTGCTCCTTTTTGAGGATCTTCTTTTGCCAAATCAAAAACAGCCGCGGTGCTTTTTTTATCCACCTCAGCTTTTGCTGTCATCTTGTTTTTTTGTATACCCGCCGAACCCGGCCCTGTTGCTCCGCAGCCTGCCGAAACAGCAACTATGAGCAGGAACACAATGGTCAGCCTGAGTTTTTTTCTCATTTTCCCTTCGCCCTTTTATTTCGCAACCGGTCAGTTATAAAATAATTTACAGTCTGAAGTAATGTAATCAACGCCCCATCCCATCATTTTCACGGCGGCCCCTGCATCGTTTACTGTCCAGACACCAACCTTTACATCATTCTCATGGGCATATGTCACATCCTCTGCCTCTATCATATCATATCTTACTGATATGATGTCTATATCAAATTCGTCATCTTCAACTTTTTTGCATTTGTCCACCCCGTCTTTTACTGAATATATGTTTTGATCTGTGGTCCTTTCCGAATCGGACATAAGAAGCATAGCAGTAACTTCTAAATTCCTTTCCACGGCTCTCTCCTTTACTTTTTGCAGTACATCTCTGTAAAAACTGATCACCATAGAGCCTTCTCTGCCTACGACCGCATCTATTATTTCATCAATATTGTCATAATTGTCATCAGAGAAGTTTGTGATGTCAGTATCTTTTATTTCGATCACCGCTGGTTTTGTTCCTATATTATCAAGGAATCCTTGAAAGCCCGGTATAATCAGATTATCATAATTGCCTATATTGACCCCTGCCGTAAGGGGATACTGTTCTATTTCAGAATCCGCAAGATCCTTTATTCTTTTTGATGTGGCAGAACACATCCTTCCCAGATATTCATCATGAAAAAGAACGATATTCCCGTTTTTGTTTTCCCACACATCTGTTTCAACAGCTTCAAATCCGTTACTGACTGCCAGCTGGAATGCCGGAATGCTGTTTTCGGGAGCGAGTCCTCTATATCCTCTGTGTGCCACAAAAACAACTTCACTGTTTTTGTCTATGTTACGTACTGTAACAGTCTTCGATGAATACTTGCCGGATCCATCCTTTGCTTTTACGGTTATCTTGGCACTGCCGGGACCTTCCGCTGTCACATAGCCTTTGCTGTCCACCGATGCCACAGCAGTGTTTGATGAAGTCCATTTGACTGATTTGCTGCTGGCGGATGATGGGTAAGCAGTATATGAAAATTTCGTTTTTCCCGCGGCATCTATTCCTCCGTTATTTGCAAGGTCATAAAGATTGCCCGAAGAAAGCTTCACTGATGTTACCCGGGTCTTTACCGTGACTTTACAGGAAACGGTTTTTTTGGTGCCGTCTGTGGTGGTGGCTTTTATGGTTGTCGTGCCGTTCTTCTTGCCCTTTACTATGCCCTTTGATGTTACTGTTGCAATGCTTTTGTTGCTTGTTTCATATTTCACTGACCGGTTTGAGGCAGACGAAGGTGTACATTTTGAATTGAAATCAAAACTCTTTCCTTTGTAAATGTTTTTTTTTGAAGAAGCGTTTTTCCATGCCACTTTTTTCACCTTCTTCCCCACTGTTATTTTAACGGAGTCCTTTTTTTTGGATCCGTCCTTTGCGGTGGCTGTTATTGTGGCGGTGCCTTTCTTTTTTGCTTTTATGGTCCCCTTTGAGGATACATAAACAACTGAAGGTTTGCTGGATCTCCATTTCAATTTTTTGCTGCTGGCATCCGAAGGGCTGAATTTTATTTTTATCTTTTTCTTCTCGCCTTTTTTCAACGTGTGTTTAGACCCCACATTTGAAAAAGTCACTTTTGTGATTTTTACTGCTGCATCTGCAGTTTCGGGACAAAAAAATACCGGTGCAAACAAAGAGAGCACCAGCACAAAAATTATGAGGATGTTTTTCTTTTTTCTTGTCCTATGGATCATCTGCTCTCCTTTTCGTCTATTTATTTCTGCAACCACAAAACTATCTCTTACATTGTAAATATATGTTCTTTTCATTACAATAGCTTCCCGCGAAATTCATTGAAAAAACACTTTTCCCACACATAATAAGAACCGGACAAAGGTTTTATCCGGATCTTTTTTTGTTTTATATATGCTTATTTTCTTAAAGTCTTGAAAGTACTCTTTTGTATCCGTCGGCACCGTACACAAGGCACTTGTTTATCCTGCTTATAGTGGCTGTGGATGCACCTGTCATCTCCTCTATCTCGCTGTATGTTTTTTTCTCGTCGAGAAGTTTTGCCACATGAAGTCTCTGCGCGATGGAATGTATTTCGTTTATTGTGCAGATGTCTTCAAAGAAACGATAGCAGTCTTCTTCATCCTCAAGTGTAAGTACCGCTCTGAACAATTCATCGATATCATCCCGTTTGAATTTTGAATCGTAAGCCATTTGCCTGCTCCTTTCACTGAGTCGCTTTAATACTTTACAGTAATTATAGCATTTTATCTCAATAAATCAAGGGCTTTATCAAGCTGTATATCCGTTTCTTCCGAATCGTTGTCTTTTATAAAATATTCAGGTTTTACACCCTTTTTATGTATCGTTTTCCCTTTAGGAGAAAAGTACTGATATGTGGTCAGTTTGAAAGCGTCACCTTCACTGAGCTGTCGGGTGTTTTGTATTATTCCCTTCCCGAAGGTCTTTGTCCCTGCCAGTATACCGTCTCCGGTGTCTTTGACTGCAGCTGCGATTATTTCCGATGTGCTGGCTGTACCTTCATTCACAAGCAGGACATAAGGGAGTTTGGTTTTGTCCTGATTTGAATCATAATACTCTTTTTTTCCGTTGTGATCCTGTGTATATGTTATGGTGCCCTTGCCCAGCAGCCTGTCGGCTATTTCCAGGCCTTCAGATACCAGTCCTCCGCCATTGTTTCTAAGATCTATCACCACACCATCCACATTTTTGACTTCCATCTCATGAAGGGCGCTTTCAAAGTCCTCGGCGGTGTTTTCTTCAAATGATAAAATTTCTATATATCCTTTATTGCCCGCTTTTATTTCGCTTTCGACTGTTTCCGTGACTATTTTCGCCCTGGTGAGTGTAACGTTTTTTATTTCCCCGTCCCTTGAATATGTGACCTTCACCTGAGTTCCTTTATCTCCCCGCAAAGCTGCACCCAGTGCATCCATATCCGTATATTCTTTTCCGTCCACCTCAAGTATAAAGTCTCCGGCTTTTATGCCCGTCTCTTCTGCAGGACTGCCACTTACAGTGTTTAAAATAACATAGTTGCCGTTATCGTCTTCTGTGAATGTAACGCCTACTCCTTCAAACTCTCCTGTGGCCGAGGCCATCCAGGACTCATATTCTTTTTTTGTCATATATGCGGAATAAGGATCGTCCAGACCTTCAAATATGCCTTTATACATGCCTACTTCCAGATCCCTGTCCTTTACATCCTTATAATATCCGTTTTTTATTTCCTGCCAAAGCTCTTCCGCCTTTGCATATTTGTCTGTCATATATTTCATATGCTCATATTCTTTATTCTCTATTTTTATCGTGCCTACACCCGTAGATTTGGCTATTTCCATTGCCCCGAACATTATAAGAGCACCTGCAGCCAATGATAATACTAGAGCCACGATAAAATATTTCTTTTTTATGGTCATCCGGCAATTCCTCTCTTTCCCCCGAAAATACCTGATAATTATATCATATCTTCAACGATTATTTGCACTTTTTTCTTCCTGTTGAATGTGTTGATGTTCATGCTGCCGTAGATGTCTGTGCTCATTCCTTCCAAAAGTTTTTCCCTGTGATCCTCCGCTTTGTTAAATAGTATACAGGATGCTGAAGTTCCGTCGGAAAACACAGCTTCAAACCTTGCGTGTCTGGACTCCTGCCCCAGAAATGCGGGCCTGCTGACCGTGATATTTTTCATACGAAAAAGAGGTCTTCTGTTCATGCTTCCGAAAGGAGCCATTTGTTCCATCAGCTCCGCAAGCAAAAGTGTTATATCTTTTCCCTCTATGTCCATATCAAACTGTATTTCCGGTTCCAGCAGCCCCGGCTTTACTTTTATCTCCGCTTCAATATCCTCGTTTAGTGCTTTTCTCAACGCATGAAGATTTTCTTCCTTCATGAGAAAGCCGCATGCTCCCTGGTGGCCGCCGAATCTTTCAAACAATTCCTTGTGTTTTTCCAGGGCACGGAACATATCGATTTTATCGATGCTCCTTCCGGTACCTTTGAGTGAGCCATCGCTGGGCGTGACTATTATAACGGGTTTCTGCCAGACATCCTTCAGTTTTCCCGCCACTATTCCTGCAATGCCTTCATGGGCATTATCATCTCTTATGACCGGAAAAAGGCTGTCGGGACACTGTATTTCCTTCAGTCCCAGGCATTCCCGGAAGGTTTCTTCCTGGACTCGCTTTCTTTCCCGGTTATGCATGATCAGTTCTTCAGAAAGCGTTTGTGCCTCATCCTCATCTTTGGCAAGAAGCAGATCCACTCCCACTGAAGCATCTTTCATTCTTCCCGCAGCATTAAGATGGGGAACGATACCGAACGCCACCTGATCGGATCCGAGTTCACCCCCCTTGAGGGAAACTGATCCTATGAGCTTAGTAAGCCCCGGTCTTTTGCTTTTGTTTATTTCATATATTCCGTATTTTGCCAGAGTCCTGTTTTCGTCAAGGAGCGGTACGATATCTCCTATGGTGCCGATGCCGACTATATCAAGCAGGCTGTTGGTGATGGGCCTTGGCAGGTCTGCCTTTTCTCTTATGGCCTGAGCCAGCTTGAAAGCCACTCCGCAGCCCGCCAGATTTTTGAAGGGATAAGGGCATTCGGGCTGTTTGGGATTTATCAGTATGCATTCCGATCTGCCTTCAGTTATGCTGTGATGATCCGTAACGATGATGTCCAGACCTATTTCATTTGCGTAAAAGACCTCGTCTCTTGAATTGCTGCCGCAATCCACAGTTATCAAAAGATCAGTGCCCTTTTCTTTTATTTTTTTGAGGGCGATCTTATTGAGCCCATATCCTTCCTGGAATCTGGAAGGGATATAATAATCGATATTTTCTGTTTCTGTGAGCTCTGAAAGTATGGTCTTTAGTACACAAATGGATGTGATGCCGTCCGCATCATAATCTCCGTAAATGCATATTTTGCCCTTTTTATTTATTGTGGACAATATTAAATCCACTCCCTCTTTCATATTCAAAAGAAGGAATGGATCGTATGTTTTTTTTGGCGTCGGCGATAAAAACTCCTGTACTTCTTCTTCTGTTTTTATCCCGCGTTTATTAAGCAGTTCTCTTATTATGGGATGTATATCATTCATCTATAGATAACTCCTGGGATTCTTGTAGGAACCGTTCACTCTGACCTCAAAATGAAGATGGTTCCCCGTGGAAGACCCTGTGCTTCCCACCCTTGCGATAGTTTGACCCCGGCTTACAGAAGCCCCTTTGCTCACAAGCCTTGAGCTTGCATGGGCATAAAGGGTAACTATGCCGCCGCCATGGTCTATCATGACCATATTTCCATAACTGGAATTGTAATATGAAGCAATAACTTTGCCGCTGTTGGCCGCAACTATGGCCGCTCCATATGAAGCGCCGATATCGATTCCCGTGTGCAGTTTTCTGTATCCCAGTATGGGATGTATCCTGTATCCGAATTCGGAAGTGACTCTGTGAGAACTGGGACATGGCCAAAGCAGGACTCCTCCGCTGTATTTGGTATCTTTGCTGGAAAGGCTTTGTATGTCTGATGTTATCCTGTCGGCTTCGGCGTTAAGGGAATCCAGTTTTTGTTCCAGTTCCTTGTTGTCTGCTGCCACCGCGGAACGTTTCTGGGAAATATCCGCCTTATCGGCACTCATCTGCTGTTGCTTGGCTTCCAGATCCGATTTCATCTTTGCCAGCTCTTTTGACTCAGCTTTAATTTTTGCATAACTTTTTTTGAGTGCTGCTATAAGGTCGCTGTCGCTCTTGTAAATGATCTTGATCATTTCCATGTTGGTTATGAGTTCGCCCACATTTCCGGAACTTAAAATTATATCTATAAAACTAACGGAACCGCTTTTGTACATATTTCTCAGTCTTTTGTTCATTGAGTCTGTATTTTTGTTGATTTCTGCTTTTTTTGCAGCCAGGGATGCTTCTTTTTCAGCGATCTGAGCTTCAAGAGTCACTATGCCGGTCTGGTTTGAGTTTATCTTTTGCTGAAGCTGAGATATGTCTTCGTTCATATCCTTGACTTTATCTTTGCCTTCCTCCAGTTTGTCCTCTGTACTGTCGATTTTTTTATTTATATCATTTAGACTCGTTGCATAAGTATAGCTCACGCTGCATACCATAGTTAGCGCGACCATAAGTACAATGATCATTTTCAATCTGTTTTTCATGAACAAGCGCCTCCTTCGGATAAGTTTGTTCAGGGTGTGTGTTCGATGTTCCATCCTGTTATTTATTTTGCATCGTTCAATTTGCTGATTTATGTATCAAGGAATCTTCTCATGGAAATGATGCTGCCCCAGGCTCCAATGCTTATGCCCAGAGACAAAAATATGTAAATCAGATTTATTATCATAAAATCTGCCGGCACCAGCGGGACAGACAGGATCCTTACAAGGCCGGGTCCGACGGTATCAATGACCCTGGTATAAACCAACGCGATCATACCAACTGATACAAGGGCGGAAACAATACCTATTATTATTCCTTCCGCAAGAAACGGGCCCCTGATAAACCAGTTTGTCGCCCCCACATATTTCATTATTGTGATCTCTTCGGATCTGGCAAAAACCGTAAGTTTTATTGTGTTTGAAACAACTACTATTGAAACCACCACCAGGAAAGCCATTATTATCATTGCTGCTATCTTCATGCCGTTTGTGACCTTTAGCAGTTTATCAACAGTATCCTTATAATACTTGACATCTTCTATGCCCTGTATATTCTTAGCTTTTACAGCAACCTTATCAGCACTTTCAAGGTCTGCCACTGTTATCACTATGGAATTCGGCAGAGGGTTGGATTCAAGGGTGTCCAGAAGATATGCGCTGTCTCCCCATCTGTCCTTCAGTATCTGCATGGCTTGATCTTTGCTTCTGTAGACTGCAGCCGCCACATTGGGCCAAGTTGTAACATCATTGATTATCTGCTGTGTCCGGGTTTCATCGGTCTCTTCCAGCATAAATACTTCAATGGTGTTGTAATCCTTTTTTACCGATTCTGCAGCAGTGTTTACATTTATTATCAGTAGGAAAAATATCCCCAGTATCAGAAGCATGGCTGTTATGGCAAACACCGATGCCAGTGTCATCGCCCTGTTTCTGAATACCTGCCTAAAGGCCTGTTTAATAGTATAGCCGAATCTACTCATCATTTTTTTTCAAAAGCCCTCCCACTCTGCTGAAAATCATACTGTCCCTGGCCGTCTTCGTTCCCGGTTCTTCATGAAAATTATATGCTCCGGTCTCATCACGGGTTATTTTGCCTTTGTCTATGGCAACTACGCGCTTGTTCATCCGGTCAACGATGTCTTTGGCATGGGTGACCATCAGTATCGTGGTCCCTCTCTGGTTTATCATTTCCAGAAGGCGCATTATTTCCCAGGCCGTGTCCGGATCAAGATTGCCTGTGGGCTCGTCTGCGATGAGGACTGTGGGTTTGTTCACTATGGCTCTTGCTATGGCCACTCTCTGCTGTTCCCCGGCGGAAAGTTCATCAGGATACTTGCAGGCATTGCTGCCTATTCCCATCAGGCTGAGCACCTGAGGCACCTGGCGCCTGATGGCCCTCTTGCTCTGATGGGTTATTTCCATGGCAAATGCCACATTTTCGTACACTGTCTTGTTGGGCAGTAGCCGAAAATCCTGAAAAACTATACCTATGTTTCTTCTGTGTATGGGTATCTGCCGGTTGGAAAGCCTTGTTACTTCATGGTTCTTGACTCTTATGCTTCCTTTATCGGCATCTATTTCTTTTAAAATAAGTTTGATGAATGTGGATTTTCCTGCGCCGCTGGGGCCAACAAGAAAAACAAAGTCACCCTTTTCTATTTTTATGCTGACATCATCAAGTCCGATATTGGTTTTATACCTTTTAGTCACGTTTTTGAATGTAATCATATATAAAGATATCCTCCGCAGCGGTTTTCATTATAAACCACCATATATTGTACCACGTGGTTTTTTTCTTTTCAACCCGCAATAATATGCTTCACTATTTCTTCAAATTGGTTCCTGACCTTATTTTTTATTTCTCTTTGCTCAAAAGGGATCCGGCAGTTGTATTCAGCTGTATAAAAGTATTCCGGCCGTATAAGCGGTATTGTTATGGGTTTCTTTATCTTTATGTATTCTCTGAAGCATTTTTTGTTGATGCCTCCGTTGGCTTTATTTATGATCCAGATGATTTCCTTGCCCTTATGTTCTTCCTCCTTCAATTTTTGATAAACAGTCCGGCTACCGATAAGTCTGGAAGGCATGGGATCCACAACGCATATGATTTTGTCCATTTCATCCAGACGGCTGATTTTGATTTCACTTCCCATATCACATATTATAACGTCACCGTATATATTGTTTATCAGCCGGGCTTCTTCCAGTGCAGTCAATGCATATCCTGTCTTTGACTCATAGGAGGTCATAAGGGCCCAATTTACGCCCGCATCCATGTTTTTTATTCCCCTTATGTATTTTCTTTTTTTAACGAGAGTGTAGAAAGGGGCAAATTCTCTGTTTGAAAATCTTTTTTCTGCGCCTATACTCTCATATATCAGCGAATCTCTCATCAACGGAGCAACATTGCGCGAATCTCTCATAACCGGAGCAACATTGAGCGAATCTCTCATAACCGGAGCCCCATTGAGCGAATCTCTCATAACCGGAGCCCCATTGTATGCTCTTTCGCGGAGTTCGCCGAGTTTTCTCGTCTCTCTGCCCCGTTGGATCTCCATTGCCTGCTGGGCTTCTAAGGCTTCCGGGACATCTCGACACAACTGTATCTTTTGAAATTCTACAGCCGCTCTGTCCTCTTTATCCTCCCATGACTCTCGGTCATATGGGCCCTGCTTAGCCTCCCTTAATTGTTTTTCAATTCTAGCATGCATATTTTGTTTTCGTATTCGTGCTTCGCTATTTGCCGGTCTTTCTGCTAATACTATTGCTGTTTCATCTATTAATTCTCTTAGCTCAACGAATGCCACCGCTTTTTCTTTTTGCATTCCCAAAAGTCTTGCTACTGAGGTCGCTACAAACGTGGCACCGGCACCTTTTCCTATCCCAAGTATCCCGACTTTAAGTCTTTCGTTTACCTGGAGTACTTGGTCATCTTCAAATTCTCTTTTAAAGTTTCTGTTCATTCTAATCGTCCTCATATTGCTTGTCTTTATATCTATTCTTATGACATTTTATTACATCACTTATATACAATTTTCAATTCTTTTAAGTTCACTTAATCTCACTATTTTGCATTCTATTCTTTTAAGTTCTTTCCTGGTTTCAAAATGCATATGATAATAATGTTATTTTATATATACACATTTTACCTTTAATGGTATACATTGTCAATATTTTGTGAGATGGTCCTATACATCTCGATTAGCAAGTCTCCAAATTCTAATAGTAGATCAAATAGCTGAAATGATCTTAAAAAGATCTTTAAAAATATATAGTTTTTATATTTTTTTCTAAAACGTGCATATAAGTGTATATTTATGTCTAATATGCACGTTTTTTCGTTAATTCTTAGTGAGCAACATAAATTTTGTAGAAATATGCATCAAAATATTATTATATATTACTATTTTTACCATATTTTTCTTAATAATTAAAAAATCTACAAAAAAACATGCATACTCACAAATAATTTAAAAGATTATGCATGTTTTAGGAAATCATTTAGTTTTTATTGAGGTTCTGATGGTTTTTCTTTGTTATCAGCTGATGAAAGTCAATTTTATATACTGCTTTTTATGGCTTTTATGGCTTTTATGTTTTTTACGGCTTTTACTATGTTGGCAGATGTCATTCCGTATTTGACTTTCAACTCTTCTGGCTTGCCGGATTCCCCATAAGTGTCCATCTGTCCTACCATTTTCATCTTTACAGGATGATTTTGTGAAAGAACTTCAGCAACAGCGCCGCCTAGTCCCCCGATTATCGAGTGTTCTTCGGCAGTCACTATGGCGCCGGTTTCTTTTGCAGCTTCTATTACAGCGTCTTTGTCCATGGGCTTTATAGTGTGCATATCTATCACAGTCGCCTCTATCCCCTCTTCTGAAAGTTCTTGAGCGGCTGCCAAAGCTTCATTAACCATTATGCCTGTTGCAATTATAGCAACATCTTTTCCCTCTCTGAGCCGGTTTGCTTTTCCAATTTTTATGTCAACACTTTCCGCATAAATCAGTGGTACTGCTGCACGCCCAAGTCTTACATAGCAAGGTCCTTTGAACGCAACTGCCTGCTCGATCAGTTTCATTGCCGAGACTCCGTCTGCAGGATTCACTATCGTCATTCCCGGTATCGTCCTCATAAGGGCGATATCTTCAAATGTCTGATGGCTGGCTCCGTCCTCCCCCGTTGTTATTCCTGCGTGTGAAGCACATATCTTGACATTTGCTCGGGTGTAACCTATGGAATTCCTTATTATCTCAAAGGCCCTTCCCGTGGCAAACATAGCAAAAGTACTTGCACAAACGATTTTCCCCGAAATGGCCAGCCCTGCCGCAGTCCCGTAAAGATTCTGTTCGGCTATTCCCATGTTGAAAAACCTTTCGGGGTATTCTTTCCCGAAGGCGGCGGATTTTGTTGAGCCTGAAAGATCCGCATCCATCACCACCAGATTTTCATATTTTTCGCCCAGTTTGATCAATATTTTTCCGTAGGCATCTCTGGTCGCCATTTTTTCTGCCATTATAAAGCACCTCCCAGTTCTTCAAGCGCTTTTTTTGTCTGATCCTCATCAGGCGCTTTACCGTGCCATGCATTTGTGTTTTCCATAAAGGATACGCCCTTGCCCTTAACGGTTTTTGCTACTATTACAGTGGGCTTTCCTTTAAATACTTTTGCTTTTTCAAAGGCATCTATAAGTTCCTTTATGTCGTGTCCGTCAGCATTTATAACGTTCCAACCGAAAGCTTTGAATTTGTCTGCAACGGGAGTCACCGTCATTATTTCATCGTTTCTTCCATCTATTTGGATGCCGTTCCAATCCACGATCCCGGTAAGGTTGTCAAGCTTATAGTGGGATGCTGACATTGCCGCTTCCCATATCATGCCTTCCTGTATCTCTCCGTCTCCCATGAGCGCATAGATCCTGCCCGGATTCCTGTCTATTTTGTTTGCCATTGCCATGCCCACGGCCGCCGAAAGCCCCTGTCCCAGAGAACCGGTGGACATTTCAACACCTATGACTTTGTTCATATCCGGATGCCCCTGGAATTTCCCGTTTATCTTTCGCAATGTCAATACATCTTCCTTGGGGAAAAAACCTTTTTCGGCTAATGTGGCATAAAGTACAGGGGCTGCGTGTCCCTTTGAAAGGATAAACTTATCCCTGCCCGGCTTTTGGGGATCTTTCGGATCCACATCCATGATCCTGAAATAAAGTGTCGTGAGTATGTCCGCAGCCGAAAGAGAACCTCCCGGATGTCCGGATCCCGCAGCACTTACAGCCTTTATTATGGTCATCCTTATCTGTGCGGCTGTTTTTTGTAATTCTTTGCAGTCCATTTATTCCTCCCTGATCAATAGTTGCTTTAAAGTGCTTGTTTTCAAAATCATTTTTTTTAGTTTTCAAAACCATTGTTTTTAGTTTTCAAAATCATTGTTTCTGGTTTTCAAAATCATTGTTTTTAATTTTCAAAATCACTGTTTTGGATGAGATTATTTTCCCAATACATATTTGAATGCTTTTGCTGTAAAATCGCATATGTCCATTGCCGTCATGCCGGTCATTCCTATTTCAGCCGCTGCCATATCTCCTGCCAGGCCATGTATATACACTCCTGCCGCTGCTGCATCTGCTGCGGGAAGTCTCTGTCCCATGAGAGCCGCTATTATTCCGGTAAGAACATCTCCTGCTCCCCCTGTGGCCATGCCGGGGTTCCCCGTATCATTGAGAAAAACTTTCCCTTCCGGAAGAGCTATCAGTGTTCCTGCTCCTTTAAGGACAGCTGTAACATCAAATGTTTTTGCTATATCCAGTACCGTTTCTTCTCTTTTTGTTATTATATCTATTCCAAGAAGCCGTTTTGCTTCTCCGGGATGAGGTGTAACTACGATATCAGCTTCTGAATGAATGAGCTCGTCAAAAAGATTTTCCGAAACAATGGTGTTTATGCCGTCGGCATCTATCACAAGGGGGCCTTTGTAAGAATCCAGAAGATTCACCATAAGGCTGCAGTTTTCACCGGATCCGCCAAGTCCCGGACCTAATGCAACAGCATCATATCTGTCGGTGGCAGGTAAAGTACCTCTACTTTTGCAGGTGGCTTCAGGAACGGCTGTCTGAAGTATAGGAAATATCTCTTCCGGTGCATAGTATTCCACGAGACCTGCTCCTGACTTCAATGCTGCTTTTCCGCACAAAATAGCGGCTCCGGCCATTCCCTTCGATCCCGCGACTATCATTATCCTGCCGAAATCTCCCTTATGAGACTCTTTTGGCCTTTCTTTTATAAGGCTTATTATTTGTTTTTCCGTAGTCTTCTTCATAAAAAAATTATACCCTACAGAGCATGGATTTTGCAATGACTGTTTTGCCCAACAAGCGTGATCCCCCAAATGACTGTTTTGCCCAACAAGCATGATTCCCCCAATGGCTGTTTTGCCCGACATGCATGATTCCCGGGCAGAAAGCTAATAATCATGTTTCATGTTTTCTGTTGTTACAAGCTCTTTTTTATTATATAATTTTTTCTGTTAGTATAACCGGGGAGGTGCTTTTTCAAATGAAAAAGAAAACAACAGCTATCATAACGGCATTGATAATGATTTTTTCCGTCTTTGCTCTTGGAGGATGCGGCAACGATGATGAATACAAAGTTCCCGATGAGTTAAAAGCCATGCATGAAAAATACAGCAGCGCTGTAGATACTGACTACGGATATGATTCCGCAGTTTTCCTTTCTGAAAACAAGGACTTTCTTTCCAGCAGGTTGGGCGGAAGAAATGCCGGCAGCGATGCAGAACATGCTGCTGCCGACTGGCTGGCGACGGAGATGAAAAGAATGGGCCTTCAAGATGTGTCAAAGGACGCTGCAGAATGCGATCTCTGGTCCAACGAAGGTGCCACTTTCAGTGTCAACGACAAAGATTATCCCGTTTACTCTTATGCAACTGCCGAAACTCCTGAAAAAGGCCTCAAAGCAGAGATCCTTTATCTTGATAAAGGCACCATGGCAGACTATAAGGACATCGATGTCAAAGGGAAAATAGTCCTTATCGATATAAACCAGTGTGACGACTGGTGGATAACATATCCTATGCTGGAAGCACAGCTGCATGGTGCGGCGGCTGTTATATCCGCCAATACCGGAGGCTTTGCAGAAAACTCCGACAATACCCTTAACTGCCAGGATATATGCGGGCCCAAGGGCATCCCCTGTTTGTCCATAGGCGTAAAAGATTCGGAAGAAATCAAGGTGGCAATAGAAAAAGAAAAGACCATCGGTGAACTCACAGTACAAAATACCGTTGAAGAAAAAGGAACTACATATAATGTTATCGGGAAAATAAAAGGCAAAAGCTCAGAAAGACAAATAATCATAGGTGCCCATTACGACCAGCATTTTTACGGTTTTCAGGATGACAGCTGCGGAACGGCTCTTGTGCTGACAGTTGCCAAGGCCATGAAGGATTCCGGATATAAGCCGGAAAACGATATTGTTTTCTGCCTTCACGGAGCAGAAGAATGGGGGGCATCATACACGCAGTACGACTGGAGTATCGGTGCTTTTGAAAATATAAATAAAATACATCCGGACTGGGCGGGAAAAACCCTTGCTTTCATAAACTTCGAACTGCCCGCATATGAATTCGGCGATTACACCATGAGCTATTCCGCTCCCGAAATGCATACCATGATCAAATCATTTGCTGAAAAATACCCCCTTTCCCCGGAACCTAAAGGATGTTTTGCTGAAGGGATAAAAAGCGAAGGCTACCAAACATATACGTATTCAGACGACTTTTCATATTATGCTGCCGGTGTTCCCTCTCTTGTCAACGGTTTTCTTTTTGAGGAAGACATGGAGACCGTATGGCCCTTTTACAGGGAAATCTATCATTCCCAGGATGACACAAAAGATACCTATAATGAAAAAGTAATGAAGTTCAATGCTGATTATTACGGGGCCTTTGCCATTTTTACCGACCAGATGCCTGCCCTTCTTTTGGATTTCAACGGTCAGTATGAACGTCTTGAAAAAGCTGCCGGCAAAAAAACAAAAGCCCTTATGAAAGAGGCCGGCATAAATACTAAAGCATATGATGACGCACTGAATGAACTGAAAACTGCCGCAGATGAAACAAAAAAAGAAGCAGAGAAAATAAATGAAGGATACCTTAAGGCATGGATAAAAGACGACAGGGATACTATGGCGAAGTATAAAGAAGAAGGCGTAAAGCTTACCGGCCGCAGCCTTTCGGCTTTTGGCTTTGCCCAGGATAAATTCCTGAAATTAATGTATGAACGTCCCATAGTCGGTCATGAAGCTGCTTTTGAAAACATAACTCTGTGCCGCAAAACCATTGAAGCCTTGAAGACCGGCAAATCAGAAGAAGCTTACAATAAATATGCCCGGAAGATAAATAATTCTTTGGAATGGTATGAAATGAATTTCAGTCCGGAAGTGACCAAGATACAGGATGATATGTTCTGGGGGGAAAAGAACAAAAATAATCTGTTCTGGGGCACCGGAAAGGGATTCGCAAAAGCTGAAGTTAGCGAGGCCACCAGGAGCCTGGCATCGAAACAGACTGAAATCAAAAATAAAAACAGTGATGAAATGCAGAGCGGGAATAAGGATGAAAAGAAAACAGACTTCACCAAAGAAATAAAAATATATGAAAAAGCAGTCAAGGATCAGATGGAGATTTTTAAGGATCTGTGCAACAGGGAGATCTCGGATATAAAAGAGCTTTCGCGTATGATCTAAACTTTGATCTAAGTTTGTGATATAAGCATATGATATAAATATAAGCTTATATGAAAAGAGTGCCGTTTAAAGCACTCTTTTTTATTATATCCCCAGTATCAGGGATGCCATCACCAGGTATATGGTGGCTGAAAACATATCGGTAATAGAGGCGATCATGGGGTTGGCCATCAGCGCCGGATCTATTTTTATCTTTTTTGCCGCCATGGGCAGCATTCCTCCGATCACCTTTGCAAATGTCACTATTATAAGCATGGCTGCGGAAACCGTTACCGCTATTTTCCATGATTCTCCGTCTATCAGCATGACCTTTCCGAAATTCATGACACTCAGTATAAGGCCAACTGTTATGCTTATCCTGAATTCTTTCCAGAGTACTTTTAGTGCATCTTTCAGTTCCAGATCTCCAATGGCCATACTTCTTATTACCAGCGTTGATGTCTGGGAGCCGGTATTCCCTCCCGTTCCCATAAGAAGCGGAAGGTAGGCCACAAGAACTATCACCTGGGACAGAGTTTCTTCAAACTGGGATATTATCGCTCCGGTTATCATCAAAGAAACCATGAGGAATATCAGCCATGGCAGCCTGCTTTTGACATGCTGCCCGACACCCGTATTCAGGTACTCCGTAGTGGAACTGTCCATTACACCGGCCATCCTCTCTATGTCCTCGGTATTTTCTTCTTCGATTACATCAAGGATATCATCCATGGTTATTATTCCCACCAGACGCTGTTCGTTATCCACCACCGGCATGGCCAGATATCCGTATTTCTTGAACATCTCGGACACTTCTTCCTGGTCTTCATATACATTGATGGATACAAAATCTTCTCTCATTATGTCTGCGATCTTTGTATTGTCATCACTTACTACCAGTGTCCTCAGGGATACTATTCCCTTGAGTTTTCTGCTGCCTTCCTTTACATAACAGGTATATATGGTTTCGCTGTCCATCCCCTCATTCTTTATATATGCCAGGGCTTCTCTTACAGTCATTTCCTTTTCAAGGCTTATATAATCGGGAGTCATCAGTGTTCCGGCACAGTTGTCGGGGTAGTTAAGAAAAGTATTTATTTGATGTCTTTCCTTCTTGGGTGTTTTTTCAAGGATCTTGTCCACAACATTGGCGGGCAGTTCTTCCAGCACGTCAATCTTGTCGTCAAAATCAAGCTCATCAATTATGTAGGTCAGCTCTTTTTCTGTTATACGGTTTATTATTTCCTTCTGATCGTCCGAAGGCAGGCGGGAAAAAACCTCCACCGAAATATCTTTCGGCAGCATCCTGAATACTATAATAGTCGTATCGATACCTGTTTCTTCAAGTATTTCTTCTAGTGCTTCCGCTATATCGGCCTCGTTGTGTTCCAACAGTTTTTCCCTTGTTTTTTTGTAGTTTTTTTCTTTCAGCAGGACTATCATTTCCATGACAGCCTGATCAAATGTCTTTTTTTCTTCCATTTTCTTTACCTCCTTTCTTCGCATTTGATTAGTATACACTTTTTATGTGTTTATATCAACGGAATTGCAGCTAAGCAACTAAAATATTTTACAGAAAAATATTTTTTTCTCAAGACGTTTTATTTGCTTCCGGGGCTTCACCGGCTCCGTTTTCTGAAAATTTTTACTTCATTGCCGCATTGCTCTTTTTGGTGAAATATAGGCTCTATGTCAAATGTTGGGGTGGAGCTTAATATCCCGGAATAAAATCACATATATGATTTTTCAGTAAGGGCTTTATGCCCTTACTTTTTTATATGTTAAACAGTCATAATATGGAGGATCCTGTTTCTGAATCTGGAGAAATTCCTCACACCAAAAGAGACTCTTTTCAGGACTTTGATCTTGTTGTTGACCCCTTCTGTATAGCCATTGGTGATATTGCTTCCAAAAGCTTCTGCGATCTCATCTGCCCATTTTATGAATGTCATGCAGCTGGTTTTGTATTCTTCGATGCCGGAATTTTGCGTGAGAACTATCCATTTTGCCAGCTCTTTCTTGGCAGATCCCTTTGTTTTGCATTTGGTCACCTTTTCAAATTCCATCTTTCTAAGATAGGCTTCTCTGAGATATTCCGATGCCTGCAGCATTACTGACAACCTGTCTCTTTCATCTTCTGTTAAACTGTTTGAAGGCTTTAAAAGTATGTGTCTGCTGTGTTTGAAGTGAAGCCGCCTATCCTTGGAAAATTCCTTTTGTATCTTCTTTCTTACATGATCCAGTGAAAAGGTCACCTGTCTTACCACATGATATTTGTCTGCAACTATCTTTGCCTCCGGGAAACAGGTCTTTACAACACTTCTGAATAGAGTACTCATATCCATGCTTACATATTTGACTTGATTCCTTTCGCTTTTGTCAAAGTACATAAAGTATGCATACAAGTCTTCAGCCCGTCTTTTCCCAAGTACATCCACCACTTTTCTGTTTCTTGGATCGGTCAATATGCATTGGAATTTTTCCCCATCTGCATTGCCTCTGAATTCGTCAATGGAAAGCACTTCCGGGAGCTTGGGTCTTGGGTACTGTACCATGTTGAATATCCGCATTATCGTTGTGATGGAAACATTGCATCGCCCGGCAATATATTTCATCGATAATACATCATGGAACTGTTCCAGGATGTAAGCATAAAGTCTGTTTGTCATTCTATGATACCTGGGTAAGAATTCAACTTCTTCATAAAACCTCTTCCCGCAAACAGGGCATACATGTCTTCTTTTCCTTAGATGTATGAAAGTTGTTTGTCCGTATGAAGAAATGTCTTTGATCGTTTGGGTCCTGTAGTCGTGGACTTTTGATGTATTGGTTCCGCAAGCAGGACAGGCATGAATTCTTTTATGCATTACAGCATAAATGTGTTGTTGTCCATAAACATTTTTTACTTTTTTTACAATCAAGTCTTTTAATCCTGTCAATTCTTCGATAAAATCACTATAGAGCATATTAGCCTCCTTTTGATTTTGGGTTGTGACTTTATTCTAAAGGATTTAAAGCTGATATGCTCTTTTTTTTCACAAATCAAAAATGTTGGAGCAGAGATCTTCTCTCTCCACCCCAACATTTATTATAGAGCCTCTTTG
>Ga0209723_1003270_pt1 | contig 19753 bp, 18 predicted proteins | sample BiotimSIPDNA_2_FD_185750 | JGI IMG/M metagenome (GOLD analysis project Ga0209723, IMG submission 185750) | Anaerobic biogas reactor microbial communites from Washington, USA - Biogas_R2 time_0 SIP DNA (SPAdes) (version 2) | ecosystem: Engineered > Bioreactor > Anaerobic > Unclassified | place... | reverse complement strand
TGATCGGGCAATTCTTGAATTGCTTTATGGCTCTGGCCTGCGCATATCTGAGGCACTTGGTCTTGATATAGCGGATGTCAACTTGGTAGCACAGTTTGTGATCGCCAAAGGAAAGGGCAACAAGCAAAGAATAGTCCCCATTTCGCCGCCATGTCGCGACGCAATCGAACAGTATCTAACTGATGGTCGGCCGCTCTTGATCGCCAAACGACGCCCACCAAGCACCAAAGGCCGCAGAGACCCAATGTTTGTGACCGCCCGCGGTACCGTGCTAACCCGCCAAGGTTTCTTTAAGAATTTAAAGAAGTACGGACTAGAGGCAGGGGTCGTCAAGGCGCTCTCCCCGCACAAATTCAGGCATTCATTCGCCACCCACTTGGTGGAAGGTGGAGCAGACCTAAGGTCAGTCCAAGAGATGCTAGGCCACGCAAGCATAGCAACCACAGAGATATACACCCACGTCTCCAGAGGGCACCTAAAGAAGGTGTACAAAAAGGCGCACCCTAGGGCTTAGAGCAGGGACAGAGGGCAGGGACGGGGACAGGGGGCGAGAAACGTTTCCTCTTTTTACTTCCGTAACCAAATCTTGGTGATGCGCCCGTTTTTGCTTGGCAGAAGTTGACAAAGTGGTGGGTGGTAGGTAAAATTAATCGTTCTTGACAGGGGTTAATAATCGATGGGCCGGAAGAACATTGCCCAGGAAAACGTTAATGAAGGCGCGTGCATCGCTCAGCTTAGGCATGATCTCATGAATCCACTGACCGTAGTGCTTGGCTATGCTGAATTGCTGTCCAAAAGGGATGATTTGTCCCCTGATGCCAGAACTCAACTGACCAAACTAATGCTCAGTGCTAACGATCTTGCCGCGATACTGCAAAAATCTAAAGAAGTTGGTTGTGGCAATTAAGGCGGTGGATTTGCGATCTTGTCTTAGTTATGACCAAGCTTTGGGGCAGCGACTACAATGAACAGTGTCAAGTGGGGATTCCTTATGTCTTTTTCATTATTTGGGATGGTTGTGGGCTGTGCCTCAACACCTGCACCCAAGGGAAATTTGGTTTATTGTAGCTACTCAAATAAAGCCCCAGCTGGCGGCGGTTATAACTACAGCGAGCTTATCAATGAAAAGGGCGAAACCAAGGTGGTAATTGCCAGAAACCTTGAGTGCCGTTTTGCAGAGCCCGAAAAAAGGGAGTATGTTGCAACCCCAGAGGATGTTGAAGCTTTACGCAAGATTATCCTGGATTCCAAGATGTACAAACTAGACGGCTACTCTGCACATGAAGATATGACAGGCGGAAGAACGTACCGTGTACATGTGGAATTCGATTCAGGCCAGTTCATCACCTTTTCTTGGTATTCTCACAATGTAAAAGCAGAAGCTGTTGAAGCCTATGATGCGGTAGAGGCGTTCTTTTCTGACTTTTTAGCACGGCAAAAAACTAAGTAGACAGAACGGCCACTTAGCCTTGCTTTTTGTCTTTCAAATAATCCAATAAATCCATCGGGATTGGGAAGACCACAGTAGTGTTGTTGGCAGCACCAATCTCGGTAAGGGTCTGAAGATAGCGCAAACGAACTGCGATCGGCTCTTCTGACAAGGTATTCGCAGCGTCTTTAAGCTTCTGGCTGGCAGCCAATTCACCTTCAGAGTGGATGATCTTGGCGCGTTTTTCACGTTCCGCCTCGGCCTGGCGTGCAATCGCCCGTCGCATCTCTTCAGGCAGGTCAACTTGCTTCGTTTCTACAAGCGAAACCTTGATTCCCCATGCATCGGTGTGGCGATCCAGGATTTCCTGCAGGCGGATGTTCAGCTTTTCCCTTTTGGAAAGCAGCTCATCAAGTTCAACCTCGCCAAGGACAGAACGCAGCGTTGTTTGGGCCAGCTGACTGGTCGCATACATGAAGTTTTCAACCTCTGTGATGGCCTTGGCGGCGTCGACTACTCTAAAGTAGGCAACAGCATTAACACGGCAAGTGACGTTATCTTTGGTGATGATGTCCTGAGGTGGAACATCCATTGTGATAGTTCGAAGATCGACTCTAATCATCTTGTCCAAGGGCCAGAAAATGAAAACGATTCCGGGCCCCTTCGGAGTAGGAAGCAGCCGCCCCAAGCGAAAGACAACCGCTCGTTCATACTCACGTATGATGTTAATCATGCTAAACAGATAGAGCAGAACTACTACTATGCCAACGGTGTACGGGCTGGCTAGTATGCTAAACAACGCATCCATGTTTTCCTCCAACTGTAAGTTAGTACTCCACTGGTTCAACAACCAGAGTCAATCCTTCAACAGCCTTGATTCGCACTTGGCTATCCTTTTGAACAAACGAATCTGAACGTGCCTTCCAGTACTCGCCGTTATACATCACGGGCCCCTCACCTGGACCAAAGTCGGCAAGAACTTTTGCTGTCTGGTCAATGGCGCCCTCAGCGCCGGTAGTCACGCGCTTTCTTAAACTGCGCACGGCTAAAACACCCAAGAACACTGTGATAGCAGCAAAAGCGATGGCTGTCACAATAGCAAGTTTTGGATCCACACTTACCCCTTGTTCTGGCATATCAACCAGGATAATGGCCCCAATCGCCAAGGAAACCGCCCCAGCGACTGCCAAGAGGCCAAAACTTTGTACAAAAACCTCTGCGATAAAAAGCCCAAACGCTGCAATTATCAGCAGCACACCGGCCGCATTCAAAGGCAGAAATGAGAATCCAGTAACTGCCAATAACAGCGCTAACCCCCCAACAACACCGGGCAGAATCATCCCAGCGTGCGTGACCTCGACATAGATTAGCAGCACACCAAGCAAAAGCAACAGAAACGCCACATTGGGATTTACCAGGAACGACAGCGCCTTTTCTCGAAAAGTCATCGGCACATCAATGATTGTGGCTTCTGACAAGGACAAGGTGGTGATCGTCCCATCAATCCTTTTGATTTCCCGTCCATCAAGCTGTTTAAGCAGGTCGGCTTCGGTCGAAGCAATAAATTCAATCAGTTTCAGCTCCAGTGCCTCGACCTCTGTGTAGGAGCGGCTTTCAGACACCGCAAGCTCTGCGGCCTCGCCATTTCGGTCTCTGACAGCTGTAACAGCCCTTAGATAGGCTTGGATGTCGTTACTGACCTTCTCCATCAGGATGTTTCCCTGGGGAAATGTTTTGGGTGTCTTTTCAGCTTCTTCAGCGTCTTCGCCCTTTGGTTTGCCGGGCTCGGTGATCTTTCCAGGGTCAATCGGAAAAAATCCACCAATTGAAAGGATAGGGTGGGCCGCTCCAGTCCTGGTACCTGGTGCCATCGCGGCGACGTCTGCTGTAACCAGCAAGAAAAAGCCAGCCGATGCCGCCCTAGTACCAGACGGCCCAACCCAAACAGCAACCGGGGCCTTTGATGACAGCACACGACGCCCCATCAGTTCCATCGACTCAACCATTCCTCCAGGGGTGTTAAGTTTTATCAACACAAGATCGCTGTCAGCAGCCTCTGCCAAATCGATTGCGCGAATCACATACTCAGCATGCAAAGGATCAATGGTCCCATTCAGATCGATCCTGTGAACTACTGCCGAATATGAATCAGACGCCGCAAACAAGATCGACAAAAAGAGCAGGAAAGGGAATTTTAAGTGGTTGAGCATAAGTTTCATTCCTTGGGGGGACAAACCAGTAGCACATGGCAACTAGCGTCCCTCACGACACCTTGAGCTACTGTTCCCATAACAATGCCCGCTATCTTAGATGTGGAACGATTAGCCGTAACAATCAGATCCACTTCTTGCTCAGATGCCAAGGCCAAAATTTCTGTGACTGGATCCCCAGATGTTACAACGATTTCATACTCCTCTGGTTCACGTTCGGTCAGCTCCTGGACCCTTTCTTCGATTTGTTCGAAAACTGCCTCAGCCGCCGACTGGGAGGTGTCTGGCTGAGCAACATCCTGTGGAAACAGCAAGCTGACCCTTGGAATGGAGACCATTACATGACAAACAGTCAGTTTTGCATTGTTTTGCTTTGCAATCCCATGAGCAGTCGTCAAAACAGCGTCTGCCATCGGTGAAAAATCAATTGCGGCCAAAACATGCGAATAACCGGTGAATTCAGGACATTTTTCCTCAACTTCCGTCAAGGAACCAGAGTTGGATAGATTCTCCATGAGATCCTCCTTAATGAGTTCACCTTCTATGATGCTCCATCATATTTTCAATGTCTAGTAAAGGATTGCACCAAAATCCTCGCCTGCGAGTCACCGTCGATATAGGCGGTGATTTTGGGCATCAAGCTGTGGGCCTTGGAGGCAGCTCTTCGATAACTGGGGGAAGCCGTACTACTTCGTCCTCATCATCGTCATCATCCCTTATTGGGGGGCCGATAGTATCAACTTTGGGCATTTTAACGAAAATCTCGCCTCCACCTGATAGGTCAATCACTTCCGAAAGGACTTCATCCATCTTTTGGACGAACACGAACTCCATTTCGCGTCGAACTTGCTCTGGAATTTCAATTAAATCCTTCCGGTTGCGTTCAGGCAAAACAATCCGCTTGATTCCACCACGCTGGGCAGCCAAGACCTTGTTTTTTATGCCGCCGACCGGCATTACCAGACCTCTAAGGGTGATTTCACCGGTCATAGCGGTATCAGACCTGACCTTCAAGCCCCTAAATAGGCTGAACAATGCTGAAAACATGGTGATTCCGGCAGATGGACCATCCTTGGGTATAGCGCCAGCTGGAACGTGGATATGAAGGTCCTTTGTTTCAAAAAGCCGGTCATCAATACCAAAATCACCAGCTCTGGATTCCAGATATGAAAGGGCAATCTGGGCAGATTCCTTCATTACGTCGCCAAGCTGGCCGGTCAGCCTAAGACGTCCCTTACCAGCCATTTTGGTGGCTTCGATGTACAGGATGTCTCCACCAGTGGCCGTCCAAGCAAGCCCTGTTGCCACTCCTGGAATTTCAGTTCGTTCCCAAGCTTCCGACTGGAACCGCTGTGGCCCCAGGAATTCATTGAGCAGTTCTTTATCGATGGTTTCGTTATTCCAACGTTCTTCGACGACTCTTACTGCAATGCCTCGGCACACTGATGCTATGACGCGATCCAGGTTTCTGACCCCAGCTTCACGGGTGTAGTTTGCGATGATGTGCAAAATCATGTCATCAGGCAACGTCACTTGCTCTTCTGTTAGGCCATGCTCCTTGATCTGCTTTGGAAGCAGGTGAGCGTTGGCAATGGCCAGTTTTTCCTCGGGTGTGTAGCCAGGCAGCTCCAAAAGCTCCATTCGATCCAACAAAGGCGGTGGAATCGTGTCCGTTACGTTTGCCGTGGTGATAAACATGATCTGGCTTAAATCGAATGGCACATCCAGGTAGTGGTCCATAAAGGCATGATTTTGTTCTGGATCCAAGACTTCCAGCAGTGCGCTGGTGGGGTCTCCACGCCAATCTCTGCCCAGTTTATCAATCTCGTCCATCATGAAGACTGGATTCGACGACCCAGCACGTTTCAGGCTTTGGATAATCTTTCCGGGTAGCGCCCCAATGTAAGTACGTCTGTGGCCGCGAATCTCGGCCTCATCACGCACGCCACCCAAAGAAACATGGGCGAATTTTCGACCAAGCGCCCTAGCCACGGACTGGCCCAAAGATGTCTTTCCAACACCAGGCGGTCCAACCAAGCAGAGAATCGGACCTTTAAGATTGTTTCTGAGTTTGCTGACCGCCAAATACTCAAGGATTCGCTTTTTAATCTTGTCAAGATCGTAGTGATCTTCATCAAGTACGGCGCGGGCGTGTTTAACATCCAGATTATCAGTTGTAGACACTGACCAAGGAAGGTCACATATCCAATCCAGATAAGTCCGTGCCACTGTGTATTCAGGAGAGGAGGGCTGAATCGAGCGCAGCCTTCGCAATTCCTTGTCGGCCACCTTCTGGACTTCTTCAGGCAAGTTAGCTTTGGTAATCTTTTCCTGGAGTTCGTCCAGGACATCCCCTTCGTCTTCTAGTTCGCCCAATTCTTTTTGAATCGCCTTAATCTGCTGGCGGAGCACATATTCCCGCTGGCTTTTGTTAAGCTCCCCCTTAACTTCGGTATTGATCTTTTGAGTTACCCGCAATACTTCGTGATGGTGATTCAGAATTTTAAGGGTCATCCGAAGGGAATCTGCCAAATCAGCCATTTCCAGAATCTGCATTTTCTCTTCTGTAGTTATTGGCAGATTCGAGGCTATCAGATACACAAGTCTGCTGGCTGATTCAACTTTTTCAACCATCTCACTGGCTGCAATTGGAAGCTCTGGAATCAATTCCAGGACTTCATTAGTCAGATCCTTCAAATGGCGCATTAACGCTTCAATTTCCACATCTTCCCGTTCATCATTTGGGATTATTTCCACGGATGCCGTCGGATATGGCTCACTTTGCTTAAATTCTTTGACTTTGAAGCGCTCAATGCCCTGGACTAGGATGTCGATGCCTTGCTCACGTTCCCTAACGATTTTAATAATTCTCGCGGTAGTTCCGGTTGTGAACATATCACCCGCAAGAGGATCATTAATTTCCTTATCTCGTTGAGTAAGGACGCCAATAATCACAGGCTTTCCATCTATGGTATTCAGTAATTCGACAGTCTTTTTTCTGCCAATCACGAGCGGTATTATAAGCCCTGGAAAAAGCACAGAATTTCGAAGCGGCAAAATAGGAAGATTTTCGAGATCTAAAATCTCGCCATCATGAATTTTCGGTTTCGAGGCCATCTGGTCTCCTATGTTTCAAGAAAAAGGAACCAAGTTCCGATGGAATATGTGGCTGATACCTGGAAAATCAAGGCTAGCGCACAAAAATGAGGCTCCCGGTTGGGGATTATAGCTAAAATGCAGCAGGTTTATTAGACAGGGGCGGGAACAGGAGGCAGGGGCGGGGACGGGAAGACGATAGTGCTATTTAGCAGGATCTGGAGCTAAAAGAAGGTCGAGAGGGCACCCAGCAACATGGTCCGGGGGCGGGTTATCTAACCATGGTGAAGTTCATTTTGAAATTTGCTGGTAGGTAGAACAGCACCTCTGGGTCAGGGTTTTGTGTGATTAGTGGTGATTTCATTACGGCCAGTTCCTGGTCGTAATTGGTGTTGTAATCCTTTGATACTGCAAATATCAGGGCGTCTTCATTCTCGGTGTAATAGGCAGGACCTTTCAGGCCTGTGTATGTGCGTTCAGTGAAGTTGTCAGGATTTATGATGTGTTTCCAATCATAACCTGTCCCCGATTTTGTAAAGGTGCCTAATCCTGAGCCTCGCCACACTTTGACGATTTCATCACGTGTAGGGGAGGGAGACCAGTCAGAGGAATTAAAATCTTCAAGCTTAGTTACGGTTTTAGTATCTATATCAACCGCGTATATTCCATCGCCAAATTCGCCGTCCAAAGTTGAAAAATATACGCTTTGATTGGTGGCTGTCAGGATGGCATTCGAACCGCGATAGACCCTTACAAATTCATTGGTTGCAATATCGTAGTAGGCTAAAAACGTCTCGTCATAGTGATTTGAGCCACCATCCACTCCCCAACCCTGAAGTGTCAGGTATACCTTGGTTTGATCAGGCGAAAGTGCTTGACGACCCCTGATTACCCCGGCTTCAGTGTCCCATCCCTGCTCGGGCTGAGCTAAAACAAAGCCAGACACATCAGGACTGATGGTCCAAGTATCGGTTGTGGGGTCATAAATCCCTAGGTGGTCTTTGCTCCCTGATCCGTATACATCAGGCGCTAGACTTAAAAGGCTTATGATTCTGCCATCTTGCATGATAAAGGGCCTGCCATCGCCGACATTCCAGTACCAGTCGACTGGTTTTGGAGGTGGGGCGACAAATGTCACATCATACGGACTGGAAATCGAAAAATAGGCTAACTTACTGTATTTTGGGGCATCCTCAGGTAATAGATCGGCTAGACAAGTGAAAGCTACCGTCCCATTAGCATTAACTGAGTGGCTATCATTGAAGATGGGGTAAAAGTCATTCAATCGTACAATTGTTGCCTGCCCTCCATCGGTGGTGACCTTAAAAAAACCTTTATTATCACCATAAGGCTTTTCACCTGAACCGTAGGGATAGTAGGGAAAGATGTACGTATATGTTTTGGCCCCTGGTTCGCTTGTTTCCTGCGTGTAAGTATCTCCTGGGTTCACTTGGTCAGTGTAAGTGTCCTTTGAATCTTCTTCCTCTGGAAAGCATGAGTAGGTGGATAGAGAAAAGAAACAGGAAACAACCAAGCAGGAAAGGATTCTCACACGCCCCAAATTGATCTTAAAAATGCTCATGACCCCTCCGTAAAAGCTAAAACCGCTCACACAGCCCTAAGTTATGAATGGTACTCGAATCGAACACGGCGGTAATGATCCGTTAGTTTGAGATTATTGTCTATGACTAATTTTGGGGGCGGGGACAGGAGGTGGGGACGGGGACAGGAACAGGGACAGGAGCAGGGGCGGGAACAGGGACAGGAGGTGGGGACAGGGCAGGGTGGCTTTTTGGGGAGCTTGTTATTTGGCTGTGAACTCGATTCCGAGGGAGGAGTCCAGTAACAGTTCTGGGTTTGAGCAGTTTGAGCGTACCCTTTGGATTCTGGCGTCCTTGATGGATGCTCCAGATGCCAGGATCCCATCCATGGCGGTGATTTCCTGTTGAACCATCTGCTTAATCGCTTCGTATGAAGCCCAGCCAACCTGTTGACGGCCATTGATTATAAAGGCTGGAGTTCCCCTGGCTCCAAGTTCTGTGGCAGTGTTGCCTTCAGCTTTAATGCGTGCTCGCAGTGAGGGATCCACAAAGTCCTTCTTGAATTTTTCTAGGTCCAGCCCCAATCTTTCGGCGTAGCTCATTAAAGCTTCATCGCCAAGGGCTCGCTGATTTTCAAACAGTATGTCTGCATAGGCATCGAATTTCCCCTGTCTGGCGGCGGCCATCGAAGCAGCTGCAGCGTTCATCGCATTTCTATGCATGTCTAGGGCATTATGCTTGAAAACCACCTGGACCAGACCTGGAAAATCGTCTGGTAGATTGCGAAGAGGCTCATACGCACGTTTACAAACAGGGCATTGGAAGTCAGAGATCTCCAACAAGATGACCTTGGCGTTGGCAGGGCCGCGAGCAGGGCTTGGGTCCTTTGCCGGTAGTGTCCCTGGTGGGATTGGAACCTGGAGCTCGCCAGACGGTCTGAAAACCTGAGCCGGTTGTGTTGGCGCTGGTTGCACTGGAGCCACCGCTGGGGCGGGCTGAGCAGGTGCCTGTGGACTTTCAGCAACCTTGGGTGCTTCAACCTTAGCCTCAAGCTGCTCACTTTCTTGAGGCTGCATTGATGGAACGCTCCAACGCCCAATCGCAAATCCAACAAAAATTGCAGCAACTATCAGTGCTATCCAAATACCTCTATTCATTTCACTTTCTCCAAAATTTTCAGATCTAACCCGAACAAAACACAGCCTCTAGTATCCCTTTAATCGCTTAACAATCAAGTTCCAAGCACCCCAAAATCCAAAAATCCTGCCCCCGTCCCTGCCTCCTGTCCTTGCGCCAAACTCAATTATTTTTCTTACTCCGATTGAAAATATGAATGCATCAGGTAATAATCAAAATTCGCCCTAATTTTTTTGGGGCTTGTGTACCTTTATCAGGATCTTGGCTTATGCGCCAGCACCTGTGGACGGCAGCTTTGGTAGTTTTGGCAATCCTGGTGGGCAAAAACATGATAAATGGCTGCTCAGGTGAACTTGTGGAGCCTGGCACGCCAGTTACCCCATGGAAGGCTAAAGATACCCACCAGGAGTGGTCATCGGAATCATTTGCAAAGAAACCTTACGCGCTTTTATTTTTTGCCACTTGGTGTTCTGCTTGTAGCCGAGAACTACCGAAAATAAACCAGATCAAAGAAGCCAATCCAGACCTGGATATCCTGTTAATTACAGAAGAATCGCCTGAAGTCGCCCAAAACTATCTGAATGGGCGGAACCTGTCGCTTCCAGTGGGTTCATCAGACACACTCCTGCGACAGTTTGGCGTATCTGTTTTGCCGTCCGCAGTTCTTGTCAACAAGGACGGAAACGTTGAGCTGGCCACTGCAGGTGTGGGCTCGCTTGGTAGGATAACTAAGCGCCTTTTAAAGCAAAAATCACCGCCTGGCTAAGGTCGGGACAGGTTGTAATATACTTATCAGCCGAGGTGGATTATGGCTGGCGGTTCCCATGATTTAGTTCTGGGGCGTTACAGACTGGAGTCACCTCTTGGTCAAGGGGGGTTTGGCCAGATTTTTACTGGCCTCCAAGTATCCCTACATCGTGAAATAGCAATAAAAACAATCAAACCTAATATGCTTAACGCCGAGTTGATACGCGAGCGCTTTCGGCGAGAAGCCCTCTTGGCGGCATCAATTAATCATCCAAACGTGGTAACAATCCACGATTTTGGTGTGGATTGCGATGGTGACTTAGTTTTAGTCATGGAGCTTTTAAAAGGCGCCAATCTACTTCAGGAGCTGCGATTGAAGCCCAAACCCTCGCTGGAACAGGTGGCTCGCAGGGTGAGGCAGGCTGCGAACGGCTTGGGTGCCGCTCATGATATTGGAATAATCCACCGAGACATCAAGCCATCCAATATTTTCCTAATCCATCCAGGTAAAGACACCGAGTTTGTGAAGATAATAGATTTTGGGATAGTCAGGGCAACTGACCAAGCCAAGAGCATCATCGATTCAGATCAGGACCTTACTGGCTCTGACCTGTTTTTGGGTACGCCCGACTACGCTGCGCCTGAAATGATTTTGGGAGACCCGATTGATGGGCGTGCTGACCAGTACGCTTTAGCCTTGGTAGCATTGCTGATGCTGACGGGTGAAAAGGGTTTTCAAGCTGCCAAAAGCCCTTGGGATCTGCTTGAACGTGCGTCCAGACGCCCAAAAACGTTGGAAAATGAACACCTAACGCCCGCAATTCGTAGGGTCCTATACAGGGCTCTAACTCCAGAACCTTCCGGAAGGTATGCCGATATACGTGAATTTGCAGCTGATTTTGTGCAGGCAGCTACAGGTGAAGGGGCTTTACAGGACGACTTGGACAAAACTAGTTTAATTTTGGGCTTGGGGGACATCCACGATAGCGAATCTTTTGATGACTCCCAAATCCAGGCAGACCACGAGAATTGTGAACCAGTCAGGGAGCATAAATCGAAGTGGGGTAGATTTAAATGGACTTTGGGCTTTACCGCGACTTTGACTGCGACAGCCGTTTTTGCCGCTTTTATGTTGTTTGATGATAGTACAAAAGCGGATCAACCATTTGATAATAAAGTAAAACAGAGCATTGTCGTAGAGACTGCATCAAGTCCCCATGAATCACAGATCATCAGTCCTGCCGTCGAAGAATCTGAGCTCGCTGCAGCCCAACAGGTTACAAGCGAGCAGTCTGAAGAAGAAACGCCCCCGTCAAGGCCCGCCAAACCAGCGGTCGCTCCAAGCATCCAGCCAAAGCGGGCCCAAGTCATCGCCTCTAAAAAACCATCAGAAACTGCCTTTTACTCATTCAATGCGTCCCCATGGGCGGAGATCGTCGTCAACGGGACAAGCTACGGGGTCACTCCTGTGTCAAATGTCAAAGTAAAGGGCGGGGAAAACAGCATAACATTCAAACACCCGACACTAGGCTCAAAAAGCTTCAAACACACTATACAGGCAGGGGAATACGAAAATTTCAGTATTGATTTTACTCGCCGCGGTAGGCCTTAACCAGAATTCCTATGGCAACGCCAAGAAAAATGACTCCAATAATCCAGAACATAATCGCGGCATTCTGGTTTTGCGACAAAATAGCGTCCCCAATAGTTTCCTTTTCTACAAAGAATCGCACTCCGATGCCAGCTATCATAAGCGACGCAAACGCGATCACCCAGCCAGCGCGAATGAAATCCTTTTTAGTGTGAGGGCGTAACACCTCGCCACTGTTGTGATTATCAGCAGTACTCATTTACAGAAAAACTCCTTTAATCAAACAAGCCAAAGATCCCCAACTTAAGACAGTTGTAAGACCTCTGTGGCGCCGATGATACATTATTTTTACAAATCTGGAGCAATTGTAGCCCGCTATGGGGTAAACTACCTGCTGGCTTTTGTACTTTTGCGGCTTTTGCAGTTTTAATGACAGGCTTTTAAAAATGACAACTTTTTCAGTAAAAACTAGGGGAACAGTGGCCACTATGGATATCACCGAATCGGTTATCCAAGCTGTAGCTGACAATGGTATTCAAGACGGTGCGGCCCTGATCTACTGTCCACACACTACTGCAGGAATCTACATAAATGAAGGCGCTGACCCAGATGTGGTCATTGACGTTGAGGCCTTCATGAGGGAACTAGTTCCAAGGAATCGCCCCTATCGCCATGCTGAGGGAAATAGCCCAGCTCACATTAGTTCGATCCTAACAGGTAACTCTGCCATGGTCCCAATTTCTGGTGGTAAATTGATGCTGGGGCGGTGGCAGCACATTTTTTTAGCAGAGTTTGATGGTCCCAGAAACAGACAAGTTTATGTCCAATTGCTGAGGTCTTAAACATTGAGACGAGGTTTTCATGAGTAGCCCCCCAAAACTCGGCCAGGATATAGAGATTTATTGCCGATATTGCAAACTAAATCTGGATGGCGTAGTAGCGGCTTTGACCCCAGACGGCTCTTTGCAAAAGGTTCAGTGTCGTACCTGTAAGCACTTTCAGGACTTTAAGCCACCAGTTGATATGGAGGCCAAGAGGGCCAAATTAGTGGCAAAGGCCTTAAAAATCGCCGAGCGTCACACGGCAGCTGTACTAGCTAAAAGTCAGCCCAAGGACACGGAAAATACAGATCAAGGCTTGTCGCCTGAGGCGGTGCTTTTGAGCATGTGGCATGAAGCGACCAAGGACGCCCATCCTCTTAAGGCAAAAATCTACGATCAACATAGAATGTACAGGGTCGATGATCTGATTTCCCATAAGGCCTTTGGACTTGGGAAGGTTCAGGAAACGACTGAAGATTCAATGGTTGTTTTGTTTAGACATGGCTTTGAAAACCTCGACATTGGTGTTGATAAAGAAGAGTTATGAGTTCTGGGGGGGCATGAAAAGATTACTGCCGATATTTCTGATTGCGTTGTTTGTTAGTTGTGGGGGTGAAGAGGTCATCCATACAGACATCCTGGGTGACACCAGCCAGGATTCAGATTTTATCGACACCTCCCCGAATCAGGATATTGATGAGTCCGGCGAGGACGTCGATGTCCTCGACGATGCTGACACCACGTCAAATGAAGGAGAGCTAGACGTTGACATCACTGACGACCTTGGCGATGAGGAGGTCATCCCACCTGATCACACTTTGACCTTTGGAATTACCGAGCGATCTTTTTGTGCGCCTGATGGTCCCTGGATTGTCGACACCGTGAAACAGTTTAGAACGCTTGAGCAGATCGCTGACCTAGATGTTCGTGCGGTTGTTAGCGATTCTGATGGCAACGTTTGGGCTGGAACAAGTACTGGGCTTTATTTGAAAAAGGGGGACCAGGAGAACCTTGTAAACATCGAGGGGCTTCCTGGAGAGGGAGCAATATCCGCTTTACAGATTGTGCAAAAAGGGTCCGTCAGAGTCGCTTGTGGACAGCAAACGTTTGTGGTCAATGCTGAAGGCGCTGTTTCGCAAAACTACGTGGCTGAAGCCGAGATTTCAAAGCTGCTTTCTTGTCGTGGCAGTGAATTCATTGTGGTCGATGAGCAGCTGTGGAGGCTTGGTGATCCGCTCGAACCAATAGACATCGAATATGAAGAAGCAACATTAGCAATCAACGATTTAGTCTGTACAGACTCAGGAATGTTGTTGGCCACCAGTGATGGGTTGCTTCTACTTGGGGCGGATTTGAATTCCCAACCGTCTTTATTATGGAACCCTGGTAATGTTGCCTTTGTTGCGGCCAATTCGGACAAAATAGCCGCGGTGGCTGGTGAAGACAACGATCAGGTCGCCATCTTCTATGGAATTAATTACCAGCAAATAGTAGTGACCCCAAAACCAAATGAACTGCCCACAGGGGGCATAACCTCGATTTCTGTCTCGCCGGATGGTGCTTGGTTGGCTCTTGGTCATCAAATCGGAGCGACCAGAATCCCGTTAAAGTCTGAGATTAATGTAGCGGCCAAGGATCATTTCTTTTCCCAAAGGTGGTTGCCTGATAACGCTGTCAATGACGTTTTTGAGGCCGCTGATGGCACGCTGTGGGTGGCAACTCCGGCTGGCTTGTCTGCGTTAAAGACTGTTGAAAGACATCTGATCGATAAGGCAGAGTACATGTTTGGGGAAATGGACGCGCATTGGCGTTTGGGGGGCTTCACAACCGCTACGGCTAGGTACACGGATCCTTGGTCTGATGAAAGGCTTCCTTTGTATGACGATGATAATGATGGTCAGTGGACCCAAGAAGCTGTTGGTGCCCTGTGTTATGCCTACGCGACGACTGGCGATGAAAAATACTACGAGGCTGCGAGAAAAGCCATTACCAACATGATTTTATTGGTTAATGTCCCTGCTAAGGATTTTGAAGACGCTGGTTTGGGGCGCGGCTTTGTAACACGTTCGGTTGTGCGTGATGATGAGGGCGAGGTCTTCACTTCAAAGGCTGAGCGCTCCAACTGGCACTTGGTTGATTTCGAAGATGGGCACCAATACTACTGGAAAGATGACACTTCAACTGATGAAATAACCGGCCACCTCTTTGGATTTAGCCTTTATTACGATCTGTGTGCAAAAGATGACGCCGAACGAGAGTGGGTTGGAGAGGCCCTAGGAGCCATAGCTGGTTATATCATGCGCCATGGCATGAAAGTCGTGGATCTTGATGGAGAAATGACTAGTGATGGCGAAATGAATCCTGAAAACTTGAGTATAGCAGTCGATGGGTTGGAGGCTTGCTTTGATCGCGGTCATGCATTTGAGACGTGTATAAGTGCATTTGCTGGTGGAGGATTTTTAAACTCGGTTGAAGCTTTGGCATTGATGCTGGCGGCGTACCATGTGACTGGCAATGTAGATTTTTGGTTGCAGTACGACGCTTTGATCAAGGTTCATCGATACGATGAGGTAGCCACCTTTCACGAATCGATTTTCACTTGGACGGAACCCATGACGGTCAATCACTGTGATCACGAGTTGGGGAATTTGGCATTCAATACGCTTTTGAGATACGAAGCAGATCCCGTACGACGGGCTCACTGGATTGACCAGGTTTTGGCAAGCTGGGAGTATGAAGAACCAACCAGAAATCCTTTGAAAACCTTGACTTTAGCCATGATCCTTGATGAGATTCCAGGCATAGAAAACGGTGTCAAAACTTTGGTTGATTATCCGGAAGACTTGCGAGACTGGGGTGTGGATGCCTCTCATCGCAAAGACTACAAACAGGGTGGAGTTGATCGAAAAGATAAGCCTCAGTTTGCGGCAGTTCCACCTCACGACGAAATAGCTGTACAGCGTTGGGACGACAACCCTTATAGAATTGTGAAGGATGGAACTGGTCAAGGTCGCATGGCGCCACACTTCTGGCTGCTGCCTTACTGGGGCCTTCGATACTACAACGCTATCTGCCCCCCGCTATCTTGGACTCAAGATCACCCTTAAAAATCAGCTTGATGCCTAAGAATTACCCAACACTGCCTGCAGTGCGCGGATCTTGTCTCTGATTGATGCCGCCTGTTCAAACTCAAGTCTTTTCGCAGCATCCTTCATGTCCTTGCGCAGCCGCTCTATGAGCCTAGCCGCCTCGTGTGGGTTTGCAACCAAGGATGCCAGCTCCGTTGTCTTCTGAACTCCGACTCGTTTTGCTGCTTCTTCAGCTTGGTCCACAAAGGCAAGCTTCCTAATTGTGCTTTTTGGTGTAATGCCGTGCAGCTGGTTAAACGCAATCTGCCTTTCCCGACGCCGCTCGGTTTCGTTGATTGCTTCGGCCATCGAACCAGTGACCCGATCTGCATACATAATGACGGTGCCAGCAACGTTTCTGGAGGCTCGTCCAAAGGTCTGAATCAGTGATCGATAACTGCGCAGATAACCTTCCTTATCGGCATCCAAAATTGCAACCAAAGAAACTTCTGGCAGGTCTAAACCTTCACGCAGCAGGTTTATCCCGACCAAAACATCAAAGACTCCCAAACGTAGATCTCGAATTATTTCAACCCGCTCCAAGGTGTCGATATCACTGTGTAAATATCGAACCCTGATTGCGGCCTCGGCCAGATATTCCGTCAAATGCTCGGCCATTTTCTTGGTCAAAGTCGTGACCAAGACACGCTCTTGGCGCTCGGTTCTGACTCGTACTTCATCTAAAAGGTCGTCAACTTGATGCGTGGCAGGACGAACGTGTAAGACAGGATCTATCAACCCCGTTGGCCTTACTATCATCTCGGCAACGTTCCCAAACGCCAGTTCCCATTCGCCTGGAGTGGCAGAAACATAAATGGTCCGCCCACGTTTCGCGTTGAACTCATCAAAGGTTAAAGGCCGATTATCAACAGCTGACGGCAGCCTGAAGCCGTACTCGACAAGGGTGTCTTTTCTGGCCCTGTCGCCCCTATACATGCCAATCAGCTGGGGGACAGCCATGTGACTTTCGTCCAGGATGACCAAAAAATCCTTGGGAAAATAATCAAGCAGGGTAGGGGGGGCCTCACCTGGCGCCCTTCCAGTTAAGTGCCTGGAATAGTTTTCAATTCCGGCAACTCTGCCAAATTGCTCCAGTGATTCCAGGTCGGACAGGGTGCGCTGTTCTAGCCTTGCGGCCTCAAGGACCCTGTTTTGAGCCTGCAGTTCCTGCAAACGAACTTGTAATTCATCCTGGATTCCGATTATAGCGCGTCGCATTCGCTCGGGTGTGGTCACATAGTGGCTGTTGGGGTAAACCGCGCACTTTTCCATACGCCGGATGGTGTGGCCTGTTAACGGATCAAACTCGGTGATGCCGTCAACAGTGTCTCCAAACATGTCTATTCGAAGCGCCCTAGAATCTTCATAGGGTGGATAAATCTCGATAACATCGCCCCTGACTCGAAAAGTCCCACGCTCAAAGGCTATGTCATTGCGTTCATATTGCAGTTCGACCAAGTCCCTAAGCAGGTCGTCTCTGTCAATGTCAGCGCCTACTTCCAAAAACACAACCAGGCCATAGTAAGCTTCTGCAGACCCCAAGCCAAAGATGCAGGACACCGATGCAACGATAATGACGTCATTGCGTTCGAAGAGCGACCTAGTGGCCGAGTGGCGCATCCTGTCAATCTCGTCGTTAATCTTGGCGTCTTTTTCGATGAAGGTGTCTGAGGCGGGCACGTACGCTTCTGGTTGGTAATAATCGTAGTAGGAAACGAAGTATTCAACAGCGTTATCAGGGAAAAACTGCTTGAATTCGGAATACAGCTGCGCGGCCAAGGTTTTGTTTGGGGCCATTACCAAGGCTGGCGCCCCAATTTCGGCAATCACGTTTGCGATGGCGAAAGTCTTGCCAGAACCAGTAACCCCCAGCAGGACCTGGTCTCGGACATTGGATTTAAGGCCATCGACAAGGGCCTTTATCGCGGCAGGCTGGTCTCCGGCAGGTTGAAAATCACTTTGCAGGCGAAACACTTCTAAAGGTCCTTTGGTCGTTGGCGATCCCAAAAGTCGCCGGTGGCCTTGTGTTCTTGTGCGATCTTGTCGTACAGATCGATGACCTTTCTGACCCAGGTGCGTTTTTCAATGTATGAACCTGGGTAAAAGCTGCGTTTGAAGCCGTAAATAATAATGTTTTTCAGCTCATGAGGGCTTAAAGCAAAGTTATCGATGGCTAGTCCCAGTTCCTTTGTAACGGTGGTATTTGAGACCAAACGATTGTCAGTACAGATAGTCGTAGATAGTCTGGCTTTTAGCATCTTTTTAAAGGCATGGTCGGACAGCTTCTTGATGCTTGGGTTTGTCTGCATGTTGCTGGTTAGACAAATCTCCAAGGTTATGCGCCTGTCTGCGATGTACTCAGCCAAGTGAGTGACGTACTCTTCTTTGTTAGTTATCCCAGGTGCAGCAACCATGTTTGGTGATAAGAGATAATAGCCGTGGCCAATGCGGTCGGCGTGCAAGTCGGTAATGGCCTGGAAGATGGACTCTGGGCCGTAGGCTTCGCCTGCGTGGACAGTCTTTTTCAAGAAGTGTTTATGGGCGTAGGCGTACGCTTGGCGGTGATCCTCAGCGGGATAGCCATCTTCGCGTCCGGCAAGGTCAAAACCGGTGATAGGAATCCCGTAGCGATTTCGAATTGCAACTGCAGCTTGGGCAAGTTCTAGTGAGCCAAACTGCATGACCTGTTTTGGTGTGGAAAATGGGTGGACTCTGAAGAGGTCCTTGTAGTACGAAGACGAGTTTTCATCGAAGTACCGCATGGCACATACGATGATTGAATAGGCATATTCTGGTTCCTTGCGTCTTGATTGGTCTGCTGCTAGTTTTGCGTTCCATTTTGCGGTTGCTTTGGCTAGGCCTTTGTCAACGGCCTTTAGAATTTCATCCATTCCTAGTTTGTAATGGGCGTGCAGTTGTGGGGCGAAGCGGACTTCGAAGTAGCGGACTCCTTCGCTGAAGTTGTCTTCAGCTAGTTCATAGGCGGTTCTTTCGAGGGATTCTGGGTCCTGGAGTACTGCGGTGGTGTATGCAAAACCTTGTAGATATTCGACTAGGCTTTCATATTGGTCTTTAAAGACGAGTTCCTTTAATCCTTCAGGGGTCATTGATGGTAGGGTTACATTTCGTTCTTTGGCCATGTCGATCAACGAATTTAGGCGAAGTGAGCCGTCGAGGTGGACGTGTAAGTCGGTTTTGGGTAGGGCGTGCAAGAAACTGTCGCGGTTGGTCATGTGTCATCCTCTCTTTCGAATTGTCAGGGTCGTGTGATTTGTCAAATCCCAGCAAAAATCTGCCGGGAATCATAACAGGTGATGTATAAGGCTGCCAACAAGCGCCCGGATTGCGGCCTTGTAATTGGGGCTGGCCCTGTCTCTGATCCTGATCCTGTTGCAGATCCTGCCAGTAAGCCTGCCCCTGTCCCTGCAAATTTCTCTGTTCCGGCTCCAGATTGTTCGTTCTTTGTGGCGTTTGATCTCTTCGTTACAGTTTTAAAACATGGTCCGGGGGCATCCTTCCGGGCCCAAAATCTCCCGTAGCCACCCCGACTGTCTGCCACTCCCGATAGCGCCCTCCAGGATTGCCCCCGGACCATGTTGCTGGGTGCCCTCTCGACCTGTTTTTAGCTCCAAATCCTGCAGATCAGTGCAATCGTCTACCTGTCCCTGTCCCTGATCCTGTCCCCGTCCCTGTCCCCGTCCCTGCCTCCTTTGCCTTTGGATTTGACAAACCTGGCTTCCTTGGCCAACATGGGGGCGACCTGTTTTGGAGATTTAGTATGGGTAAACCTGTTGATGTTCTTGTTGTGTTGTCGGGTTGTGGTGTTAATGATGGGGCCGAGATTCATGAGGCTACTTTGGCTTTGCTTGCCTTTGCTCAACGTGGGGCTAGGGTGACCATTGCGGCTCCTGATATCATGCAACGGCGAGTTTTTGATCACTTTAAGGGGCAAGAGGTTGCGGATGAGAAAAGGAGCGTGCTTGCCGAGTCTGGCAGAATCGCTAGGGGGAACATAAAGGATCTGGCCACGCTTGATGCCGCAGATTTTGATGG
>Ga0209723_1003268_pt1 | contig 19759 bp, 17 predicted proteins | sample BiotimSIPDNA_2_FD_185750 | JGI IMG/M metagenome (GOLD analysis project Ga0209723, IMG submission 185750) | Anaerobic biogas reactor microbial communites from Washington, USA - Biogas_R2 time_0 SIP DNA (SPAdes) (version 2) | ecosystem: Engineered > Bioreactor > Anaerobic > Unclassified | place... | reverse complement strand
ATTTGAAGTCCGGAGCCAACCTTCCCCAGATGTCCTTAATCAATTTTTCCACCATGATGCAAGGTTCGATCTTGCTGTAGGCCCACTCCATTTTGCTTCTCCCGTAGGTCTTCTTCAGCCACTTCCGGCACTGAGAAACGATCCTCTCACAAGGAACCCTGTGCTCTTTATCGACAATGATCGACCAGCCGGATCCGTGGTTGGGTTTAACTATATACTCCTCCGGCAGGTCTTCGAAGGGGATCTCTGCCGGATCTTGTGTAACAAAAAGCAGCGGCACCAGGATCCCTTCACCTGAATCTTTTCCAAGGGTTTCCACCACATAACCCCGAGCCGCATATTTATCGGCAAGTACGGGGAAAAGGGGGTTCCTGTCAAATATTTTTCGCCACATGATCTTTTCGTTGTAGGATACCGGGTTATCGAGGTCCAGCCGGTAACCGTGACACCGAAAAAATTTGTGACGTTGTTCAATTATCCGGTACTGTTCCAGAACGGTCCTGAGAAACTCCATTCCCCCTACGGACCTTTCTCCCGAATTTGAAAAACAGGACAACAAGCAGGGGCTGTAAAAACCTATTCCGACAGAACAGCCTTCTGCCTGGCGCCCTCCCGGGTTATGACCTCGTCACTTGAAGCAATACGGAAGTTCGCAACAATGTATCCCAGTGAAAAAACCATCCCAAGGTAGGTTATCGGAGCGTAAATGGCAAATTCCAGGTTTCCGACCCCCAGAGTATTGGCCACGAAAGCCCCTGTGATGCTCCAGGGGACAATCGGGGCAAAAGATGTGCCTGTGTCCTCCAGAATTCGGGAGAGGTTGGCCCTGTGGAGTTTAAGCCTGTCGAATACCGGGGCGACCATGGGCCCCATGGCCGCGAAGGTTACATAATAGCTGGAGGTAATGAGGAAGAGAAAAGAATGGGTTAAAAAGATCCCGGTCAGAAAAGACCTGGCGTTTCTGGCAGAGTCCCCTATCTTTTCAAGCATTATATCGACTACACCAATAGTCTTCAGGGGAGATCCGAAAACGGCAGCAGCTATAGGCAATAGGACAGACCCGAGCATGCTGTTGATGCCGCCCCTGAAAAGCATTTTATCCACAATATCCACTCCTGACGGGCTTGAAAAACCCCTCATTAGCGCTTTCGATACTTCTCCAGGGGAAACACCCTGGACAAGGACTGCAAGGAAAGCCGCAATAATAACGCCAGCAGCGAAGGTGGGCAAGGCCGGTTTTTTCCAAAGGACCAGAACCAGGATCACGGACGGAGGGAGAAGAAGAATGGGGTTCAAACGAAAAGAGGACTCCAGTGTTGCCAGAATGAGGTCGATCTGCCCCTTCTCCGGCATCGCTCCCGAAACACGGATCCCGATAATTGCATACAAGACTAAGGCAATAATGAATGGGGGCAAGGTAGTCCAGAGCATGTATTTTATGTGATCGAAGATATAGACCCCCGAGACGCCCGAAGCCAGAACCGTCGTATCGGAAAGAGGCGAAAGCTTGTCCCCGAAAATGGCGCCTGTCACCACTGCCCCGGCCGTATAAGGCAAAGGTATCCCCAGACCCGAGGAAACACCCATCAAGGCTATTCCGACAGTACCAATTGTCCCCCATGAAGTACCTGTCGCTACTGACATAGCTGTACATAAAAGAAGGGATGTAACCAGGAACCACGAAGGGGAGATAGACTTCAGCCCGTAATAGATCAATAGCGGTACTGTACCGCACACTATCCAAGAACCGATAAGCATACCCACTGCTATAAGGATAAGTATCGCCGGCAGGAAAGAAGTAATTGTCCGGATGATCCCTTCATGAAAAAGTTCCCACTTGACCCCCGATAACATTCCTAAACCCATCGCCACTGAACCGGACGCTATTAGAACTACGGCCGAGGGGGCTTTGATCACGATAAGGCCCGTTAAAAACACTGCGACAGATACCGCGAGAATAACCATAGCCTTTCTGTTGCTCAATTTTCCGGAGATCGTGATCATCCCCTTTCATTGGAATAATATCTTGGAATTCGTGACAAAAACATGTTAAGGATCCATCAGATAAAATCGAAAGGGGAGCCCGCTCCGCCCCGGATTAAAACCAGGGCCTGAAATCCCTTGCGAATCGGCGGTCCAGGTCCCACTTTTCCCCCATTCTGAAATCCATGGCTTTTTCCATCGGGTTCAGACCCGAAGCAGGGTACAGAGTGAATTCGCCGAAATAGATTGCACCCTCTACGTTGTATAGATCAACACGTATGTAGTCAAAAGGCCGACCCAGTTTTTCTGCAATTTCAAGCATTTTTCCGAAATTCTCAGGCTCCGAAATATCCTTTGCACGTTTACAACTGGTCGGACCACTATCCATTCTGGAAAAATCTCTCAAGTATCTGGCCGCAGATCGTGATCCAAAGCGGTCATGCATTACGAAAACCCATTCGACCTTCCCATTGAAAACATGGAACTTGAAGTCGGAAGCAAGTCTTCCTTGCCTGTTTCTGAGCAGTTTTTCCACCATTATTCTGGGCTGGATATTTCTGTAAGCCCACTCCATCTTACTTTTGCCGTAGGTCTTCCTGAGCCACTTTCGGCCTTGCTTTATGATCTCCTCGCGGGGAACTCTTTTTTCGTGACCAACAATAACGTACCATCCGGAACCATGATTCGGCTTCACAATATATTCCTCGGGAAGTAACTCGAAAGGAATGTCTGCCGGACCCTCTGTAACAAGAAGGAGAGGGATCAGGATCTCCTCTCCTTCTTTTCCAAGTGTCTTCTTCACATAACTCCTGGCACCTAATTTATCCATAACCTGCGGGAACAGGGGATTCCTGTCAAAGATCTTTCTCCAGACTATCTTCTCATTAAAGGATCTTGGATCCTCAAGGTCCAGTCGATAACCGTGACATCTGTAGAATTTCAGGCGCTGTTCAAGGATGCGGTACTGATCATGAAGGGAGGAGAAGATCGCCAAACTCTGCACCCCATTCCTCAAGGAGATAGAATAGCCCGGGGCTAGCCCCGGGCTATTCACTATATCGCAGCCTTGAACCCGGCCCTGATGGCGTTCTGCATGGAGGCTATCTTCAGGTCGTCCATGAAGATGTCCATACCGAAGACTGCCGCGCGGGAGAGGACGTCATGGGTCCTTGGCCATTCGATGGGCCTGTAGAGGGGCATATCCTCGACGTAGGGGCAGTCGTAGGGGCACCTCACACGGCTGTAGTAGGCTCCCTCCCTCAGGGTCTCCCAGTGCCTTGCATAGTGCCAGGTGTTGCCCGAAAGGATGCCGCAGCTACAGCCCGCTTCGCCTGCAGCCTCCTGGAATTTTTTCGCGGAATCGGCATCGGGGAGGAGGATCACAAGCTGGGTAGCGATATCGCCCTCCGGATCGGGAAGGTCCCTGAGCCTGACCCCGGCTGGAAGATCTACCCCCTCCAGGATGCGCTTCTTGTTCTTCCGGAGGTTCGCTATGGCGCCGTCGAGCTTCTCCAGCTGGACAAGACCGATAGCACCCTGGATCTCGCTCATCCTGAAGTTGAATCCCAGGCATGCCTTCCCCTCGGCCCCCCGGGGGATGGAGAAGTTGTGGATATGTCCGTGGTCGTGATAGTACTCCATCTTCCGGTACACATCCTCGTTGTCGGTAACGATAAGGCCGCCCTCACCAACGGTAAGCAGTTTGTAGGGATCAAGGCTGTAGGGCCCCCACTTTCCAAAGGTGCCCACGTACTTCCCATGATAGGTGGCACCCATGGCCTGGCAGGAGTCCTCGATAAGCCAGAGGCCGTACTCCTCGCAGATCTCGGAGAAGGCATCAAGGTCGGCAGCGGCTCCGAACATGTGCACGGGCATGATGGCCCTGGTCCTCTCGGTGATCAGGTCTTCCACCGAGTCGGGATCCAGGTTCAGGCTTTCGTCGATCTCCGCCAGGACCGGCACGGCACCGCATTCAAGAATGGCCTCAACGCTGGCGATAAAGGTGAAGGGCGACGTAATGACCTCGTCACCCGGACCGATCCCGAGGCCACGCAGCCCCACGTAAAGGGCCGCGCTCCCGCTGCTGACGGCAAGGCAGTGTTTCGCCCCGAACTTGTCGGCAACAGCCTTTTCGAACTCCTCCACACGGTAGATGTCGTTCCTGGTCTCCTGGAAGGAGTACCTGTGAACCATCTTTCTTTTAATTACATCGGTTACGGCATCGATCTCCCTCTGGTCGAACAGCTCAAAGCCCGGCATTACATCATCGCCTCCCTGTAGATCTGTATACAGTCGTTTTTGGTCATTACTCTGGGGTTGTTCTCCATCGGCCTTGATACGCCCATGGCCTTGCCTGCCATTTCTTCCAGGTGTTCCTCGCCTATACCGACTCCCAGGTCCTGGAGTCTGGCGGGCAACCCCAGATCGTCCACAAGGTCATCCAGAGCCTCGGCGCAGAAGATGGCGGCAACGTGGTCGGGTTCGCCATCTTCCCTCGGGTAACCGAGGAGAGATGCTGCCTCGGCGAACCTCTCCGGCGATGCCTGTGCGTTCCACCGGGCCACGTGAGGTATGAGAAGGGCATTGGCGGTGCCATGAGGGACCCCGAACATGCCCCCCAGGGGATAGGCCAGCGCGTGGCATGCCGTGACACCCGCGTTGGCCAGGGCCACACCGCCGTAAAGGGCGGCCAGCATCATTCCTCCCCTCGCCTCGATGTTCTTTCCGTTCAAGGCAGCCACCCTGATCCATTTCCCTATCCTCCACAGGGCCTCCTCCGCGAACATGTCGCTGAACGGCGAAGCCTGGAGGCTGGTGTAGGCTTCAAGGGCATGTGCCAGGGCATCCATCCCGGTGGAAGCTGTTATCACCGGGGGCATGGATACCGTCAGCTCCGGGTCAAGGAGGCTCATGTCAGGGTACAGGTAGTCACTGTTTATTCCGCCCTTGACACCGTCGCTCTTGCGGATGAGTACCGCCGTGAAGGTCACCTCGGAGCCCGTTCCCGCAGTGGTGGGGATCATGAGCTTGAAAACTCCCGGGTTCTTCACGAGTCCCAGCCCCTGGTACCGGGCTGCGGAACCATCATTCGTGACAAGAACGCTGACGGCTTTGGCAACATCCATGGAACTGCCCCCGCCAAGGCCTATCACTGCCTCGACCTTGCGGTCACGGGCGATCGCCGCCGCAGAATCGGTGGTCTCCACCGAAGGTTCGGGTTCCACACCCGTGAAAACCGATACTTCGAGTCCGGCCGCCCTGACGCTGCCTGCTATCCGTTCCGCAAGGCCTATCCGCTCCATGGTCCCGTCAGTAACGACAAGTACGCTCCTTGCTCCGGAGGTCTTTACCAGCTCCCCGGCCTTCGATGATACCCCCGGGCCGAAATGGATCCGACCCGCCATGAACATGCTGAAATCCACCCGCGATCACTCCCCGGCTTTCAAAATGCTGCTTATGCGTTCCCATGAAAGGGCTGCCGCTCCCCCCAGCCCCTCCACGTATCCCTTGCCGCTGATGCCTTTGCCTGTGCTTCCGGAAAGGTCTTGCTCCCACAGTTTTGCCAGTTCCGACGCGGACCTTGCCACTGCCGCCGCCCCTAGCGAGATCAGCGTTTCTGAGTGAGGCCTGAAATCCTCCATGTGGGGGCCGTGCCTTACCGGAACTCCCCACGCTGCCGGTTCAAGTATGTTCTGACCGCCCCTGGGGACCAGGCTTCCCCCGACGAACGCGGAATCGGATATCCCGTAAAGCCCGAAAAGCTGACCCACCTCGTCCACTACGAGGATATCCCACCCCTCACGAGGTTTTGAGAACATTGAAACGGAGCCGAAGGAGCTTGCCATGGACGCGACTTCAGGCGACCGTTCCGGGTGTCTTGGGGCAATGACCATTTTAACCCCCGAAAAGCGAGCGCGCACTTCCCTGAATGCCTCAAGAACAGCAATGTCCTCCCCTGTATGGGTGCTGCCCGCAATAAGAAGCCGTGCGCCGGCCGACCCTATGGCAGCCCGGAGGGCATCCCTGTCTGTATCCTCCCTACGGAGAAGAAGCGCGTCGACCTTGCAGTCACCGTCGACAACCACCCGTTCTGGCTCCAGGCCCAGGTCCAGGAGGCGGGAGGCGTCTTCTTCCCCCCTGACCAGGATCAGACGGAAAGTGGACATAACTTCCCGCCAGAATTCTTTGAACCTGATAGCTTTCCTGAACGATCTCTCGGAAAAACGGCCGTTGGCTATGAAGGCCGGTATTTCCCTTCGGGCCAGTTCCATCACGAAGTTAGGCCATATTTCCGTCTCGACGGTTACGAACGCCGCCGGCAACACCCTGTCTATCGCCCTGCGGGCGATCCATGGCGCGTCCCAGGGGTAATAGGCCATCTGGTCGGCATCAATACCCACAAGATTCTCGGCCATCTTCCGGCCCGTCCTTGTGATCGTCGTCATGAAGACCGGAGACTTCCATCCCGAACGCCTGGCCTCCCTCACAAGAGGCCAGGCCGCCTGGACTTCGCCGACAGAGACAGCATGCACCCATAGAGGGTGCATCCCTTCTGTCCCCCCCCCGGTGTATCGTCCCATCCTTTCGCTGAAACCGTCCCTGTATTTTACCGCCAGCCATGGCAGGGCAGCCCCGAAGACGGCTCCAGACAGAATATCATAGACGCGGCGGCCCAGTTCAGACCACCCCGGCCTTGAGTAGTTCATGAATATGGATCATCCCCACGATCCTTTCATCCTCTGACACGACCAGGCAGGATATCTCCTTCTCCTCCATGGCATGCATGGCCTCGGCCGCAAGACGGTCAGGAGCAATGGTCCTGGGTTCTTTTGTCATGACCTCCACGATCGGCAGCGACAGACCGTTTACCCCCCTGTCCTCAAGAAGGCGTCTCAGGTCACCGTCGGTGAATATACCCGCGATCTTCCCATCCCTGTCTTCAACGATAGTGGCACCGAAACCCTTGCTGGTTATCTCGAAAAGGGCTTCCCTGACGGAAGCGGTCAAAGGAACCCTGGGGACCCTTTCCCCCGTGGCCATTACATCTGAGACCCTCAGGAGAAGGCGCTTCCCCAGCGATCCTCCGGGGTGGAAGAGGGCAAAGTCCTCAGCCTTAAGCCCCCGAAGCTCTGTCACCATCCCCGCAAGAGCGTCCCCAAGGGCCAGCTGCAGGGTCGTGCTGGTCGTAGGAGCGAGTCCCAGCGGATCGGCCTCTTTTACCACGCCTGAATCGATCACCACGTCGGAATCCCTGGCCAGCCTGGAGGAGGTGTTCCCCGTCATGGCGATAACCGGGGCGCCGAGCCTTCTGAAGAAGGGCAGGACCTCCAGCACCTCCCTGGTCTGGCCGCTGTTGCTCAGGAAAAGGCCCGCGTCCTCCCGGCAGACCATCCCAAGGTCGCCGTGGGCTCCTTCGGCGGCGTGAAGAAAGAAGGCCGGCGTACCCAAAGAAGCCAGCGTCGCAGCTATCTTCCGGCCGACCAGCCCCGATTTGCCCATTCCCACGACTACAAGCCGCCCCTCGCACCTGTTGATCATCCGCGCCGCTTCCACCAGCTCCTTGCCCACACGGGAGGCGGCCCTGGAGATCTCTTCGGCCTCCACAAGAAGAACGCTCCGTCCGACCTCGAGAAGCCTTTCGTCGTCATAGTCAATGCTGTTCCTTTCCCTCGGCAGGCTGACCACTTTCACTTCTCTCCTTCCGTTCCGGAGGCAACCTGGTGAATGGCAAGGACCCTCTTCAGGAGGTTCTCGAGAGAATCCAGGGAGACCATGTTGGGACCGTCGCTTTTTGCCGAGTCGGGGTCAGGATGAGTCTCCAGGAAAAGGGCATCTATTCCCGCCGCTGCCGCCGCACGGGCAAGGACCGGGACGAACCTTCTGTCCCCACCGCTGGAAGTCCCCTGTGCACCGGGCATCTGGACGCTGTGGGTGGCATCGAACATAACGGGGTATCCCAGGGACCTCATGATCGCGAGGGAGCGCATGTCGACCACCAGTTGGCCGTAACCGAAAGAGCTCCCCCTTTCGCAGAGGATGACCTTGTCGTTGCCGGCTTCAAGGCACTTGGAGACGGCCTGGCCCATGTCCGCCGGAGCAAGGAATTGCCCCTTCTTGATGTTCACCACCTTCCCGGTGGACGCTGCAGCGACTACAAGATCAGTCTGCCTGCACAGGAACGCCGGGATCTGGATTATGTCCACCGCTTCAGCTGCGATCCTTGCCTGGTCGGGGAGATGGATATCGGTCAGGACGGGGCAGCCCACGCTGCTTCGGATATCGGAAAGCCACTCAAGCCCCCTCTCCAGGCCGGGTCCCCTGAAGCTGTGGATAGAGGTCCTGTTCGCCTTGTCGAAGGAGGCCTTGAAGACGTAGGGTATGCCAAGGTTGTCGCAGATCCCCGAGACTCTTCGCGCTATGGAGAGAGCCATCTCTCTGTCCTCCAGGACGCAGGGACCGGCGACCAGAACAAGACCCCCGTCACCAAAAAGGACTTTGCCTGCAGAAAAGATTTTGATCATTTCAGATCATCTCCATATTCCCTGAAAAATCTCTCCAGTTTTTCAACATCCTCAGGAGAATCAATCTCTATAGTATCCCTTAACGTCTCTATGCAGCTGATATCGTACCCGTTCTCGAGCACCCTGAGCATCTCCAGGCTCTCGGATCTCTCCAGCGGGGTCTGTTCCCATCGGCAGAAATCGAGGAGGAAGTCCCTTCTCCATGCATAGGGGCCGATATGCTTGTACATCGAGGCCCCCGGGTTCCTTCTGAAGGGTATCGTGGAACGGCTGAAATAGAGCGCTCTGCCCCTTAGATCGAAGACCATCTTGACGATGTTGGGATCCGACTCCTCCGAGGGGTCCTCGATAGCCTTTCCAAGGACCCCCAGGGATACTTCAGGCCTGCTGGCCATCATCGAGACCAGCGGGTCGATCATGTCGGGTCCCACCAGGGGATCGTCGCCCTGGATATTGAGGACACAATCGACGAACCCGAACTCCCTGGCCGCAAAGGCCACCCTGTCACCGCCTGTGGGAAGGTCCGAAGGGGTCATCATCGCCTGGCCGCCCTCGGCCTCGACAACCTGGACGATCCTTTCGTCGTCGGTAGCCACAATGACATCCGTTATGGAAGAACACCGGGACGCCTGAAGAAAGACCCTCAACACCAGGGGTATCCCCCCTATCCTGATAAGGGGTTTCCCAGGTAGACGGGTGCTACCGTACCGGGCAGGTATGACCGCAAGAGTCTTCAATTGGCTAAATCTCCTTTCGTTTCGGCAAAGTCTGAAAAGGTCCTGAAAACGTCGTGTCTTTTTGCCCACCCAAGAACCTCAGAAGCGTATTCGACCAGGGCATCCACGGCTCCACCGTGGCCCATCCTCTCCCTGCCGGCCCTGGACATGCTCTCGCGGAGGACAGGGTCTCCCAGGATGGAGAGGACCTCTCTCGCCAGGAGGGCCGGTTTGGCGGGCACCAGAGACTCTGCCTCTCCAAGCAGTTTTTTCTGTACCCTCTTGCCCTTCTCGTCGATGGAGACCACCGGCACGCCCATGCCCGCACAGATCTGGTTAGCCGTACCTCCCAGTCCGACAAGGATGTCCGAACGGGATGCCGCTTCAGAGACTTCCCCGAAAAAGAGGCGGACCTCAGGGCCTCCCTTATCGTGTCTGATAAGGTCTCCGTTAACGCCCATCCAGGAAGGGACCTTTCCCAGCAGTCTTTTCCTGTCAAGGGTCGAGGCCACGACCATCTCGAACCGGCAGTCCTCCTCCTTTGCGATCTCTGCAGCAGCTTCGAGGAGGAGGACCAGATCCTCGTAAGCTCTCTCCCTGCTGCCGGGGAGGAGCAGGACCCTGAAGGGTCTCTTGCCTTCAGACCTTTTAATAGTATCACTGGCAAGATCCATTATCGGGTTTCCCCTGTAGACGGCATCGGCCTTCCTCTCCGACAGCTCACGGGCTGTCTCCGGATCCCTTGTGAAAACCCTTCTGCACCTCAGCCTGATCAGATGCTTCTCCAGACCCCAGTGGCCGTGAAGGCGAACGGATTTTGCCGTGGCAAGAAGGACCGGCATCGCTCCCTGCCCCCAGAGGGTGTGCAGGAAAAGGTATACATCCCCTACACAGATAACTGTCCTGACCTTCCCCCTGAGACCACTCCAGGCCTCCGCCTGGGCACCGATATGCCGGAGAAGGCCTGACCGGATGTCACGGACGAGATCTCTCAGACGATATTTGACCACCCCGCCGCTTGGCGTCTCGCTTGGAGGAGACAGCACACTGATGCCCCTGGACCGGTACTCCTGGCCCCTCCCGACTATGGGGAAACCGGAGACATCGGAGAGGGGGAACTTCTTTTTCAGCCTTTCCGCAAGGAGGCTTCCTATGGCATCCTCTCCGTGCCCGTTGGATGAGACCACCACCTTCGGTTGCAGATAGTGCGAGAGAGCCGAAATAAATGATCTCTCGTCGCCCAGTACTGCTCGGACCCTGGGAACGTAAACAGGAAGGGGCGGTGACCATTCCTGTGGAAGGTTGAAGATATCCTTTTCGGTGCAGACCAGCGACCGGGCTCCCGAGGAGATCACTCTCCTGCAGATCACGTCCAGTTCTTCTTCGCTGAAGATGTGATGGTCACGGAAGGCCTCGTGGAAAATGGTCGGGAATCCCAGCTTCTCCAGGAAGGAACCGAAGCTCACAGGGTTTCCTATGGCAGAAAAGGCCGCCACGGGGAGTCCGGGCATTCCGGAGTCCCGAAGCCCCTCCCGGGGACCAAGGAACCTTGACCACCCTGCCAAAGCAAGGGAGGAGAGAAAGGGTGATCTCCCGGATATCTCCTTTATCATGTCGGTGATCTCCTCTACCCGTTCCGGCGGGACCTGGTCGGCCTTGGTGATCACTACCAGGTGGGCCCTGATCAGCGACCGGGGGCTCTCCCTGAGCATTCCTGCCGGCATCAGTCGTCCGTTCCCGAAGGGGCAGGTCGCGTCAATGAGCGCAACATCAACGTCCCTGCCCATTTTCCTGTGCTGGAACCCGTCGTCGGCTATGGCAAGGTCTACTCCCTCTTCAGCCAGCCGCAGTACCCCACCTGCACGGTCTGCAGAGACCGCTATGGGGACCCCGCCAAGCCTTCCCGAGAGAAGAAGGGCCTCGTCTCCCAGGAGGTCCCTTCTCGGTTCGCACTCCTGGGCCAGGAGGCAGTCCTTCTCCTTCCTCCCGTAGCCGCGCATAACTATCCCTGGCCGGAGACCGGCATCCATGAACATCCTGGCCAGCATTTCCACGAAGGGGGTCTTGTTGGTGCCACCGTGGGTGATATTCCCGACGCTGATCACCGGGACAGGCATCTCGCGGGAGATAGAAAGGCCGTGATCGTAAGAGAAATTCCTGGCCCTGGAACAAGTCCCTGCGAGCCACCCCAGTGGAGAAAGGAGGGTCCAGGGGAACCCCTCCTCTTCGCCCCTGATGTGCCTGAAATAGCTAGTGAGCAGGGCTCCCATTGTGATCCCCGAACTGGAGGGAACAGAGCCTGGAGTAGAGACCACCAGCTTCTTTCAGGACCTCGTGGGTACCCTCTTCGACGATCCTGCCCCTGTCTATTACCAGTATCCGGTCGGCCTCGCGGACGGTGGCAAGCCTGTGGGCGATGACTATTGAGGTCCTCCCTGACATGGCCTTTTTCATCGCCTCCTGGATCTCCTGCTCCACGGCGGCGTCTAGAGATGAAGTGGCCTCGTCCATTATGAGTATCCTGGGATCCCGGACTATGGCCCTTGCGATGGCGATCCTCTGTCGCTGACCTCCGCTCAGGGTGACACCACGCTCCCCGACCTCGGTCTGGAAACCGTCCGGCAGGGACATGACGAAACCGTATATTCCCGCGACCCGGGCAGCGCTCTCGATATCATCTTTGGAAAGGTCCTCGCAACCGTAGGCAATGTTGAAGGCGATGCTGCCTTTAAGGAGAACCGGGTCCTGGGGGACCACTCCGATCTTCCTCCTCAACCCCTTCAGGTCAAGCCTTTTCAGATCCATCCCATCGATAAGGACGGCTCCCTCCTGCGGGTCGTAAAAGCGGGTGATAAGGTCGGCGATCGTGGACTTGCCCGCGCCGGTGGGCCCTACAATGGCGATCTTTTCGCCTGGAGAGATGTGGAAAGAGACGTTCTCAAGCACCCATGCCCCTTCGTTGTAGGCGAAGGACACATCCCGGAAGGTGATCTCCCCGCTTATGTCATCTGCCCTCACCGGGTGTTTCGGAGGCTGGACCTCGCTCTCGATATCCAGTATCTCGAAGACCCTGTCCGCTGCGGCAAGCCCCTGCTGCATCTGGGCAACTACCCTGGAAAAGACCCTGACGGGCTGGACCAGAAGAGCCAGGTAGCCCAGGAAAGCGATCAGTTCACCGGGTGTGAGTTCTCCGGAAACAACCAGACGACCTCCGAACCAGAGGATGATTGCCAGTGCCGATATGAGAATGACTTCCACTATCCCGGTAAGGGCGGCGTTGGTCTGCACCCCCCTCATGAGGGCCCTGAAATGGGCGTTGCTCTGGGACTCGAAGCGGCCGAACTCCTGCTCCTCCGTGGCGAAAAGCCGGACTATCCTGATAGCCGAAAGAGCCTCGGCGGCGATGGCTGAAAGCCCCGCCAGCTGCTGTTGGATGTCGTGGCCGACCAGCCTGAGCCTCTTGGAGGCAACCTCCAGCACCAGGGCCGCCAGTGGGAGAACGAGAAAGGTAAGGAGAGAGAGCTTCCAGTTGATGTAGAGCAGAAAACCTATCATCCCGACGAAACTCAGTCCCTGGACAATGATGTCTATGAATACGGTGGTGATCATGTTCTGAAGGATAGTGACGTCGTTGGTTATCCGGGAGAGCATCTCTCCCACCCTTTGACCGTAAAGGTAGCGGAACGACATCCTCTGCATGTGGTCGTAGAGCCGGAGCCTGAGGTCGACCACCACCCGCTGCCCCACCCAGCTCATCAGGTACTGCTGGCCGTAGTAGAAAACGCTCTTGGCCGTGTAAAGGATCACTATGCCCACGGCGATGATGTTCAGCATGACCATGTTCCTGCTGATCAGGACATCGTCAACTATATTCTTGAGGAGCCACGGAGCCACCACTGCACAGGCGGACGACAGAACCATGCAGCACAGGGCCCCCAGGATACGGTGTACGTAGGGTCTTGCATAGACCAGGAGCCTTGGGTAAACCCGTCTCCCGGTTTCTTGGCTCTTCTTCAAAGGTCTCATCCCACCAACTCTGATATTTGCCCTGCTATCCTGCCGGCAGCCCCTGGAGCCTGACGGATCCTTTCAAGGCTTTCCTGGATCTCTCTGAGCCTGGATTCGTCCTTGAGGAGCTCCACTGCCTGATCCGCCACATCCACGGCGGCAACGTCACCGACCATCTCGAGCATTATCTCCCTGCCAGCAAGGCGGTTGGGCCAGGCAAGGAACCCCCTTTCCCCGCTTCGCTTGCGGAGCACCTTCTCCTTGAGGGCCGGACCGGCAAAGGGTATCGAACCCAGAAACCCCAAAAGACCGGGAAGGGGGATCTGCCTGAGGAAAGCGAATGGGACGGCCACTATCCCGGGGACAAGGCTGTAGGTCAGTTCCAGGGTGTTCGTCCCGGGCTGGGTCACGGCCAGGTCCGCTCCGCTCAGTATGCTCCCCGTGGCACTCCTAACAACCCTGATATCACTGGAGGCCCACTCCTGCGATTCTCCCGGATCGGAGAACCGGGAGAGGGCTACCACTATCTCCGAGAGTGGCATTCTGGACCTGATCCGTCCTGCCATATCCCTGATAAATGGCTTTGCTGCAGACCGGATCGCTTTCCGGCTCCCCGGGAAGAGAACGACCCTCGGCCCCCTGCCTGGAGACCAGTGGAATTCTTCCCTGTCCATCTCAAGCGAGTCCGCCACAAGGTCACCGACGACCAATACCTTATCACAAGCCGGACCAAAGAATTGGCGCATCTCCCCGAAAGCCGAGAAGACCATTTCGCACCTTGCCATCAGAGGTTTGGGGCCGTATGTGTAGCAGAAAAGGGGGGCCCTGCTCCTGGCCGAGAAGGCGATCCCGAACAGCAGGTCCCCGCCAAGCTGGAGTATGGCGTCGAAGCTCTTCCCCTTACTGCCGGCAAGAGTCGCGAAAACTGACATGGGCGGACCGACACTGCCTTCGACGAGCTTGCCTGCAAGGTCTGTCTCGTAGCCGGAGGCGTACTGGCAGGGAAGCAGCGAGAGGGATACGTCGAAACCCTGCTCCGAGAGAGCATGTATCATGGGCCTTGCCCAGCACCAGAGTTCTCCGGGACCGTTGGCCAGAAGCAGGATCCTTTTCACGATCCAAGGACCTCCAGGATCGAACTTGCCCAGCCCTCCCCGGCATCTCCGTGACCCAGAGATGCGCAGCCAGCCTTCATAGCCTTAATTACCCCTTCCCGGTAGTCGGTATCTCCTGTGAATCGGTCGAAGTGATGGAGGATCCTCTCGGGAGATACCCCGAACTGAAGGAGTTCCGGGTAGAGTTCTTGACCTGCCAGTACATTGGGGATGGAGATCCACCTGGTCCGGACCAGCGCCTTGTAGGTCAGCCAGGAACTCAGTGAGGCCCGGTAGAGGACGATCATGAACCTCCCCAGGATGAGAGCTTCCACTGCCGCCGTTCCGCTCGCCCCTATCACCATCTCCGAAGCTGCCATAAGTTCAGACCCCGGTCCTTCGTGAACTCTCCATGGACGGCAACCCTCTCTTATCAGGCCCGCCGCTTCTTTATCCAGACCGGGCGCAACGGAAAATACGGGCCTGAAGCCCCTTTTGCTGATACCATTGGCGGTCTCCGCAAGGACAGGCATCAGGCTCCGGACTTCGCTTCTTCTGCTTCCCGGAAGCAAGGCAACGGTCTTGCCCTTTTGATCCTCAATGTCCGTCGGAGCGATCCCCTTGAGCATCGAAAGAAGGGGGTGGCCGAACCAGCGGCATTTAACGCCCCGGCTTTCGAGGAAATCCTTTTCGAACTTGAACAGCGGGAAACAGAGATCGAACAGAGATGCCAGAAGGGATACCCGCCCCTGGCGCCAGGCCCAGACCGTAGGAGGGGCAATGTAGAAGACCTTTCCGGTGTACCCTTTATGCCTGAGGGCTTTGACAAGGGGAAGGTGGAAATCGGGGCTGTCGATAACGACCACCCCCGCAGGGTTTCTCTCGACGATCTTGTCAGTCATTGCCCTCTTCATTCTGATCAGCCGAGGGATGGCTCCAAGAACCTCCGAGACCCCCATCAGCGATAGGGAGCGGCTATCCCATACAGCCTTTGCGCCGGAAGAGACTCCCTGGGGCCCCAGCATCCCCCAGATATCACCATGGAAGCCCTTCGACCGGAGGGTTTCTGTCAGGATCCGCGAGTACTGGTCTCCGGAGGCCTCTCCGCAGCTTATGAAGAGGGAGCCGGGATCACTCCCGTTACGGCTATTTCCCATTCTTCTGCCCTCTCTCTGAACAGTTCGCCTCCGAGTACGATAGTACGGCCTGCCTCTACGGCAAGGCAAACGATGCCTGCCTCATGCATTGTTTCCAGCGTTCCCGGACCTATGACGGGGATATCGAACCTTTCGTCCTGGTCAGGGCGCATCATCTTGACCACGACTCCGCCTCTGGAGATGGCTCCGGCCCTCTCGATGGCGGCATCGGTGCCCTCCATGGCCTCCACGGAGACTACCGACCTGCTCTTTACCACCACCGTCTGTCCAAAGGACATCGGGACCAGGGACGCTGCGATCCTCAAACCGTAGCGGATGTCATCCTCCTCTTCCGGACGGAGCGGCCTCCCCGCTATGGCCCCCTCTCTGGCAAGCATGTCGGGGACTATCTCCCGGTAGGGCAGGACCCTGATACCCCTTGACCCGAAAAAGGATACTACAGCATCAAGGATCGCATGGTCGTCCCGCGAGCCAAGGATAGATATCATGTTCCGAAGATCATCATCCATGAGATCGGCCCGGTAGATCAGCTTCTTGGGCACCAGCCCCGCAAGGATGAGGTCCCTGATGCCCCTGGCCTCGAGATCCTTCACGATCTTCCCTATCGCCGGCCTGTCGACCTTTATTACTTCCGAAGTCCACTTTCGCAGCGGTTTCGTATCTTCCCTGAAAGAAAAGGCCACTGCAGGATTACCCTCTCCCGAGAGCCTGCGGGCGATCTCGACAGGCAGTTCGCCGTCACCCGCAAATAGTCCGATCGTTCTCTTCAACGAAGACACCCCTATCTGTCAGCTATCCTCACCAGAGATCCTGAAATGACCAGGAATACAAGGTTCGGGGCCCAGGCTGCCACAAAGGGGGGCAGGTAGCCCGCCTCTCCGAAAGAACGCGAGAAGGACATGAGCACATAGTAGGCGAAAACTATCAGTACGCTCATAGCCAGCCCGACCCCGGCACCCGACCTCTGGGGACCCACCCCCAGGGAGGCTCCCAGAACGGCAAGGATCACGCATGCCCAGGGCAGTGCCAGTTTCAGATGGAACAAGACCCACAGGGGAGCCAGGTTCGCTCCCTGTTTGCTCATAACGCTGATGTGGCCCCAGAGCTGCCAGGCGCTCATCTCCGCGGGTCTCTGGGAGGTCTGGGCGACCTCCGTCGGGCCCAGTTCAAGGGGGAGCTTCTGCCTTGCAAAGGTGAAGAGCAGCTTGACGGTCCGGTCCTCCATCACCTCGAAGGTCTTACCGTCCTCGAGCCACCATTCTCCATCCCCCCAGGTTCCCCTTGCGGCAGTGACGATCCTGTTCATCTTGCCGCTCTCGAACTCCTGTACCAGGACATCCTCCATGGTCCCCAGGTTCTGGCGCAGACGCGAAATGTAGATCACCCTTCGGAGCTCTCCTCCGTCCTCATCCCTCAGGAACACCTTCTCCCGGAGCAGTGTAGGTCTTTCCCGAGCGATCTCGTAGCGCATTATGTTCTCGGCCGCCTTGTTACTAAGGGGCACTATCGTCTCATTCAGAAGGATCGCTCCCAGTGAGACGAGAACCGAGGCAAAAAGCACCGGTTTTACGATCCTGAGGAATGAAACACCTGCGGCCCGAAGGGCAACGATCTCGCTCTGGGATGAGAGCCGACCGAAGGTCAGCAGTGCCGACAAAAGCGAAGCCATGGGAAGGGTCATAACGACCACTTCGGGGAGTTTATATACAAAGAGGCGCAGCACTACGCCCAGGGCGACCCCCTTGTCTATCATCAGGTTGGCGATCTGGAAGAGAAGGTCTCCAGCCACCAGCAGGACAGAGAAGACCATCACTCCGAAGACAAAGGAATTCCCCATCTGGGAGACAATGAACCTGTCGAGGAGGCTTGCGGCGATCCTGCGGCTTGCCGCAGTGGAGGGAGTTTCACCTTTCATGGTCCTGGTCATTTCGTCTCCCTTGTTCCGTTGAAATTGAGGATATCATCAGCGGCATCACGGACGGCGCCGGAACCGCCCCGTGCTTCAGTAACAACATCGGCGGCCTCTTTTGCTTCATGACGCGCGTCCGAAGGAGCGAAGCCCCTCCCCGCCCAGGCTATGCATTCCCGATCGTTCACATCATCACCTATATAGGCGATCTCTTCAGGATCCAGGTTCATATCCGATGCCATTCTCTTCAACTCCGAAAGCTTGTCCTTCACTCCCTGGACAACTATATCTATTCCCAGTTCCTTCGCTCGCCTGTCCGTGACGGCAGAGTATCGGCCACTTATTATGGCCGCCCTGACCCCTGAAGCCGCCAGCATGGCCACTCCCAGCCCGTCCTTGACATCGAAACGCTTGAACTCTCTCCCCTCGCCATCGAGGAAGACCGCTCCGTCGGTCATGGTCCCGTCTACGTCCATTACGAAAAGCCTAATCATCGTGACCTCTCCTGCTTCCCCAGGGCGTGATACCCCGTTTCGAACCGTGAATGAACTCGAGGATCTCCTTGACATAAGTGCACAGGGACTTGTCCTGCTCCAGCCTTGCCAGGGCCTCCCTGTCGATGGAGGAAGAGAGGAAGATCTCACGGTAGGCCCGTCTCACCTGAAGTCGATCCTCCTGAGAAAAACCCTTTCTTCTAAGCCCAACCACATTGAGTCCATGGATCCTGGCCGGGTGCCCGTCCACAAGCGTGAAGGGTGGGACATCTTTCACCACCTTGGTGAGACCTCCTACCATACAGGATCGACCCACCCTGGTGAACTGGTGAAGACCTGACATCCCCCCGAGGACACTGCCATCGTCCACGCTCGAATACCCGGAGAGCCCCACCCCGTTCGCAAGGATGCACCCTTCCCCTATGGAGGAGTTGTGCCCGGCGTGGGAACCCACCATCATCCAGGTGCCACTTCCGACAGAGGTTACGGTACCTTCACCGCTCCCTCTGTGGATGGTCACGTTCTCCCTCAGGGTCACGTCGTCACCGATCCTGACAAAGGAGAGCTCTCCCCTGAAGGCAAGATCCTGCGGCTCCCCCCCAAGGACAACGTTCTCGAAGACCCTGCATCTTTTCCCGAGGGTTACGTGATCAAGGATCCTGACGTGACCCTCAAGCCTTGTCTCCTCGCCGATCTCCACGTCGGAGCCTACCATGCAAAAGGGGCCTATCCAGACTCCGTCGGCGATCCTTGCCTCCTTTGAAACTATCGATGTAGGGTGGACGAAAAAGCTCATTCGGCTTCTTCTCCAGTCAGTCTGGACGCTATCACGAAACCCAGTACAGCCTCGGCGGCAATATCCTTTCCGACTCTGGCAACGGTACGGACCTTGCCGACACGTCCCCTGATCTTCTCGATCGTCGCCTCGGTCACCAGCTGATCCCCGGGCACGACAGGTCTGCGGAAACGTGCCTTTTCGACGGAGGTCAGGTAGAAAACAGAGCCTTTCAACTCCGGACGCTGGGATATCAGCATTCCGCCCACCTGACCCATGGCTTCCAGGATCAGGACACCGGGCATGACCGGTTCCGAGGGAAAGTGGCCCTGGAAAAAGGGCTCGTTGATGGTCACGTTCTTGTACCCCACAACCCTCTCTTCGCTTATCTCGGTTATCCTGTCCACGAGAAGAAAGGGGTAGCGGTGAGGAAGGGACTCAAAGATCCTGTGAATATCGAGCATGATCGTTCTCCTTTCCCGTTCAGTCTTTGAGCAGGCCCCGGCGGATCCGTCGCACCAGTTCAAGGTGCATTCGGTGACCTGACCTGTAGGCAACGATCCTTCCTCTCAGAGGTACCCCGAGGGTGGCAAGATCTCCCATCAGGTCCAGGACCTTGTGCCGTACCGGTTCACAGGGCACCCTGAACACCTGAGATGGAAGAGGAGCTTCATCTTCGATGACAAGGACGTTATCCAGGGCGCCGCCGCGTCCAAGCCCTCTTTTCCTGATCTCCCCTATCTCCGAAGCAAGCACAAAGGTCCTGGCAGGCGCAATGGCCTCGATAAAGGTATCCCTGGACATGACCCCCTCAAAGACCTGGCTGCCTATGGTCGGAACATCATACTTAATGGAGCAGGTTATCTCAAATGTATCAGAGGGGATCACTCCAATGTAACCTCCGTCGGGTGATCCGAAGGCGATCTCCCGGGTCACTGTAAGAGGTGTGATATCCCCTTCGGGTTCACAGAGAGGCGCCAGGGTCTCGGAAAAGACCTTAGCGCTCCCGTCCATGGCCGGCATCTCCGGTCCCGATAGCGACAGCAGTGCACTCCATACCCCAAGCCCGCTCAGGGCTGCAAGAAGATGTTCCACAGTCATC
>Ga0209723_1003263_pt1 | contig 19787 bp, 9 predicted proteins | sample BiotimSIPDNA_2_FD_185750 | JGI IMG/M metagenome (GOLD analysis project Ga0209723, IMG submission 185750) | Anaerobic biogas reactor microbial communites from Washington, USA - Biogas_R2 time_0 SIP DNA (SPAdes) (version 2) | ecosystem: Engineered > Bioreactor > Anaerobic > Unclassified | place... | reverse complement strand
CTGAATACTAATCAGAAAAGCCGGACAAAAAAAAGCCGCGAACTATTTTTGTCCACGGCTTGAAAAAACTCAAAAAATAGGAGAAGGCTCACGAACTAATTTTGATTCCGCATGGCTGGCGGGTATAATGTGGACATGGTGGACAAGGTGGACGGAGTCCACCACCTCCCCGCCCTGCCCTTCCCTCACTCCTAAAAACGCCCTTCGCCTTTCGTCCTGAATTCCTGGGTGTCAAAATTCGCGTAAAGCGGATTTTGGATTATATTTATAACTTTTCACAAGGTGTTGATTTTTGTCCGTGCATACATTGAGGAGTTACGCATCATGACCCAGTTGTTATTGCTCGGCGACGAGGCGTTGGCGCAGGGTGCGCTGGACGCTGGTTTGTCTGGCTGCTATGCCTATCCTGGCACGCCGTCGACCGAGATCATGGAATATATCCAGGCTTCGCGTGAGGCTGCTGAGCGCGGCGTTCACCGCGAGTGGTCGTGCAACGAGAAAGTGGCGATGGAAGAGAGCCTGGGCATGTCGTTCGCTGGCAAGCGCGCCATGGTCTGCATGAAGCATGTTGGCCTGAATGTGGCGGCAGATGGCTTTGTCAACTCTGCGGTCACGGGCACGCATGGTGGGCTGCTCGTAGTTTCGGCTGACGATCCGTCCATGCATTCCTCGCAGAACGAGCAGGATTCCCGGTTTTACGCGCAGTTTGCGATGACGCCTTGCCTGGAGCCGTCCAACCAGCAGGAAGTGTATGCGATGGCGGCGCACGGCTTTGCCTTGTCTGAGCAGATGGAGACGCCGGTGCTGGTTCGGCTGTGTACGCGGCTGTCGCATTCGCGGGCAAACGTCACCGTGAGCGCAGACAAGCAGCCGATGAAGGAGCTGGATGCCTTGAACGAGATGCGCAGCCGGTTTGTGCTGCTGCCGGCTATCGCTAAGCGCAATTACGCACGGCTGTGCGAAAAGCAGGACGAGTTTGTGCGCCTGAGCGAAGAATCGCCGTTCAATTCCTACAGCGATGGCCCAGACCGGTCGATTGGGGTGATTGCCACTGGCATCGGGTATAATTATCTCCAGGAAGCGTTCGCCGGTGCCTGCCCGCATCCGGTATTGAAGATATCTCAGTATCCGCTGCCTAAGCGGCAGTTGGCGCGACTCCTTTCCGAATGCCAGCAAATCATGGTCATCGAAGAAGGCATGCCCCTAGTGGAACAGATGCTGCGCGGGCCGCTGGGCGACGATGGCCGGACACGTGGCCGGCTGAGCGGCGACCTGCCGCGAACCGGCGAATTGAATCCACGGGCAGTGGCGCAAGCATTCGGGCTGCCAACGCCAGCCCTGCCAGCCGCATCGCCCCTGGTCAAAATGCGTCCGCCCCGGCTGTGTGACGGTTGTCCGCACGCCAACAGCTACGACGCTCTCAATGAAGTCCTGAAAAACCGTCCGACCAGCCGCATCTTCGGCGACATCGGCTGCTACACCCTGGGAGCGCTGCCCCCCTACAACGCAATTCACTCCTGCGTTGACATGGGTGCCTCAATTTCCATGGCTAAAGGCGCGGCCGATGCCGGCGTCCAACCCGCCGTGGCGGTCATCGGCGATTCCACCTTCACGCATTCAGGCATGACAGCGCTGCTGGATGCAGTCTGGGAAAACAGCCCGATCACCGTCATAATCCTCGACAACGGCACAACCGGCATGACCGGCGGGCAGACGTCGCAAGCCGCCGGCCGAATGGAAAACATCTGCGCGGGCCTAGGAGTGGCACCAGAGCATATTCGCATCCTGACGCCGCTGCCCAAGCACCACGCCGATAATGTGAAGGCACTGACCGAAGAACTGGATTACGCAGGACTCTCGGTCGTGATTTTCCGGCGAGAGTGCATACAAACACTGCGCAGGAAAAAGTAGTGGACAGTGGACAATAGTGGACAATAGTGGACAAGATAGGCGGCAGAGGTTTTAGTGGCCATCGTCCACCGCGTCTACAAATATAAAAGCCCAGGCAACGCCCTGGGGACAATTGTACGACTAAGGAAAAGCTGGATATGAAAAAAGACATTGTGCTGGCAGGAGTCGGCGGGCAGGGGATTTTGACGATTGCGTCCATCATCGGCCAGGCGGCGGTCAAGCAGGGCCTGAACATCAAGCAGTCCGAAGTGCATGGCATGGCGCAGCGCGGCGGCTCGGTGCTGGCGCATCTGCGCTTGTCAAGCAACGCGATTCACTCCGACCTGATTGCGCCAGGCACGGCCGATGCGCTGATTGCGGTGGAACCCATGGAGGCCTTGCGGCAAGCCGAATCATTGCATTCCAAGGGCGTCATCCTGGCCAATTCGCGCCCGGTCGAGAATATCGGCGACTATCCTGAACTTGAGACGGTACTGGCCGCGTTGCGGGCGTATCCGCGCAGCTTGGTGATTGACGCGGAGGCAATGGCGGCAGCAGCCGGCTCAGCGCGGTCAATGAATATGGTCATGCTCGGCGCGGTGTCGCCATTCCTGGGCATGCCCGCAGAATTATTGGAAGCAATGATCGCCGAAGCCTTTGCGCGCAAAGGGCCAGAGGTCGTGGAGACCAATCGCAAGGCGTTTGCAGCCGGACAGGCGGCAGCCAAGGGAATTTAACTCAACAAGGCATGGAGACAAGGTCATGCGAGAACGCATCAAAAGCGCCTTCGCCAAACGATTTGGCCAACCGCCAGAGGTGATGACACGCGCTCCGGGCCGGTTGGAAATTCTTGGCAATCACACCGACTACAACGAAGGCACAGTGCTGAGCGTCGCTGTAGACCGGGCTATGCACGTGGCGGCCGGCCTGGTGCCAGGTCAGCTCTGCACACTGGTTGACATTGGCACTGGCAGCGAGCGCACGTTCGATGTGAATGACCTGACGAATCCCCAAAAAGGCGACTGGGCGAACTATGTCAAGGGCCTGATCGTGGAAATGCGCCAGCGTAGCATAACCGTGCCGGCGTTTCGCGCAATCCTGCTCGGGACCGTGCCGATAGCAGCTGGAATGAGCAGTTCAGCGGCTTTGGAAATGGCCATGACCCTGGCGCTGAGCCAGCTGGCAGGAGTCGAACTGCCCTGGCTGGAAGCAGCCCGCATCGGCCAGGCCTGTGAAAACAACTACGTCGGTGCCAGGACTGGACTCTTAGACCAATTCAGCTCGCTGAAGGGCAAGGCCGACAGTCTCGTCTATTCAGACTTCCGCAGCCTCCAGGTGGAGAACGTTCCGATTCCGGCTGGAACGGCGTTTGTGGTGGTCAACAGCATGGTCAAGCACAACCTGACCAACGAATACAATGAGCGCCGACAAGCCTGCGAAGAAGCAGTGCAGGTCTTGCAGCGGGTGTATCCCGGCGCCAAGACCTTGCGGGACGTCAGTCCAGCCCAGCTGGCAGCGGCGGAAAAAGAGCTGACGCCGATAGTTTACCGCCGCGCATGCCACGTTGTCGGCGAAATCAGCCGGGTCGCGCAAGGCGTTGAGGCCCTGGCCAGCGGCGACATCGTCCAATTCGGACAACTGATGTTCGCGTCACATGACAGCTCGCGGGAGAATTTCGCCAACAGCAGCCGGGAGCTGGACATGCTGGTCAAGATTGCGAGCGAGCTGCCGTCCGCGTATGGCGCGCGCCTGAGCGGCGGCGGCTTTGGCGGGATTACGGTTCACCTGGTGCAAGCGGAGCAGGCCGCAGTTTATGCCAAAGAGGTCGCCGACCGCTACCGCAGCCAATCAGGACAGACTGCTGAAACCATGATTTGCACAGCGGCCGACGGCGCCGGATTATTGTGATTTTTGAAGGAGAACGCAGGCGTCATGTTCAATCAACTCACCAGTCGTTTTCAACAGGCTTTTCGTAATCTCACCGGCCGCGGCCGACTGACGGAAAGCAATATCAGCGATGCAATGGCGGAAATCCGCCGAGCCTTGCTGGAGGCCGACGTCAATTACGAGGTGGCGAAGTCGTTCATTGATTCCGTCCGCAAGCAATCTCTTGGCGTGGACGTGATGAAGAGCGTCACGCCCGGCCAGCAAGTGGTGAAGATTGTCAATGACAAGCTGATTGAGCTGTTAGGACAAAACACGGCTCCGCTGAATGTGGGCGGGAAGCCGCCGGCTCTGATCATGCTGTGCGGCCTGCATGGCAGCGGCAAGACGACGACCTGCGCTAAATTGGCGCTGCATATCAAGGACAAGCTCCATCTGAAAGTCATGCTGGCTGCCTGTGACGTGTATCGCCCGGCCGCCATTGACCAGCTGGAGATTCTTGGCCGCGAGCTGAACGTGCCGGTGTTCAGCGACCGCGAATTGAAGGACGTGGCGCGCCTGGCGGTTAACGCCCGAGCTGCAGCGCAGCAGGCCGACATGGACGTGCTGATCCTTGACACCGCCGGACGACTGCAAATCGACGAGGAGCTGGTCCAGGAGCTGGTGGAGATCAAACGGCGGGCCCAGCCGCGGGAAATCCTCCTGGTCGGCGACTCGGCCTTAGGCCAGGAAGCAGTGTCCGTAGCCGAACATTTCGACCGCGCCCTCGGCATCACCGGCATCATCCTGACTAAGCTGGACGGCGATGCGCGCGGCGGCGCAGCCCTGTCTATGCACCAAGTCACTGGAAAGCCGATCAAATTTGTCACGGTCGGAGAGCGTCCAATCGACTTGGAGGTGTTTCATCCTGACCGCATGGCGCAGCGGATTCTGGGCATGGGCGACGTCGTCAGCCTGTTTGAAAAAGCCGCAGAGCAGTTCGAAGAGGAAGAAGCAAGGAAACTTGAAGAACGGCTCCGCAAAAACACCTTTGGATTCGACGATTTTCTGAGCCAGATCAGCAAACTGCGGAAAATGGGCGGACTGGCGTCCATGCTGAAATTCCTGCCGGGCATGGGCAATCTCCCCATGGGTGCGCAGATTGACGACAACGCCTTCAAGTCGATTGAGGGCATCATTCACAGCATGACCCCAGCGGAGCGGCGCCAACCGGAATTGATTGACGCTTCACGGCGTCTGCGCATCGCCAAGGGCAGCGGCACGGACCAGAGTGCCATTACCCAGCTTTTGAAGCAATTCATGCAAATGCGAACCATCATGCAGAAACTCGGCCAAGGCGGTCCCTCCATGTTGGGCGACCTGTTTGGCGGAGGCATGGGAGGCATGGGAGGAATGGGAGGAATGGGAGGCATGATGGGCGGCACGGGAGGCACGGGTGGCGGTATGGGCGGAGGCATGGGCGGCAACCGGTCGAGCCAGGCCAGCAACGAACAAGCTAAACGCCTGGCCAAAAAGAAAATGGCGCAAAAATCCCGCAAAAAAAACCGGAAACGATAGCCGCCCCTGGGGGACGCTCGCAGTGGACAGGGTGTATGTAGTACAAGCTTCAGCTTGCAGTATGTTTCGCGCTTTTAGCGTTTCTGCCGCTGCGCATCGATAAACGCGATGGACAATAGCGGACGGCGTATCCCAAGCTCATCTCGCCCCTCGCCCCTCGCCTCCGTCCAGCGTCGGCACTTTAGTGCCGGAACTCGCCCCTCGCCCCTAAAAAACGCCCTGCTTAGAATGTACACTTGCGTCAGCTTGCATTTGACGTTGCGGCGGCATTATATTATTATATTGCGATTGATTTCCAATTCATCTCTTGTCCGCTGCCTGCAACCGATGTGCTTTCAGCAAGAAGGTCGTGCCATGAACAACAATCCTGCTCAGCTTTACAATGGTTCCGCCAGGGTGCCTCTTGATGGCGAATGGACGCTCCGACATTTCCTGGAAGGCAGTAAGGTAATCACCAAGCCTGATGACCTGCTCGCCGCCGACCTCACTCCCCTGCCCGCCACCGTCCCCGGCAACGTGGAAATCGACCTGATGGCAGCTGGGGAAATCAAGGATCCCTTTTTCGGCGATAACTGCCTACAACTGCGCCCGCTGGAATTCCATCAATGGTGGTATGAACGCCATTTCCCGTCGCCGAGCTTCAAAAACCCGGAGCTGGTCTTCGAAGGCCTGGACTGCATCGCTGACATCTGGCTGAACGGCAAAAAAATCGCCTCGACTGACAACGCCATGATCCCGCATCGCGTATCCCTGCGAGGGCTTCTGCGCCGCCCTGGGGAGGACAATGTCCTCTTCGTGTGCATCAAATCGCCCCTGAACGCCGTTCGCGACATCGCCCCTGAGCCGTGGATGAACGGCCATTCCTTCGGCATTGAAATGCTGCGCCTCCGCAAACCGTCCCACTGTTTTGGCTGGGACATCATGCCCAGGATCGTCTCAGCAGGCATTTGGCGGTCAGTCTATATCGAAAACCGCCCAGACACCGGCATTGACGACGTCTACATCACTACTAGGTCCTGCTCGGAAGAACGCGCCCGGCTCCATGTCTGGCTGCATTTCCACACCGACGCGCTGGTCATCCAGGATTTCCAGGTGCGTCTGCGCGGCCAATGCGGCGACAGCTCCTTTGAGCTGATCCGGACGATGCCGTTCACCTGGGATCAATTCCAGTTCGAGGTGCAGCGGCCGTTGCTCTGGTGGCCACGCGGCTATGGCGAGCCGAACCTCTATGACGTCACTGTCGAAATCTTGCACCAGAGCCAGGTAGTGGCAGCTCGCAGCCTCAAGTTAGGCATCCGCACTATTGAGTTGGAACGCACTGAGCTGAACACGCCCGAGCATCCCGGTAAATTCCGCTTCCTGGTCAATGGCGTGCCGGTGTTCGCCAAGGGTTCAAACTGGGTTCCGGCTGACGCTTTGCACAGCCGTGACGCGGAGCGCATCCCAGCCATGCTGGCACTATTTGCCGACATGGGCTGCAACATGGTCCGCTGCTGGGGCGGCAACGTCTATGAGCCAAAGCTGTTCTACGACATCTGCGACCGCGAGGGCATCATGGTCTGGCAAGATTTCTCCATGGCCTGCGGCGCCTATCCGCAAGACGAGGGCTTCCTCGCCCAAATGCGCCGGGAAGCTGAAATCGTGGTGCGTGACCGCCGCCAGCACGCCTGCATCGCGCTCTGGGCAGGCGACAACGAATGCGATTCCGGCTACGTAGGATGGTTCGGCAACTACCGAGACCCAGCCCGCAACCGCATTACCCGCGAAGTCCTGCCCCAGGTGATCGACCGCCTTGACCCGGTTCGTCCCTACCTGCCCAGCTCGCCTTACATCAGCCCGGCCATCGTGGCCCTCAAGGGCAAAGACTACCTTGGCCCGGAACAGCACCTGTGGGGCGCACGCGACTATTTCAAAAGCTCCTTCTTTGCCAACAACACCGCCTGCTTCGCGTCCGAAATCGGCTATCATGGCTGCCCTGCCGTGTCCTCCATCAAGAAATTCATCAGCCAGGACCGCCTCTGGCCCTGGGCAGACAATCCAGAATGGGCCGTCCACGCCACTGACCCAGTGCCGGGACTCTCAGGACTCCACACCCGCATCGAGCTAATGGCTAAGCAAATTCGGGAATTCTTCGCTGACAAGCCTGACAACCTCCGCGATTTCGCCTTAGCCTCCCAAATCGTCCAAGCCGAGGCCAAGAAATTCTTCGTTGAACGGTTCCGGGTCCAGAAATGGCGCACCAGCGGCATTCTGTGGTGGAACATGATTGACGGCTGGCCGCAATTCTCCGACGCCATCGTCGATTACTATTTCACCAAGAAACTGGCCTATTTCTATTTGCAGCGGGTTCACCAGGACCTCTGCATCATCATGGCTGAGCCGGAGGCCTGGAACTGCGCAATCGTCGCGTGCAATGATTCTCGCGTCGAGCGTCGTGGTCATTGCCGAGTCATGCGCGATGAAAGCCGCACCATGGTCCTTGACCTCGACTTCACCGTCCCTGCCAACAGCAACGCCGTCATCGGCAAGATACCGGTCCGTCGCGGCGACCAGCAGCTCTATCTGCTGGAATGGGAGTCCGACGGTGTCCGCGGCGTCAATCACTACATCCTCGGCTTGCCGCCTTTTACCTTGAACCAGTATAAGCGCTGGCTGCCCCACATCCAAGGCATCAATCCATTTGACTGGAGCAGCAATTGACTGACCGCCCTGCCCCAACGGTCAGATTCCCGCCCATGACTGACGTACCCACATCGCTGGAAGCATGCCAAGCGCCATTTCTCCACCCTGGAGACATAGTGGAGAAATACCGCATTGACAGCTTAATCGGCTATGGCGGCATGGGCGAAGTCTACTTAGCGACGCACACGCTGTTGAACCGGCAATGCGCCCTGAAAATCCTGCCCCCGGACATCGCTGCTCGCAATCCAAGCCATAGCAAGCGCTTTCTACGCGAAGCCAAGCTGGCGACCCAGTTCAAGCACCCTAACGTCGTTGAGGTCTGGGACGTCGGGATCGATCCGGTCACCAAGGTCCACTACATCGCCATGGAATATGTGCGAGGCCAGACCATCGCCGAATGGCTGACCAGCGGGCCGCTGGAGGAAAAGAACGTCCTCATCATAGCGACTAAAGTCGCGGAAGTGCTGGAAATCGCCCAAAGCCTGAACATCGTACACCGCGACATCAAGCCGTCGAACATCATGATCACCTTCGAGGGCGACGTCAAGGTGGCTGACCTGGGCATAGCCAAGGGCGATCCTGACAATGCAGCCGGCGAGTCAGAAATGACGCTCAAGGACTCAATTCTGGGCACGCCGTTCTACGCCTCTCCGGAACAGTGCCGCTCCGCCACTCAAGCCACCACCCAGTCTGACATCTACAGCCTCGGCGCGACCATGTACCATGCGTTGACCGGCAAGAGGCCATACACCGGGGAAAATTCCTTTGAGGTCATGGCCAAGGTGCTGGAGGAAATTCCGCCCCCTGCGCACAAGGTCAATCCGAAAGTCACTCTGGGCACAAGCCGCCTGGTGGCGCGGATGATGGCCAAAGAGCCGCAAGAGCGTCCAGCCGGGCCGACCGAGCTGCTCAAGCAGCTTGACGCGCTCCGCACTTCCTTCTGGGCCCGGCATCCGCTGTTCGGGCAAGTTTTCCTCACCCTGGGCCGAATCATCCACGCCATCGCCACAACTGTCGTGCGTCATCGGCGAAAAATCGCGGTCGTACTCCTGGTTCTGGCACTGTTGAGCGGCCTTGGCTATGGCGGCAGAGCCCTGTACCGACTGGGCCGGCAATATTGGTCCCAAAGGCAAGAACGCAAAACAGCCGTAGTCGTGCCCCAGCCAGCCGAAGCCGCTGAGACGCCTCCTGCCAGTCAAGAACCAGAAGCAACAGCCGAAGGCGCACCTGCGGCATACCCGCTGCCAATAGCCGACCGACCTTTAGCCTGGCGTTTGGATACGGCGCAGAAACGCCTGGCCGCCCTGGAAACCGAACTGACCCAGGCCAATCTGTCGCCGTCTCTGCGAATCACCCTGCGCCGCAAGACCATCTTCCGTAAAACGCAGATTCTCACCTTGAGAGAGCAATACGCTCGGCGCGGAGACATTCTTGCCGTCAATAGGGAGCGGCTGACCACTGCGACCCCCGCCTTAGGCCAGGCTGTTGACGCCCTTGTTGCCGCCGCCGCAAAGGATGCTGCTGGCCGGGCTGACTTGAGCCAGAAGCTGATTGACGCGCTCCAATCCGACCCCAACAATCCCAACGCTGTCCTGATTCGTCTATTCAACCCTGATGCAGGCGGCCAGGCCTTGCTGCTGGAAACGCTTTTGCCGATGGCTGGTGCCAATTCCGCAGGCGGCGTCCAGCGCGCCACTCTCTTAGAGGAGCTGCGGCAGCGTTCCGCCGATTTCAACCTAATCCCGCCCGAAATAATTGCTGAATCCTTGCAGCACAGCAGCCGGCTGCTCGCTGCCATCGTCCACCAGGGCCTGGAAAATATCGACGGCTCTGAATCAGGCCAGTACCTGCTGGCCGCCATGCAGCTTCCCGACCCGGAGGCGGACGATCTCTGCCGAGACCTCATCATGCTCAACAGCGCCGTCAATGTCGTCGACCGCAAAACAGGCCAGACCCCACTGCATCTGGCTGCTTCTCAAGGCCGCCTGGAACTGACAGCCCTGCTCGTCTACGCCGACGCCGCCGTCAACGCCCTCAACCGTGATGGCCGCACTGCCTTCCAGCTCGCCCAAGCCAGCGGCAATCCCCATCTGCTGGCTCTGCTGCAACCCCCCGACGGCCAGTGAGACAACAAGAGCTGCAGACCAACCAACGACATTCAAGCAAAATACGTTTCCCCCCAAAACATAGTTCCACCTCAATCAGGAGAAAAGCACCATGACTTTGCGCAAATTGACCTCTGGCCTGGCATTGTCCTGCCTGGCCTTCCTTGCCGCCACCCTGCTGGCTCAAGAATCCGTCAACCTGGTTCGCAATCCCGGCTTCGAGGAAATCGGCCCTGACGGCCGAGCCGCCGGTTGGGGAGGCCCAGCGCCCTATTATACGGTCAGCACCGAAACCGCTAAAACCGGCAAGGCCAGCCTCCATTTCTCGCACAAAGAGCCAAAGCCATACGTGCTGTGCGGCCAAAATATCAAGCTCGACAAGAAAAAATTCTATCATTTCGGCGTCTGGGTGAAATCGTCTGGCATGAAGGGCAATGGCCCGACTATTTGCGTACAATGGTGGGGCAAGGACAACAAATTCCTGGGCGGTTCCTATCCCAGTGGCGTCAAGGACACCAATAGCGAATGGCTGCTGGTGGAAGACCATGTACACCATATCCCGGTCGATGCCGTTCGCTTTGACATCACCTGCTACTGCCGGCAAGGCAGCACCGGCGAGGCCTGGTTTGACGATGTCTTCCTCTATGAATACATTCCGCCGTTCCTGGGGGTGTTGACGACTGACTGCTACCGCCACTACACTACCGGTCAACCGATGACCGTATTTGCCGCCGTCACCCCCCAAGGCGATGTCCGACCCGAGAACCTGCCTGGCATCTCCCTTAAACTGCTGACGACCGACGGCAAGGAACTGCAATCGTTCAAGCCGACGGGCGGCGTGGACGAGACGTCGATCCGCTTCGTAGTTCCGACCGCCGACTTGGCGCTAGGCGACTATGTAGTCCGTCTGGATGCGCTCAACCCCGGCAACGGCAAGACCGAATCAAAGCAGCTCACGATTCACCGGGTCGCCGCCCTGCCCGCCTGGAAATCCTATATTGACAGCCATCGACGCCTGATCGTGGATGGAAAGCCATTCTTCCCCCTGGGCATGTATTTTGGCGGAGTAAGCGAAAGCGAGCTGGCAACCTACCGCGACAGCGCCTTCAACTGCCTGATGCCATATCACCAGCTCAAGCGCGAAACTCTGGACATGGTCGAAGCAGCCGGCATCAAGGTACTCTACAGCGTGAAAGACTTCTATAGCGGCCGCGGCAGTCTGAAGACCCCGGAGGAAGCATCAGCCAGAACTGCGTCGGTGGCTCAGGCCTTCAAGGATCATCCGGCCATCATCGCCTGGTATATCAATGACGAACTGCCTTTGAAGATGATCGATGAACTGAGCGCACGGCGCGACCAGATGGAACAGCTTGACCCTGGCCGGCCAACGTGGGTGGTGTTGTACCAAGTCAACGAAGTCCGCAATTATATCCCCAGTTTCGACGTCATCGGCACTGACCCCTATCCCATCCCCAACCGCCCACCGTCCCTTGCCCTAAATTGGGCCCGCAAAACGACCAATGGGGCGTTTGGCAGCTTCCCTAACTGGATGGTTCCGCAGGCCTTCAACTGGGCCTCCTACTGGAAAGGCTATGGCAAGACCGACGAGGAAGTTCTCGCCTGCCGTGCACCGACAGCCGCAGAATTGAAGGCTATGACCTGGATGTGCATCGCTGGCGGCGCCACCGGGCTGGTCTATTATTCCTGGACAGACCTGCACCGCATGGACAAGCTGATCGCCGACGGCGGCCGAGCCTTGCGCCGCGACCCCTTTGAGGAACGCTGGGCTGAAGTGAAAGCCGTGGCCGCCGATGTCAAACGCCTTGACCAAGTCCTCCTGGGCATCGAAACGCCCTTAGCCATCACGCCGGCTCCAGAGACGTCCGACGACATCGGCTTCCGCTTGTTCGGCAAAGACGGCGAGACCTGGCTCCTGGTCGTAAACGCCAACAATGAGAAAAGCGCCACTGTGACTTTCACCGCGCCAAAAGCCGTTACCTGCCTCGGCCAGGAACTGGGCGGTAAAACGCCGCAAATCGCTGGCACGACGATTACGCTCGAACTCGAACCGCTGGAAGTCACCATGCTTCGGTTGAAGTAAATCCGAGACGACGGCAAAACGCCGAAAGCGAAGCTGCGCGCCCCGGGCGACTGGGACGCGCAGCTGTTTTTTCGGCATAAATCCGCCCTTGCGCGGGTCAGGGACGGCTGACTGTGATGGCCATGCCGTCGTAGGCAAGGACATAGCCCTGGCTGGCCAGTTGCGGAGCAAAAAAAGAGTGTTCGGGGCAGAGGGCGCGAGCCAAATGCGAACAGAACAGGGTGGTTTCCGGGCCGATGGCTTTGGAATGGGCGCGCAACACCCTGGTCATGGCCTTGACCATGGCCAAATTGCAATGCTCGCAAACTCGCCAATCGTCACTGTCGCCGCAGGTAAGATCCCAGATGATAGCGGTCAGCGGTTCGGGCCGACGGCGTAAAAATCCCCAGGTGGAAGTAGGCAGCCAGGCGCCGTCTAAAGCATAGAACAGCGTTTCCCCGGCAGCGTTGGTGAACAGCAGATGCGCCGCCTTTTCACCGTAATCGCAATTATGATTCGCAGTCAGAGCCTGAACCGTAAGTTCAGGGCAAGTCAGCGTCTCGCCCGGCGAATAGGGCACGGTGACAAGACGCCCCAGCAGCTCTGGCGGCGGCGTGGCGCGGGGTGTTGCAACCGCGTTGATGTGCAGACGCAACGGCGCCAGCTGCCGCTGCCGACGTCGGGCCAGCTCGCACACGGTTCGGAAATCAAAATGATCGCCGTGCGGATGACCGATGATGATGTCTGTCAGCTGGTTGACGTCAACACGGAACTCTTCAACGGCGCCTAAGGTCATCGGGCCGCAATCCACGAGAATGTGCTGCTCAAGCAACAGCGACGCAAAGCGGCGACCGTTCTTAACGCTGACGCCCGGATCAGGCCAGTCAGCCGCGCCAGTACCAAGAAAAAGAAGGTGCATGACAAATCCTTATTTAGGGGCGAGGAGCTGAATGTTGAATGCTGAATGTTGAATGCGGAATGCGGAATGCGGAATGCGGAATGCGGAATGCGGAATGCGGAATGCTGAATGTTGAATGCTGAATGCTGAATGCTGAGGCGCATTTCATAATTCATAATTCATAATTCATAATTCGTTAGGGGCGAGGGGCTTTGTTCAGGTTTATGGGTCCTATTTGACCGCAAGCGCGTACAGTCGCCAGGTAGTTGCTGGCCGCGCCTGAAAACCCTGGTAGGACAGCCGCGTGTAGACTTTCAAAGCCCCCTGCCCCGTACTTTCTGCACGGAGAACAGGATAGGCGCGGCTGATGGCGTCATCGCCGGTGACGATCAGAGCCTGTCCGCGGAACTGCTCAGGCGTCGGCAGGGTAGCGCCGGCCAGTTCAAACCAGCTGTCGCCGTCCTGCGACACCTGGGCCGCGATTGTCCCGGACCAATCGGCCCGGGAATTGCTCAAGGTCACCCCTGGCGCTTGCAGTTCAGCGCCGCCCAGCAGCAGGGCGGTCGGCTGAGTCGTTGTCGGGGCCTGGCCAGGGGCTGGCAGACCAGCGACTACAGCGAGAATGCCATCGGAAACAACCGGCGCTGAAGTCAGCTCCAAACGGCTGCCGTCGCCAAAAAGCACGATATCGCGGCCGCCAGCGTGGGTGATTTCAACTATGACAGCATGGTCACGCGGAGTTGTCACCTTGACGGATTGCACCAGCTCGCGGCCTTCCTCAAAGCCGGCGAACACTTGCACGAACGCATCGACTTGCGCACCGGTGCGGCGGCGGAAGAAATACGGCAGGGTGGCGCCGCGGTCGGTGTTGTGGTGATTGCGCTGGCCCCATTCGTCCGCAATCAAAAGGGTTTCGTCTGGATGGCCAGGTGAATAGGCGGCAAAACGGTAGGTGTCAGAAATTTTCCACACGGCTTTCCAGGGGCCGTTGGCGCCGGTGTCGCGGGGGGCGGCAGGGTTGTCTTTATCTGGCGATGGGCAGGCAGCGCCCTCTAAGACATAATTATGGTTGGGGCCGTGGAACAAGTAATCGCGGCGTTCGCCGCCCTGGGCTCGGAACAAGTCAAGCCAGTACGCGCCCAAATCGCCGTGGTCGACTTGAACTACGGTGCGTTCGTAGACCGTGGCCTCGTCGTACGCCGTCGAAGAGGCACTCATCGCCTTCAGCTGCGGTGACAGCGCGAAAAAGGCAAAGGAACCGCCGCGGCCCTTAGTCTTCTGGCCCTTCCCATCGATTAAAACAAGGTTGTGCGCCAAGGTGCGTGCTGTCATGCCCTTGTCGGGGTGGTCCCAGAGATAGCCGAGGTCGGACAGCAGCTCGTAGCCGTCTTTCCAGAGGTAAAGATTGAGGGAGTCGCGGTGATGGTGGCCACCCCAGTTGGAGGCGTCCAGCAGAGCCAGGCCGCTTTGGCCGAATTCGCCCAAGCGGAGGAAGCCCTGAGACAAGAACGGGAACACGATATCAGGGAGCGTCGGCCGGGCCGGGGCGGCGGCGTCAGCTGCGGGGGCGGCAGGTTCGCGGTAGAAGAGCGCTGTGCGCGCTGCTCCGCCGGTCGGGTTGTCGCCAGACCTGGCCTTAGCCAGGGCAAGGTGTTCCGGAGTCGGGTAGCAGAGGGCGATCAATTCGGCGTAGGTGGCGGAAATGCCGGTGCTGATATAGCTGTCTGCCAGGGGCGGAAAGCGGAGGTTGCCCTGCATGGTCCAGATCAGAGCCTGCCAGGCAGCGCCGTATTCGGTGTCGCGGCTGACGTTGAAGTCAACCAGGCGGGGCGTCTGGTCGGGCGGCGTGAAGCCCTCCGGCTCGGTATAGGAGCGGAAGGCGTATGCGAACGGCGCGATGCATCCCATGGTCATCATGGCGTAGGCCGCCGATTCCGAGGTGCCGCCGTCCGGCAGGAACCATTCGTCCACGGTCTTCACAAAGCCGTCCAGTCCGAAGCGTACCATGAGCGGATGGCCAGTGACCAGGCCGACGATGGCGGCGCCAGCGCGATTGCCGACCGACTTGTTGTTGATCGCGGTGTCGCCAAGAGCCAGGTAGGCTGCTTCCAGGAGGACATCCTTTTCAATGCGGAGGCGGTCTTCGGCAGAATAGACGGACGTGCCGTCGGCATGGCGGGCGGTGCAGGTCAAATCGTATGCATTGGCCAGCCTGACGGCGATGCTGCCGTCCATGCCGGACCTATTAAAGCGGCTGGCTGCCCAGTAGCCAGCCCAGAGCTTGCGGTCTGGTACATTGGGGGGCACGACCAATTCGTCGGTCGGCAAGTTGTCGATATTGCGAGCTGCCTCTCGCGGATCGCAATCAGCGTATTCGTTGTAGGTGTAGCCGGCCCGCACCAGGTAGGTCGGGACGACCTCGGCCAGGCGAAGCAGGATGGCACGCACTCCGGAGGCGTACTCGGGATTCCCGTGCAAAGTGTAGGCGGTGGACAGTGGCTCCACCAGGTCGATAACATAGCCGAGCTTGCGGGCGCGGATGATGCCAGCTGGATTGGCGCGGCAGTGCCGGTAGCCGAAGCAGTGAAAGGTCGACCCTTCGACAAACCGGAAGACCTGGCGCGGGTCCCAGGTGCTGGTGAGTACGACAGTTTCCGGGTAGTTCGGATTAGGAAAGACAGTGCCGCATTGGCGACAGGTGATTTGATCCGGATTTTCAACGCTCCATTTCCAGACATTGTTGGGGAACCAGCGCAGGCCCTTGTCTCGACAGGCAGGACAAGGGCTGGTGCTGCCAGCGGTGGTGACTTCGACCATGCGGGTGAGGAAGTCAGGGGCGGCCAACCTGGCGAGGGCTTGGTCAGCGCTATTCCGGATGGCTTCGGCGTATTGCGCTGCCCAGGGATAGGCGGCGATGTTGCGCCGAGCCCGTTCAAGGTCAGCTGGCTTGATTAAGCCGGCCGGATGTGTGACTTGTTCGCGGAAAGTCTGCCAGGGGAATATGTCAGTCGGGTCGCCATAGACAATCCGAACTGAGGACGGCGCCGCCAAGACAGCGGCTGCCGGAAGGAGAATCGTGGCAAGCAGGCAAAAGAAAAAATTGCGATGCATGGCGTACCTCTTTCCTGGTTGGAGGCCAGCGGGAAAGCATTTTCCTACAGGCTCATGTTTATTCGCAGCGCCGACCACGGCTTCCTCGCGCGCGGCAATAGGATGGAGGCCCCCTCAGGGTGGGGGGGGCTTGACTTCTGGAACCCGCAAAAAAATAGACCGTTGTACGCCCTTTTTCAAGTGGTTTTCGGCAGAATCATAGGCATTTTGTGCTTGAGCGTGATTTTGATAGCACGTAAGGTATGAGCTTTCCATTCCCAGACATGGCGCCAGGATGCGCCTGGATGAACCGCCAAGAAGCCTGCCTCGCCCCGCTGTCCGCCCCTGTCCATGTCCGTCCACGTCTACTTTCCACTAAAGTGCTTTACCCTGGGCGCCTTGCTCGGCAATTCACCGGAACTCCACCCCAGGTTCCGCTTCGCTGCCCCCGGGGTTACTCATGGTGCCGCCTCGACGAGGCTTGGGGGGGCTGCGGACCATTTAGAGCGAGGGACGAGTTCCGGCACTAAAGTGCCGACACTGGACGGAGGCGGGCGGCGAGGGGCTGAATGCTGAATGCTGAATGCTGAATGTTGAATGCTGAGGCGCATTTCATAATTCATAATTCATAATTCATAATTCGTTAGGGGCGAGGGGCTGAATGCTGAATGCTGAATGTTGAATGCTGAATGCTGAGGCGCATTTCATAATTCATAATTCATAATTCGTTAGGGGCAAGGTGCTTTGTTTAGGTTTATGGGTCCTATTTGACCGCAAGCGCGTGCAGCCGCCAGGTGGTTGCCGGCCGCGCCTGAAAACCCTGGTAGGCCGCCCTCGTGTAGACTTTCAGGGCACCCTGCCCCATGCTTTCCACGCGGATGACAGGATAGGCGCGGCTGATGGCGTCATCGCCGGTGACGATCAGAGCCTGTCCGCAGAATTGATCTGGCGTCGGCAGGGCGTCTCCGGCCAGTTCAAACCAGCTGTCGCCGTCTTGCGAGGCCTGAGCCGCGATTGTCCCAGACCACTCGCCCCGGGAATTGCTCAAGGCCACCCCTGGCGCTTGCAGTTCAGCGCCGCCCAGCAGCAGGGCGGTCGGTGGAGTCGGCGGGGATTGGCCAGGCGCTGGCAGACCGGCGACCACGGCGAGAACGCCATCGGAAGCAACTGGCGCGGAGGTCATCTGCAAGCGGCTGCCGTCGCCAAAAAGCACGATATCGCGGCCGCCAGCGTGGTTGATTTCAACTATGACAGCATGGTCGCGCGGAGTCGTCACGGTGACGGATTGCACCAGCTCGCGGCCTTCCTCAAAGCCGGCGAACACTTGCACGAACGCATCGACTTGTGCGCCAGTGCGGCGGCGGAAGAAGTACGGCAGGGTGGCGCCGCGGTCGGCATTGCGGCTATCACGCTGGCCCCATTCGTCCGCAATCAAGAGAGTTTCGTCAGGATGGCCGGGCGAATAGGCGGCGAAACGATAGGTGTCGGAAATTTTCCACACGGCTTTCCAGGGGCCGTTGGCGCCGGTGTCACGGAGAGCGGCAGGGTTGTCCTGATCGGGCGGCGGGCAGACAGCGCCCTCCAAGACATAATTATGGCTGGGGCCGTGGAACAGGTAATCGCGGCGTTCGCCGCCCTGGGCTCGGAACAAGTCAAGCCAGTACGCACCCAGGTCGCCGTGGTCGACTTGAACTACGGTGCGTTCGTAGACCGTGGCCGCATCGTACGCCGTCGACGAGGCACGCATCGCCTTCAGTCGCGGCGACAGCGCAAAAAAAGCAAAGGCGCCACCGCGGCCAGTAGTCTTCTGATCCTGCCCATCGATCAGAACGAGGTTGTGCGCCAAGGTACGCACCGTCATATTCTTGTCCGGGTGGTCCCAGAGGTAGCCGAGGTCGGATAGCAGTTCGTGGCCGTCTTTCCAGAGGTAGAGGTTGAGGGAGTCGCGGTGATGGTGGCCGCCCCAGTTGGAGGCGTCCAGCAGGGCCAGGCCGTCCCGACCGGATTCGCCCAGGCGGAGGAGACCTTGGGACAGGAACGGGAACACCATATCTGGGAGCGTCACTTGGACTACTGGGGCGTCGTCAGTTGCGGGGGCGGCTGGCTCACGGTAGAAGAGCGCTGAGCGTGCTGCCCAACCGGTCGGATTGTCGCCGGACCTGGCCTTGACCAAGGCGAAGTGTTCTGGAGTTGGGTAGCAGAGGGCGATCAATTCGGCGTAGGTGGCGGAAATGCCGGTGGTGACATAGCTGTCTGCCAGGGGCGGGAAACGGAGGTTGCCCTGCATGGTCCAGATCAGCGCCTGCCAGGCAGCGCCGTATTCGGTGTCGCGGCAGACGTTGAAGTCGATCAGGCGGGGCGCCTGGTCGGGCGGCGTGAAGCCGTCCGGCTCGGTGTAGGAGCGGAAGGCGTAGGCGAACGGCGCGATGCAGCTCATGGTCATCATGGCGTAGGCCGCCGATTCCGAGGTGCCGCCGTCCGGCAGGAACCATTCGTCCACGGTTTTCACAAAGCCGTCCAGGCCGAAGCGAACCATGAGCGGATGGCCAGTGACCAGGCCGACGATGGCGGCGCCAGCGCGATTGCCGACCGACTTGTTGTTGATCGCGGTGTCGCCAAGAGCCAGGTAGGCTGCTTCCAGGAGGACGTCCTTTTCAATGCGGAGGCGGTCTTCGGCAGAATAGACGGACGTGCCGTCGGCATGGCGGGCGGTGCAGGTCAGGTCGTATGCATTGGCCAGGGTGACGGCGACCGTGCCGTCCATGCCGGGTGTGCCTAGGCGACCGGCTGACCAGTAGCCGGTCCAGAGCTTGCGGTCCGGGACATTGGGGGGCACGACCAGTTCGTCGGTCGGCAGATTGTTGACATCACGGGCGGCCTCCCGCGGGTCGCAGTCGGCGTATTCGTTATAGGGGCAGCCGGCCCGCACCAGGTAGGTTGGGACGACCTCAGCCAGACGAAGCAGGATAGCTCGCGCTCCGGCGGCGTACTCGGGGTTCTGGTGCAGCGCGTATGCAGTGGACAGCGGCTCCACCAGGCCGATAACATAGCTGAGCTTGCGGGCGCGGATGATGCCAGCCGGATTGGCCCGGCAATGCTGGTAGCCGAAGCAATGGAAAGTCGGCCCTTCGACAAACCGGAAGACCTGGCGCGGGTCCCAGGTGCTGGTGAGCACGATGGTTTCCGGGTAGTCCGGATTAGGGAAGACGGTGTTGCACTGCTGGCAGATGATTTGGTCTGGATTTTCGACTGTCCATTTCCAGACATTGTGAGGTAGCCAGCGCAGGCCCTTGTCCCGGCAGGCCGGGCATGGGCTATGGCAGCCGACGGTGGTGATTTCGACCATGCGGGTGAGGAAGTCAGGGGCGGCCAACCTGACGAGGGCTTGGTCAGCGCTATTCCGGACGGATTCAGCGTACTTTGCTGCCCAGGGATAGGCGGCGATATTGCGCCGGGCCCGTTCAAGGTCCGCCGGCTTGAGCAAGCCAGCCGGATGTGCGACCTGTTCGCGAAAAGTCCGCCAAGGGGATATGTCAGTCGGATCGCCATAGACAATACGAACTGCGGGCGGCACCGCCGAGGCTGCCGGGAGGAGAATCGT
>Ga0209723_1003255_pt1 | contig 19822 bp, 20 predicted proteins | sample BiotimSIPDNA_2_FD_185750 | JGI IMG/M metagenome (GOLD analysis project Ga0209723, IMG submission 185750) | Anaerobic biogas reactor microbial communites from Washington, USA - Biogas_R2 time_0 SIP DNA (SPAdes) (version 2) | ecosystem: Engineered > Bioreactor > Anaerobic > Unclassified | place... | reverse complement strand
AACTAATAGCGCCTAAGGTCTATTTATTTTTTATATTTTTAGGAAAAATATAGCATTCTGTGACAATAGGGTAACTTGGCATCAACCATTAATACAGGGGATAAAAGAAACAATTTGATAAGAGGAACTGAAAAAATGCTTTAACAAATAAAATCCAAAATTTTTCATTTATAAAAGTATTTTAACATAATAGTTGGGTGTGAAATGAATTATTCAAAAATTAAAGTTGGAGTTACGCCTCAAGGCTTTGCTGGAAACCAGTTAAAGTGATTTTACAGCCACATTTTCCGCAGGCAATAACTAGCTCAGAGAGTTCATTATTGGAGACTACAGTATCAAGTATTTTGTAGTTTTCTTCTGTTTCATCATCAGGGGATATTGACGTACCGCATTTTGGACAGTGAAATGACCCGTCACTGTCGACAGCAGCCAGATCAATTATTGGCGCACATTTATTTTCGTCGGGATTATTCATCAGCATTCTTCCTTCACTCTTTTTTATTATCTTTTCTAACTATTTTTGTTAATTAACAATTATGAATTACTACTCAGTAAATCTTCTAGCTTTAAAATTTAACCCTTAAACTGGAAAAAATGAGGATTATTTTTCCCAGTTTTTAGTTAACCTCCTGTTCTTTTTCAAAGCATTCAGGAGAAATGTAATCACCGTAGTTTTGACTAGCTTTAAGCAAACGTTCACGTTGCATGTATAGTATACCGAACATTTCTAGAGGTGTATCAGTTACGTTTTCTTGGTAGAATCTCTGTACACGTTCAATTTTAGCCAAGTTTTCTGGAACACGTATTGTGAATTGTTTGATGTAGTCATCTTTGGCATAGTTTTTGTTAAGAACTTGTTTGAAGAGTTTACGTAAATCTTCGTATATAGGTATGTAGCCAGTAGGTGTTTTTAATGCTTCAACTTCTTTATGAACTCGCAATTCCATCCATTTTATCCAAACATGTTTATCGTTGGGGTTGTTTAGGTATTTACCGTTGTTAAGGTCTTTTAGAAAATAGTTTACTCCAAAGACTATGGGTTGTTTTTTAAGTTTACAGCCAAAATCAAGATTATTTTTAACGTTTCTACCCATAGGGATAGAAATGAAGTCTTGGATACTCATCATGTTAATTTCTGGAACACCTTCTTTACCTATAGTGGCAAAGGTAGTTTCAGTCTCTAAAGATGCACCATAAGCGATTATACCATGTTCCCAACTGAAACTTTGCTGTACAGGCACGTAAGCCTTAGCATCTCGCCCGCCATACATTATACCACCTAATTCGACACCTAAAGGATTATCCAATTCAGGGTCTACATTATCCAAATTCTTTAAAGCTACTGCGTAACGGGCATTCTTGTTTGCTGCTGGAATTTCGTTGTCTTCTTCATCTTTTTTACCTTCATACCAAGTTCCTGTGTAGTTCAAGCCTTCTTTTGGCAGCTCTTGCCCCATGCCTAACCAATATGGTTTACCATCTTTGACTAGAATGTTGGAAAAAACGATTTCTCCAGGACTTGTTAAAACCTTCCAAATCAATGCGTCATCTTCAGGATTAACGTCTTGTATTATTCCGAATATGCCTGATTCAACGTTTACAGCCCGTGCAGTTGAATCTACATCTCGAATATAGGCAATGTCGTCTCCAAGAATTGTTTCTCCCGGTAACATAGCAGTTGAAGTTTTTCCGCATGCGCTGGGGAAAGCTCCTGCAAAGTAGGTTTTACGATTATTTGGACCAAAAACACCCATTAATAACATGTGTTCTGCTAACCAGCCTTCACTACTTGCTTTACGGATAGCTAAACGGAAAGCAAGTTTTTTGAAACCGACTGAGTTGCCAGCGTATTGAGTGTTAACACTATAAATTGTGTTATCCATGTAATCGATGTAAATACGTTTTTGGTCATAGTTTACACTTGTCATATCACTATCTAATTCGCCAGCTGAATGGATAACACGTAGAAAATCACTTTTTGGTCCAGCTTTAACGAATTGTTGGTATCCTGGTCGGTAAAGTAAATCTTCTGTATGTGCAACATACCAAGAATCAGTACATTGTAACCCAAGAATAGTGAAATCGGAATCTTTAGGTCCCAATGAAATAAAACGGACTATCATGGTCTTATCGACCATTATGTCCCTCATTAAACCTCTAACTTCAGAGAGTCCTTCCTGTCGATCCATCTGGTTTAATGCTTTACTGAAAGTGACTCCTTTAGGCACTAGATATTTAGTGTTTTTTCTATCTCTTCCCTGATCTTTTTCTCCATCAAAATGCACTGTGTGACCTTCTAAGGTTAAGGTTGCTTTTTCTTCACCTGAAGCGATAGCCTGTTTACGAACAAACGCTATGTCTTCAACTGAGTCACTGCATATGAATATTTTTTCAGGGTGACAAAGATCGCTTTCTTTAGCTATAAACTCGTGCACTGTAGGATTATCTATGGCACTGAGTTTTTTGAAGTCTTTTTGACTTAGTTTAGGTTGTAATGCTTCTAGATATGGATTCATTTTTTTTCACCTGTTAATTTAAAGTTCTTGTACTGATCCTGGAACACGGGGAAAAGGTTGACACTCAGCGATATGTTTTACGCCTGAAATCCAGCCTACTAGTCGTTCCATGCCTATGCCGGCGCCAGCAGTAGGTTTCAATCGTCCATCTTTAGCCATTTTCAACACAAGAGAGTAGTTATCTTTCTTGACTTGGTCACGTTCAATCTTTGATAATATTTTTGTGTATTCATATTCCCGTTTAGCTCCAGAGAGAACTTCTCCGAATTGGGGTAAGAACAGGTCGTAGTTATCCCATTTGCCTGTTTTAAAATCTTCGAAGTCGTAGAATTCACGTGGAATGTTCGTTATCCAGACTGGTTCAGTTGTTTCTTCTGCTATACCTGCTTCCCAGTCTAAACCGTATTTGGCCTCTAGTTCGGCTCTATCATAAATTTTAAAGGGTACTTTAGGCACCTGTATACTTTCACATCTGCATAATTGAGATAATTCTGAGTTCATTTCACGTTTTAAATCTTTTATCAGGATACAAATGGCGTCTTCTACTAATGAGAAGACATCTTTTGATTCAGCATTACACATTTCAAAATCTAGTTGGGTGAATTCGTAAATGTGTTTTCCTGTTTTTGCGCGCTCAGCTTTTTCTATACGTATGTTAGGTGAAAGTATGAAAAGTTTAGGATAAGCTGTTGATGAAGCAACAAGTTTGTGGATAATCATACTTGCTGTTGTACGTACTGGTTTTCCGTAAATGTCTACTTCGATTCTTTTTTCTATTGATGCTCCTGGGTCTGGCCAAAGCGGATCGGTGCTTTGACTTAAAGCAACAGGAAGCAACCACTGGAAACCTTTATTCACAAAGGTGTCTGTGAGGCTTTTTAGGGTATAAGTCATGACTTTGCCTATGCAGGCTTTTCTTTCTAATTCTGTTGCCGTTAATTGGTCTAACGGTTTAGGTAGTTCTATTTCTTGTTGAATCATTGTAATCACATGTTAATGTTCTGGAAACACACATATTCAAAGCAATTAATAAATTTTTTATAAAAAAAACCGAATATTTTACAATTACTACAGGTTTTTATACTTAAAACTTGTAATAATTACATATGAGCATTAAGTTAGATGAAAAAGACCATGCAATACTAACCTTAATTCAAGAAAACAGCAAACTAACTGCAAACCAAATTGCTAAAAAAATCAATACACCCTTAACCACAGTCTTTGCTAAAATCAAACGCATGGAAGAAATGAAAATCATAAAACAATACCGAGCCGTACTAAACGCAGAAAAACTAAACCTGGGCACTGCAGCTTTCATTTTAGCAGCTGTTTCTTATAGAACAAAAAATGAGAAAGAAACACCAATTTCTCAAAGAGTTGTAGCTGAAGAAATCTCAAAGTTCCCTGAAGTACAAGAAGTACACATAATCACTGGTGACTGGGATTTGCTAGTAAAACTTCGCGCAGAAAATGTCGAGGCAGTCGGAAAGTTCGTGGTCGATAAACTACGACACATAAAGGGATTAGAAAAAACATTAACCTGCATGGTTTTTGAAACTGTAAAAGAAAGCACAAGCATACCCAACTTCATGAAGAAAAACGAGGTTAGTCAACAATTTAAGTAGCACTTGAATAGTATAGCAACGGTAAAGCCAACAGAACAGTATTTTTTCCTTTAGATGTTAGAGCGTACTCTACACGTAAAGGCGGACCAACAGTAACTGTTCTTGTTATGTACCCATGTTTCTGAAGCATCTTGAGTTTATCTGATAAAGTCCGCGAATTGACGCACAGGATTTTTTTTATTTCGCTAAAACCTATAGAATTTTTTAGTTGAAGAGTGTAGAGGATTTCGAGGCTCCACTTCTGGAATAGTAAATTGAAAGTTTCCTCTAGACTGTCCAGTTCATCTTTTAGGTCAGTTGGCGTTATTTTGTGGGTTTCTATTATTCTGCTGAATGTGTGTTCAATACCTTTGATTACTTGATCTATTTGTGACTCCACTATTTTGCGTAACTCAGTTGTTAAAGTCAATGTGGTATCCATTTCTACACCAAGTTTAATTATTAATACTTCTCAGTTTATATTCGTTTACTAATACAACAAGGTATACAAAGTAAATCAATAATGGAGAGGTAAAAGGGTTGGAAAAATATGATGCCATAGTAGTTGGTGCAGGAACAGCAGGTTGTTTAGCAGCAAAAACAATCGCTGAATCAGGTTTAAGTGTATTTTTAATTGATCAGAAAAAAAGTGGAGAAATCGGAGAAAAAATCTGTGGAGATGCCATGGGTGAACATCACCTTAAATTCTTAGGGCTTGAAAAACCCACAGGCGGCGAATTAGAAACCCGCATAGACGGCATAAAAATTTTCTCACCGGATGAAAATACAGTCTTCACAATCGCTGATAAAGACTTCATCGGCTTCCTATTGAATAGACACTTATTTGGTCAATGGCTCCTTAAAAAAGCAACAGACGCGGGCGCAGTACTTCAAGATAGAACTATTTTCCGTGCACCAATCATTGAAAAAGGCGCAGTCACAGGTATAACAGCAAAAAACATGAAAACAGGTAAAGTATCAGAGATACGCAGCAAAGTCGTGGTTGACGCCAGCGGCTTCTTTGGTGTAGTTAGACAAACACTTCCAGAAGAAATGGGCATAGATAGAGAAATAGATAACGCTGACGTAGAAGCATGTTACCGAGAAATCCGACAACTTAAACAGGAAACAGAAAACACTCGTTTCTGCGAAATCTACCTCAACCAAAAAGTTACTCCTGGCGGTTACGTCTGGATTTTTCCAAAAGGCGGAGCACGCGTAAACGTTGGTTTAGGAATATGTATGAGAGGCAAATATCCTAACCCCAAAAAGCAACTATATGATAATACTTTCAAGAAACCAATCTTTGAAGGCTCACTAGTTTTAACTGGCGGTTCATGGTTTGACCCAACACGCAGACCTCTTGATAACATGGTATCAAACGGTGTAGCCATAGTTGGGGACGCCGCTTCACTAGTCAATCCTATTCACGGAGGCGGAATAGGGCCATCATTGTTAAGTGGACTATTTGCAGGTCAAACAATTATAGAAGCATTAAACAAGGGTGAACCCACAAAAGAAGCTCTATGGAGCTACAATAATAAATACATGGAAACATATGGCAAAAAACAGGCAAGCCTGGATATCTTCCGTCACTTCTTAATTTCATGCAGCGACGAAGACCTCAACTATGGTATGAACGAGAAACTCATGACCGAAGACGACGTATTAAAAGCAGGTATGGGCGACGAATTTCACTTAAACATCACAGAAACCGCAAAAAGAGTTTTTAGAGGTATAAGACGAGTAGGATTCCTCAACAAACTACGGTTAACAGTCACAATGATGCGACAAGTAAGATCACACTACAACACATACCCCACATCACCAGATGGGTTTGATACTTGGCGTACTCAAACAATGAAACTTATTGAGGAAGGTAAAGAAAAACTAATTAAATAAATCAACTACTTTTTTTATAAGTATTTTTTTCTTTTTAAACACTTAAATCCAAATGATTACAATTTATTGTTAGTGATTGAACATGGTTTACTGCTCAAACTGCGGTAAAGAAATTTCTGATGAATCTAATTTCTGCTTCAAATGCGGTACAAAAACTGCTAAAGGAAAAACAGAAAATGTTGCCTATCCAGCTGATGAACTTAAAGAGGCTCTAGAAAGAACCGGAATCGAACTGGAAAAGGCATTCATAATTGCAGCTCGAGAAACTAAAGCAGCAATAAAGAAAGTTAAAGAGAATATGCAAGAATCAAAAACAACTAATACTGAAAAGGTAAGAAATAACTTAGCTTGTCCACATTGCAAAGCTGAGAATGTGCAAAACGCAGTTTTCTGTTATCACTGCGGTAAAAAAATTGAAACTGAATAAAAACAGAATAGCAAATAGCTTCCTTAGAACCGATTAAAAATGTGATGTCACCATAAAAAATGATATAGTTAACTGAAAACTGAAACAATAAAATTGGAACATTTTTCTAAAAATGTTAAGTGACTAATTTACGTTAAGCACTAAACACTTACTTTTAGAATAGTAAAATAATTCTGCAAAAACAGTTGCCTCCTCAAAAACAAAAATTTTATGTTTAATCTATTATTTTCAGGGCAAAACTAAAAATTGGTAACGCCTACTTCACAAATATAAAATGATGAGTCAAGTATATAATAGAAATTAATGGAAATTTAGGCGGTAAATTTTGGAGCGAAATTCACGAAAAACCATTAAAAACACTAAAGCAGGTGCGGTACTTTGCCCTGTATGTTGCGTAGAATGCATTAAGGTGAGATTTGACTGCGAGATAGATGGTATAGAAATTCAGGATGTAGAAGCTCTCCGGTGTCCAAAGTGTGAAGAAGAAAAGTTTTCTCCTGAGCAAATAGAAAAAATTATTGAAAAAATCAAAATCAAACAGGATCAAAAATAGGTTTTGTTGACTTAGACTTTTCGAAAAGCGACAAATTTTACTTGTTTGGTCTGAAGCAGTAGAGATATTTAACAATTTGTAATACAAATGTAACATAGTGATTAAATTGGATATTATAAACGTCCGCTTACCTGACAAGGTTACTTCAGAAGTAGATAAACTAGCCGAGAAACATAGTTTAACGCGTTCAGAAGTTATACGTCAAGCACTTACAATCTACTTACACCTTACTGAAAACGTTGGAACAATGCTTAGGCCAATTGTTTTTCAGGTTAAACCAGCTCAAATAGGATACAGCAGAAGGGGAGACGTGACAATCTTAAAAATGCCGACTGGACATGCTATCGTAGTAGGTTCTACTTCTGCAGGGGCAGTTGGGTCTAAAGAGAAAGATAAAGTAAAGGTTAGCGGGCGTGTACTTGGAAAATTTCTTGCCAGAGTAGCTTTAATGGACGTTACTGCAACAGGCGCTTTTCCGCTTCTTTTATCGGTTACTTTAGGCGTTGAGAAAGAACCAACAGGCAACGAAATAATTGAAGGAATGAAACGTGAAGTAATCACCATCGGTCTCGATCCGAATCAAGTCATAATGGAGAACACTGAAGACAACTTTGAAACTGAACAGACAGGGGCAGGATTAACAGTGGTTGGGTTAGCTAACGAAAATGAATTACGGATAGGAAAAACAATGCCAGGAGACTTAATTGTAGCAATAGGCAGACCCAAAATCGGAAATGAAGTTATTCCAGCAGAAGTAAAAGGAGAAATAGCTGATTTAAAGAATATTACCCAACTTACACAAAAAAAATATGTTCATGACATTTCACCTGTTGGAAGCTTAGGTATCGCAACTGAAGCAAGAATGATGGCGCATGGTGTAGGTAGACATCTGAAACTTTATGATGTGCCAGGTTTAGATTTGAATAAAACTGCTGGTCCAGCTACAGTTGTCTTAGTTACTATCGGTAAAGATAGACTTGAAGACTTAACTGCACTTATACCTAAACCCATAAACATAGTTGGAGAAATTCTTTAACAGATACGAGCTTGCTTTAGCAGATTTCCGTTACGGTCCATTTCTCCCCGTCTTATACGTGTTGTTGATATTGGATTGTGGTTTTCTGCTGGAACCATAGCCACTGTGACTATCTTGAAGGGTATGAGACCAGTTTTTTGTCGTTTTAAATTGATGGACTCAGCGGTTTTTGTTGTTTCTTCACTAACAACTAACGCTTCTAATCCAGCACAAGAAAGAGTTAAGCCATAAGAGTTGTTTAAAGATACAATTTCTGCTCTATCAGATAAACCACGTTCAGCTAAGAAGGTTTCAAGTTCATTACGGCGATGAGTATAAGAGGCTGTTTTGTGGGGTTTACCCAGTTTTAACACAAATTCATCTGATGATAAACCAATAACGACTTTTTCACCAATTTCAAAAGCTTTAAGGATAAGTGTCTTGTGTCCTCTATGCAGTTTATCAAAGGTTCCGCCTACGGCCACTTTCATATATTCCTTCATTTTCTCAGCCTAGCGCCTTGGAAATCGATTTTACTAACTATTACTTGCTGTGATGGCAACGTTTGCTTAAAAGCTTCTGCTACAGAGTCAACGTTTTTTTCATGGACTACGGCGTGGATTGCTTCTCCAATCATATTCTGTGCTGAACCTATTGCACCAGCATTTTCTGCAGCTTTAACAAGTCGGCGGAGATTTTCAGTTGCAAACCCTGCTTTTTCAGAAAAACTCCAGCAGGAAGCTAAAAAATTTTCTAAACTAGGCTCATTCAAGATAGAAGCTAACGCTTGTTTACCATACTGTTTAATTTTTTCAGTTTTCTGAGCAGACGAAAAAACTGAACTTTTAGATATATGTGATTTATAAAAACCGACTACAATCATATAATCTGAAGGTATTGGTATACGATCAATTTTGCAGATTCCAGGTGCACCAGGTTCAACAACTAAAACCAGTCCGCCACTAGAATTTAAAGAACTTACAGTCCCTAAGCCGGTTTGACACTCAATTTCTGCTACATGGGCAACTTGACCTATTTGGTTATACGTCAATGGTAAATTGATTGCATTTGCAAGAGCGATTCCTGCAGTTAAGGCTCCGCCAGCACTTGTTCCAAAACCCATACCTATAGGAACTTCGATCTTATGTTCCACAGTCACGTTGTATTTTCTATTTGTTTTATTAAGAAGATTTTTTATAACTTGCCGGCTGGTTTTTGCTTCAGATCGCTGATTGTTAATTTTAATGTTAATTTTGTTTTCTGAGGATTCTCGGACTAATACTTTGGTGTGTACCCCTTTTTCAAGACCAAAACCACCGCCTACTGCACCAAGATTAATCAAATCAGCATTTTTCAAGCCTATTGATGAATCGTAGATTTCAAAAAAACTTGAAATTGCACCCGGAGCAAAGGCTCTAACAGTCTTGTCCACTATGACTCACTTGTCTTGTTTCTTTTTTTCAAAGAGGGAAAAGCCCGGTAACATGCCTTAATAATGGGCGGTCCAACGAGTAAAATGAAAGGAACTTCGGTTAGAAAAGTCCAAACAAATAGTGGAAAAATAAATGCTGCCGCTAAAGGAGTTTCAAAGTAGTCAGTAAAGATAGGACTCACTAACCATACTGTGAGTGAAAGTAGGGCTGCGCCTGCAATTTGGCCTATTACAGCTGCTATAGCGTAACTTCTCCATTGTCCCCATTTAATGGCTGCTATAGCAATTATTGCAAGACTCAGTATTATCGTTAAAACAAAAGTAAGCATGAACATTTCAGCGCTTAAACCAGTAAATTCCACAAATTGGGGGAGAAAGAGTAAGGTAGGTGCAAGTAATCCAATTGCAGCAACTACTACACCTACGAGAGCCTGTTTTAGACTGATGTTTCTACAGGCAATGTAACCTATGAGAAAGAAAAGGATGAAGTTGGGGGGTACACCAGCAGAGAGACTTAAACCAGCGTTTCCATGGACAACCATATCTCTTAGAAAAATACCTAATGCACCGCTTAAGCCGCCTACCCACGGTCCAAATAAGACGGCAAAAACAGCTGGAATGACAACTGCAGGCAAAAAACCTACACCAAAAAAACTGATTTCAGCAGTTAAAATACCAACGACGGCATAAAGAGCTGCAGAAACTCCGATAACAGCAACATCTTGTGTTTTTATTAGTGTTTTCAAGCGGTTATCCCTTTGAGCTTAAATTTACATTTTCAGCGATTGTATAGCCTTTAAGTATTCCGTATATAACGTTTAAACATGATTAAACTCCTTATGATCAAAATTTAAATAGACCATAAAATTGACAGCTTTGCTAAGGTTTTTTTGTTAAGGTCCTTTTGTTTTGTCATATTAACACGTGGGTGTGGTTATGAGTGTATTCTTATTTGGAGTAGATACATTGTTGACCCTTTTTCAGTAATGATTAAGCATGCCTGTGATCGAGTTTCTGCATTTCCTGCATTTGCTAATGACGTCTAAAATAAAGTTGATGCAGTCAGTCTTTGAATCTTATTATTTGAGGATGATTACGATAAACTTTGTATTGACCATTCAAGGCACCTGCTATACAGTTTAATTTAGTGTGCTCACCAAAAAGATGTTGACTGTCAAGCTCTGAAACTGAAACACATTGAATTCTTACAGTAAATACCCTCTGGTACAATTGGAGAGCTAATTAATAAGAGGCAAGTAAAAGCTTGATTACTTTTTGTGACGTTTAATTCTGTCCTGACGCTGAGCTTTCTTTCTCCAGTCTCTTTTGCGTTGAGTTTGCATTGAAAATCTTTCTTGACGTGGAGCATCTGACTTTCTAAAGCGGGACACATTCATGTAAAACGTTTCTATATCAATTTTATCCTCGCTTAATTCTTGGATATTCTTGTTCAGTTCAGTTCTAGCATGGTCATCACGTACATTGTCAAATGCATCTGAATATACGAGATATGCAGCATGGAACTGAAAATTCTCAGGGTTGTCTATTAAAATTTTTTCAATTTTTGGTTGGGGGTTGTTTTGTTCGTTTGGTTGTTCAGTCATTTTAAATCCGCTTTTGATGTAGGCAATGATAGTTTTCCATCCTTTTATAGGTGTGCCCAATAATTTAGTTTTATTAACAATTTACGAGTTTATTAATGTAATATTAGCGTGTCTTTGCAGAGATATCGGCTATTCACAGTCTAATTTAGTTAAAGATTTTGAAGACATTTTTAGTCTATAACTAATTGATAAAACTCGTTATTCTGTTATATAGCTGTTTTTGATTAAATAGTTGTTTTTTCAGTACAAAAAATAGTTATAGCTATTTTAATAAGTATGGTGTTTAACGGTTTGTTGGAGAATAAAACTTTGCCGGAAAAAGTCCTAGTTACCTCTGCTTGGCCATACATTAACGTCACACCTCATCTAGGAAATCTTGTCGGGTCAGTTTTATCTGCAGATGTTACTGCACGATACTACAGACTAAAAGGCGCTGATACAGTAATGGTAAGTGGTTCAGACACACATGGAACACCCATAGAAGTAGAAGCAATCAAACAGGGTATAACACCTAAAGCTTTGACAGACTGTAACCATGCTAAAGTTGCTGAACTCTTTCGCTTATGGGGTGCATCTTTTGACAATTACACTAGCACCGAAAGTTCAGTTCACAAAGAATTTGTGCAGAAGACTCTGCTGGAAATAGAGAAGAACGGCTATATTTTCTCTCAAGACACACAAATGTTATACTGTGAAAATGATCAGAGGTTTTTACCTGACAGGTTTGTTGAAGGCAAATGTCCATATTGTGGATGCGAGAAGGCACGCGGAGACCAATGTGATCTTTGCGGTAAACTATTGGAGCCAACTTTACTGGTTGAGCCCTATTGTATACTATGTAAAACCAAGCCTACAGTAAAGACAACTCGTCATTGGTATATTGATCTTTCCAAACTTGCTACCCCGTTAACTCAATATCTGAAAGAAAACAAGCAGTTACCCGCTAGCGTTAAAAATTTTAGTCTCAACTGGGTTAAAGAGGGATTAAAACCCCGAGCAGTTACTCGAGATGTTGAATGGGGTATTCCGGCACCTTTTGAAGGAGCAGAAGGAAAAACCATCTATGTTTGGGTTGAAGCAGTTTTAGGGTACATCTCAGCTACAATTGAACAATTTGAACATACTGATAACCCAGATAGGTGGCGTGAATTTTGGCTAGATAAAAACACAAAAACGTTATATTTCGTTGGCAAAGACAACATCCCATTTCACACCATAATCTTACCCGCTTTACTATTAGCTTCAGGGCAAGGTTTCAATCTGCCCTGGAATGTTTCAGCAACTGAGTTTTTACAATTTAAAGGACAGAAAGCCTCGAAAAGCCAGCGGGTGGGAATCTGGATAGATGAAGCCTTAGAAATGTTTCCTGTTGACTACTGGCGTTTCTTCTTAATTGCTACTCGCCCTGAAAGCAAAGACACCAACTTCACTTGGGCATCTTTTTTAGATAAAATTAACGCTGACTTAAATGATACCTTTGGGAACTTTATACATCGTACCCTTTCGTTCATAAATAACAAGTTTGAGGGAAAAATTCCTTCTGCAACAAAACTTGAGGATACCGATGAGGCTATTTTATTTGCAGTTAAAGAGAAGGTTGCTCAGGCAGCAAAAGAAATAGAAGACGGGTGGCTTCAATCTGCAGCTAACACTTTGATTTCTATTAGCCGTATTGGAAATCAGTACTTGAATGATAAAGAACCTTGGAACCTTATGAAAACCGATAAAGAGAAAGCTGGAACAATATTTTATGTTGCAGCTCAAGTTGTAAAGGCAATCGTGGTAGTCTCTGAGCCTTTCATGCCTCAGACTGCAGAGAGGCTTTGGCAGTCCCTCAACTTACACGGCACTCTTAGTAGTTGTAGGTGGAGTGATGCTATAGTTTCAATTGAAAGCGGACATGAAATAGTTAAGCCACAGCCGCTTTTCCATAAAATAGAGGCTGACGAAGATAAACTGGACGAAATGTTAATGCAGGTTAGATCAAAAAAGACCACAAAATAGAGAGTAAAAGTGATGCGCATAAAAGCTGATCTTCACGTTCACACAACATATTCAAAGGATTCAGTAATAACACCTAAAGAACTTGTGTATTACGCCAAACAAAAAGGGTTAAACGCAGTAGCAGTAACAGACCATAATTATTTAGAAGGCGCTTATGAAATAGCTAAAAAAACTGATTTTTTAATAATTCCAGGTGTTGAAGTCTCAAGCAGCGATGGACACATAGTTGCCCTGAATGTCAAAGAGCTTATACCGCGTGGTTTTAGCGCTGCTGAAACCGTAGAGCTTATTCATAGAGCTGGAGGTGTAGCAATAGCTTGTCACCCACATGTTTACTTTAAAGGATGCCTCAGAGATAAAGTCTGCTCGTCATTTGATGCTATAGAAGTTATTAATGCCCGGGCGTTTCCATTCAACAATAGTGTAAAGAAAGCTGAAGAAACCGCCCAACGTTTAGGATTATCCAAGGTAGCTGGAACAGATGCACATTATGGTCCTCAAATTGGTTACGCATATACTATTATTGAAACATTAGAACCAACTGTTGAGGCTATAGCTAAAGCGATAGTTGAAGGCAAGTGTCAAGCTTTCGGACAAGCTATCCCTGCTATAGTTAATATAAAGGACCAGTATACTCGATTAAAATACCGTCTAAAAAAATAGCCAATACTTAAAATATTATAGGTTAAACCTGAAAGTTAACATATCTAAGCAGATTTTTTTAGAGTCACGAACAGGATTAACTTTTGAGTTGCCCTTATTCTTTTCTTGCCAGTTTACAGGCACCTCCTGCACTGGAAACCCCAGTTTTTTGCACCGCACAATCATTTCTGTATCGAAAAAGTAACCGTCTGATTTGGAACTACACAAAATTACTTCTGCTAATTGACGGCTCATCATTTTAAAGCCGCATTGATGGTCACGTATTCCATCTAAAAATAGTAATCGCACCAAAATGTTGTAGGTTAAACTGAAAAGCGTTCTAGAAACACTACGTTCGACATGCGAGCCTTCAACATGTCTTGAACCGATAGCCATTCCCCCATTAGCTTTAACCACACTCAACAGTTTAGGTAAACAGGATAAGTCAGTAGCTAAGTCCACATCCATGAAAGCTAAAAATTTACCATTAGATGACGCTAGGGCGTTTTTAATTGCTTTTCCTTTGCCTAGACGGGTTGATGAATGTAACAGAACTATGTTAGGATTTGATTTACCCATCGTGGAGACTATTGCAGCTGTACAATCGCTGCTGCCGTCCTCTGAAACGATAATCTCGTATGAGTGTGTTATTGCTTTGACAGCCTTCTCCACTTCAAGTAGACAACGTTCAATCTGATGTGCCTCGTTGTATGCGGGCAACAGAATTGAAAGTTCTTTAGTTGGCTGTCTAATCTTCAACCGGGTTATAACCTGCCGTAAACTTTGAAGAACAAAATGTTTCTTTACCATAAATCACTTGTGTATATCGCTAATAAAACTGAGGGAGTTAAACACCACAAACTCTTTTTAGATGCTAAATGAATCATCATTCTAAAAAGAGGGGCTAATAATTACAGAAGCCAGCAAAAACAGCAAAGACTTTCAAGGAAGATTAATTGAAAGACACAAGTATCGACTGGCTTTATTTGTTTTTTTGATTGTTTTTAGTAGTGCAGCTGTTTACGCTTTGGGGTATATGTCTGTTCAGTGGGATGAGATGCCGCATCTTTTCGGCGGCACACTATTGAGTCGTATGCAAACATGGGACTACATGACCACTTATGCGTATTATCCGCCACTTTTCGATTTGGTAACTACTGCTTACTTTATTGTTTTCGGTGTCAACGAGGTTGCAGGTCGACTTGTAGCTGTAACTTTTTCTGTTTTAGCAATTTTGATTGTGTTTGAGTTTACTAAACGTATGCACGGAGAAAAAAAGGCTTTAGTCGCAAGTGTGTTTTTAGGTACAATGCCAGGGTTGCTTTGGCTTTCGAGAGTAACAATGCTGGAAACCATGCTCATATTCTTTTTCACTTTGGTAATGTTTACTTTTTATCAATGGCTTTCAAAAGACACAAGTAATAGGGCTTTGTTGTTTAGCGGTTTAGTTTTAGGTATAGGCATTTTGGCTAAATATCAAATTATTGTTTCAGCTTTAGCAATGCTTCTTTGCATATTGTTTCTGTCAAGAAAAAAACTGAAAATAAATTTCGCAAAGTTTTTTGTCATAATCATAATTGTTGTCTTAGTTGTTGCGCCATGGTTTTTTATGATATATCATTACAACGGGATAGAAAAGTTTGAAACTATACTTTATGTTATGGGTGAAGGAGGACAAGACAGACCAGCATACAGTAACAGATTCCAGCCTATACCAGTTTTTTATTTAGTTGAAATGACTTGGCCATTTAACGATATTCCCGTTCACCCGATATCGTTGCCAATATTTATTTTGGGCCTATGTGGATTAGGATTATTTGCATATCGTAGAAATAGACAAGACATCTTTTTACTTACATGGTTCTTGGTAGTCTACGTATTTTTCACGGTCATACCAAACAGGCAGTGGCGTTATGTTACACCGCTTTTTCCCATTCTTGCTATTGCTGCAGCTAATTTTGTAATGTTTCTCTATGGAAAAGTAGAACGTTGGAAACCAAAAGAGGTGGGCATAAAAGCTATACGGCTAAAAAAGATAGCATCTGTAACATTTATATTAATAATAACTTTTGCAGTTGCTTATAGTTGCCATGATGCATATCAGATGACTGCCCGAGATCAAATTCACATTCCAATCCAAGAAGCAACAAACTACCTCATAGATAACTTATCAGAAAACCAGTCTGCAGTTATTGTATGTGCATATAACCTGTTGAATCAAGACATGTTCCGTTTCTATTTGCCAGCTCGCATGTCAAGTCAACAGATATGGCAGTATCCAGAGTTAGCTGTAGATGCCTTCACACCTAACTTTAGTATATCAGAGTTTGTTGACTTGTGTGTTGAGAGAAATGTGAAATATATTGTTCTTTATGATTATGGAATTCACACTGAATTCTTTAACACCACATTAGATTACACACAGGTTAGAAGTATGATTGCAGAAACAGGAAGATTTGGTGATTCACTAGACCAGCCCTTCTGGGGGGAATACAACGGCTGGATGGGCTATAGAATCTTTTTAGTCCGATTTTTAGGTTGAAGTTACTGGGTTTCTAATAGTTCAAAGCCTGTCTCTTTATTTTTGACTCTTTTAGCTGAGCCTCCAGTCATCTCCAGTATGACTACTTCGCCTATTTGCCAAATGTTTACACCCATTCGTACGCATCCTGTGACTGCATTGTTTTTTCTGCCAAAGCTTGCATGCATATGTAACTTGGGCGTATCTGTTTCATCAACAAATATTGTACCTAAACCGCAACCTTCATGGACACCTTGAAGTAGGGTAATCATTGGATTAGGCGGCATAATTTTGCCATCTTCAGGTCCAACTACAACTTTGCTTTTTTCTTCTGCGCCGCCTAAAAAGAAGCACATTGCATTTTTAATTTGTTTTTTTACTGCAAATGCTTCTATGACTTCGTGTAGACATTCGTTTTGGTGAAGTCTAAGAACAAAAATCCGACCTATTTTAGCTTCAGTGTAATCCAAGTTTATTCGTCTCTTTCTTGTAAAACGGATAATAGACTAATATAAAAGACTTCAACTGTAATTAGATAGAACATAGAGTAGCAAAAGTTGGGGTATAGTCAGTTCTATTTTGAATTTATTAGATTTTTTTCTCTTTTATTAAAAAGCATAGAATAAACCTAACTTCAAGTATGCTATCCTGATTTGGCCAATATAATATGTTTATTTGAAAGTAGTGGAAATTACAATTTATTAAAATTAAAAAAAAGTTGTTATCCAAAAAAACTGGTTAACTGTTTTTGTTGTTGTTCTTCTTTTGTGAACCCAGCAACTCTTACACCTACACGCCGTATTTCAAGTTGGGATTCAGATAGGAATTTTTCAAACAGAATCTTGACATTTCTTTTTATAGTCTCTTTATCTTTTGCAGGTTGATCTAAACTTATGGATCGACTTTTACTGGTTAAATCGACATTGACTACATAAATCGACACTTGTTTGAAATTCAACCTTTTTTCCGACACTTCTTTGTAGACAATTTCAGTTAGTTCATCAGTTTTTTGTAATATAACCGACAGATCACGAGTATCTTGTTTTAGCGTGCCGATTTTACTTATTGATTCTTGCTCGCCTTGTTCTCTTACTGGATCATTATCTATTGCATTTGCGGCATTATGAAAGTAGACACCTAATACTTTACCAAATAATTCTAGTAGCCTCTGAACATCGTATTTAGCGAGGTCACTGATTGTGTTTATTCCTAGTTGTTCCATGCGTAAAGAAGTTTTTTTTCCTACGCCCAAAAGGCGGGTTACAGGTAGAGGTGCCAAGAAGTTTTTTGCTTCATCAGGTTTGACAATAGTTAATCCATCAGGTTTTTGGATATCACAAGCAATCTTTGCCACTAATTTATTAGGTCCAATACCGATCGAAAGGGATATGCCAACTTGTTTTTTTATGTTGTTTTTAATTTTTTGGGCATATCCTCTTGCTTTTTCAAAGTCGCTGTCCACCTGTGCTGTAACATCCAAGTATGCTTCGTCGATGCTAACCTGTTCAACTACATCAGAATAATTGTGGAAAAGCTGCATTATTCTTTCGCTAATTTGGTCGTAATATTCGTGATCAACAGGAAAAAATACAGCGTCTGTGCCTTCAAGTTTCCGCTTTGCAAGATACAAAGGTAAACCTGATTTGACACCATATTTACGTGCTATATAGTTACTTGTGCTTACAGCTCCGCTGTCTTCTGTACGACCTGAATATACTCCAACAACCACAGGTTTATCTTTAATTGAGGGGTTACGTAATTCTTCGCATTGCGCAAAGAAATAGTCAAAGTCAGCTAGAAATATAACACGTATCTGCATTTTTTACTCTCCATCTAGTTTAGGCAGAAGCCACGACCCGTCACATGATGCAGTGTTTAATTGTGGGAACCCTTCTCGGCAGACCCCGAACTGCATTCCACAAACTATAGCATCTTCGCGTATGCTCTTTAGGATTCTGTACCTATACTCTTTAGGTAAAAGAGTACTCCCGCCGACTCTTTCGCCTTGCTGAAAATAAAGTGGCTTAATTTTCTCCATAACCTGCGGCAAAGCCTGAGTTAGCTTATGCCAGTTATCTGGTTTTGCCTTGTAAGTAGAAGAGGTTATATGTTTAACACCTATGCTCGCCAGTGTTGCCATTAGTCTTTTTGGGTTATCGTTTAAATTTGGAATTATTGGATCTATACGTACTGAAACTGGAATTCCAGAGTTAATTAGGTCTTGTGTTGCTTTAATCCGCTGCGAAGGCAATGGAGCAAAAGGCTCAATAATTTTAGCCAAGCTATCATCGTCAGTAGTTATTGTTAAGGCCACAGTTGCTGGTACTTTACTTAGTAAATCATCATCGCGTGCCACAACATTACTTTTAGTGATTATCTGTATTCTGCAGTTGCTTTCCACCAAAATTTCTAAACATCGCCTAGTTAATCCTTCAGAGGTTTCAATTCGAGGATAAGGATCAGATGAGTTAGCAATTGAGACTGTTTCACCGTTAAGTTTAGCTGCTTCTCGTCTAAGTGTTAGAAGCAGGTCCTTCTTGAGGCGACAATCTTTGAAGTTCGGTATATAACTTGACGCATAACAATAGATGCATTGATGGTCGCATCCAGTGTAAGGGTTAAAGGTTAGTTTAGGAGGGCAGGTGCATAGGCCTGAACGCCAAGGGTCAAATTTTGAAATCAGCGGCACCTATTTTCACTAACCAATAATAGAGAAGTAACAGGACAAAAACCATTCGCTTTGAAACAAAATTTTAGTCAAGAAACCTTGACTGAAAAACTTATATGCAGTCTTCTTCAGGGTACTAAACTTGAAAAACCCGAGAGAGAAAATATGAGAAAAGTCACGGCGCTGATTCTGGTTTTGGGTCTTTTGATTCCATCAACTGGAGGGTTACTGCTTGATTCTGTAACAGCAAATCCCAGCGTCTATTTGCCTTATATTACCATAAAAAGCGATGGCAACATAGAACCTGAAACAGAATTTATCACACAAAAAGGAAGTACCTATACTCTTACAGGAGATGTTTCTGGGAAATATGCACTTGTTATTCAATGTAGCAATATTGTGCTTGATGGCGCCGGATACATCATTAACGGTTCTTCAGTATATGGTAGAGACAGTAATTCAGGTATAAGTATAGAAAACGTAAAAAACGTGACGGTAAAGGACATTTCAATATTTGGTTTTATGGGTCGTGCAGGAATTTTATTAGAAAATTGCTCTAATTGCTTGATTTTTAACTCTAACACAACATGGAATATAGATCTTCCCGGTAGCCATTTTATCACGGTTTCTGATTGTTACGTTGGCTACACTATGAGTACAGGAGTAAATAATTTAGTCACAAGAAGTAACATTGACTTATTATACCTCGACAAAGACAGCTTTATTACCCAAAATAATATCACCGACGTTCTTATGTCAAGCAATTGCCATAACAACACACTCTTTAGCAATAATTTTATAGGTCAAAATAATTTTATTGGTTCCTCAAATGAGAATTTTTGGGATAATGGTTCAATTGGGAATTACTGGAGTGATTATAAAATAAAGTATCCTGCTGCTTCTGAAATTGGCGACACCGGAATAGGTAATATTC
>Ga0209723_1003253_pt1 | contig 19832 bp, 22 predicted proteins | sample BiotimSIPDNA_2_FD_185750 | JGI IMG/M metagenome (GOLD analysis project Ga0209723, IMG submission 185750) | Anaerobic biogas reactor microbial communites from Washington, USA - Biogas_R2 time_0 SIP DNA (SPAdes) (version 2) | ecosystem: Engineered > Bioreactor > Anaerobic > Unclassified | place... | reverse complement strand
ATGCAAGGGACGTGTATTCCTGGATGCGCCGGTGAAGGAAAATCTGCGACAAGTAGCGAAAGCCCTGGGGAAACTGGTCAGTCAGGTAACGGTGGTTATTCTTGATCGGCCTCGTCACCGGCAGATTATTGAGGAAGTACGTCAGGCGGGTGCCCGCATCAAGCTGATCGCGGATGGGGATGTATCCCCGGCTGTTGCTGCGGGTTATTCCGATTCCGGAGCGGATATAGTGATGGGGATCGGCGGGGCACCTGAAGGGGTCATAACGGCCGCGGCCCTTAAATGCCTGGGCGGTGATTTTCAAGCACGCCTGTGGCCGGAAGACGAAAATGAGATCAAGAGATGTACCGAAATGGGCATCCTGGATATAAACAAGATTTTCACCATTGACGAACTGGTCCAGTCTGATGATGTTATCTTTATTGCTACCGGGATCACCAATTCCTTCTTGCTGAAAGAAGTCAGATATTATAAACGCCGGGCAGTTACTCAAACCCTGGTGATGCGAAGCACATCCGGTACCATACGCCATATCGAAGCCCATCATGATTTAGACCGCAAACCTTTATTTAAAGACCGGCGGATAAAACTAATGTTTGATTAATTTAAAGGTTTAAATTTATAAATAGATTGTTATAATCTAAGTACAACTTATCATGGAATAACTATCAGGGGATTACTCACCCGCGATTGCTTTTCCGAATATTTTTCCCTGCTGACCACCTGCATATATTTTCACGGTATTAAAATGCTTTTAAAACAGGGTTGTTTTATATGACTTGGTCCTGTCAATTTAATCATTACAGCTGTTATTTTAGAAAGGAGAACTATTTTGAAAGTTAATATTTCGGAACTGGAGAACAAAACCATGCTGGAATTGTATCAACTGGCACGGGACGTGAATCTGGGCGGTTATTCCAAATTGCGCAAAAAAGAATTGGTTTTTGAAATAACCAAAGCCCTGACCAAATCAGATGAATTATTACAGGCACAGGGTGTATTGGAGATCATGCCCGATGGATACGGATTCTTGCGGCCTTTTGCTTATATACCCAGCCATGAGGACATTTATGTTTCTCCTTCCCAGATCCGGAAATTTGAGTTGCGCACCGGTGATCGTGTGGGGGGACAAGTACGGTCACCCAAAGATAATGAACGTTTTTTTGCTTTATTGAAAGTTGAAGATGTCAACGGTTTTCCCCCCGAAGAATCAGTAAAAAGAATCCATTTCGATGCCTTGACTCCTATTTATCCCACTTCACGGTTGAATCTGGAAACCAGGTCGGAAGAATTGTCGACCCGGATTATCGATTTTATTTCGCCCATCGGCAAAGGTCAGCGCGGACTTATAGTCTCTCCGCCCAAAGCTGGTAAAACCATATTACTGCAGAAAATAGCCCAGGGTATTTCCGCCAATCATCCCGAAGTAGAATTATTCATATTGCTGGTTGATGAAAGACCGGAGGAAGTTACCGATATGCAGCGCAATACACAGGCGGAAGTGGTTGCTTCAACTTTTGATGAACCCCCGGACAATCATGTTAAAGTCACGGACATGATCCTGGAAAGGGCTAAGAGATTGGTCGAGCACAAAAAAGATGTGGTGATACTTATGGATAGTGTGACCAGACTGGCCCGGGCGCATAATTTAGTGGTTCCCCCCAGTGGGCGTACTCTATCCGGGGGTATTGATCCGGCTTCTTTGGATAAACCGAAACGGTTTTTTGGTGCGGCGCGCAATCTGGAAGAAGGAGGCAGCCTGACCATTATCGCTACAGCTTTGATTGAAACGGGCTCCCGGATGGATGAAGTTATCTTTGAAGAATTCAAGGGCCGGGGTAATATGGAACTGGTCCTGGAGAGAAAAATTGCAGAACGTCGAATATTCCCGGCTATTGATGTGAAACGATCCGGGACCCGCAGGGAGGAACTGCTGTTAAGTGAAGAAGAACTGGAATTGAACTGGAACTTGAGAAACGCATTCAGTGAATATAATCCCGTCGAAACGATGCAGTTGATCAGTGATACCATGAGAAAAACCAAGAGCAATAAGGATTTGCTGCGAGCTGCACCGGTGGTGTTTGGCCGCAATGGGCAGGGCCGGAGATCCTACCAATAATCCCATAAGTATAAAGGACTTTCATTCCGTCAATAATAAAGGTCGTCAGGGCCTTTATTTTTTTGCCCGGACAGAAACGTGAGGTGACAATGGTGATTAGAAAAGTCCTGAGTAGTCTGGTTTTGCTTGTCTTGCTGCTGAGCGCAGGACCCGCACCGGTTCAGGCTGCCTTAATGGAGGGCAAGTTCACACCCGGCACAGCAAAAAAAGTGACAGTAAGCAGTTTAAGCAGCCGCAGCTATCAAGTCAGGCCCGGTGATACATTATGGGATATATCCCGGTCCTATGATGTGGATATGTTTACTGTCATGGCGATGAATGGCCTGTATCCCGACAGTATCTTAACCATTGGCGCAACCATCAGACTGCCGATGAATAATGCCCGCTGCCATCTGGTGGAAAAGGGAGAAACCATGTGGAGCATTGCTGCTCTGTACAATATGGAAGTTGATGAACTGCATAAGCTGAATAGGGATAAAGACCCCCAAAAGCTAAAGATCGGGGAGCAATTAATTATTCCCGCAGGGACAGTCCGGGCGGCGCTGGTTATGGCAGAACCTTCCCGGGGTCTGGAAAAAAACTTTTATGCCTGGCCCCTGCAAGGTGAGATAACATCATATTATGGCTGGAGAAAATCAGGTTTCCATCACGGCCTGGATATTGCAGCATCTATTGGCACACCGGTTAAAGCTGCCGACGATGGCAGGATATTTTTTGTCGGCACCAAAGAAGTATATGGCCAGACGGTTATTATCGAACATGCTGATATGAGGCAGACCCTTTACGCCCATCTGAACGGTTTTAATGTGAAGAAGGGGCAGAAGGTCCTGCGTGGTCAGGTAATCGGTTATGTGGGTGTTACCGGCAGGACTACCGGCCCCCATCTGCATTTTGGGGTCATGAAAAATGGCGAAACCTTTGATCCTTTACAATACCTGCGCCGATAAGCCTTATCTTCCAGCCCCTTTTTAAAGGGGCTATTTTTATGTTCTGCTTTAAGCTAATCTATAAAGAGCAAGATAGATGGAAGAGGTCGTTTATGTATTTCCCATTGTTCACAGATAAAACCGGAGAAATAAAGGAGAACCGACAGCTTAAAATGCTGGGGCAAACCGGATCAAATTGGGTTGAACCGGCGGCCGGGGAGATGATACCTTTACCCCGGGGGGCTTCCCTGGTATTGATGCCGGGTCATATCCCGGTAGGAATGCAAGGGGAGCAGCCTGTGCCCATGGGGGGCCAGGGCAGTTATTATGCCATTGCCGCACTGCTGCCCCAGGGTTTTACCCGCACATTGCTTCCCGCTGCGGTGGCTTATGAGGAGCAGGATCTTCCCTTGCTGGGATATACAGCGGTGGGATTAAAGGATGAAAAGATATTTGCGGCGGCGATACAAACCGATGAACACCGCAAATGGCATCCTAAAAACTATAATACGGAAAGACTGCCGGAGAGGATCGCGGCATTTATGAGGAAATACCCCGAAAACCGTATTATAAGGCAGCTGGCCAATTGCTCCCTGGAATACAGTTGTTTTACCGCGCAAAACTTATTCTATCGCCGCTGGGAGGCGGGGATACCTACCAATCCCTCCTGCAATGCCAATTGTATCGGCTGTATTTCGGAGAGTCACACCGGAGCTCTGGCGCCCCAGAACCGTCTGGAATTTTCCCCGGAGGTGGAAGAAATAGCTGAACTGGGACTGGAACATCTGACAGCAGCCCGTGAGGCCATCATCAGTTTTGGGCAGGGATGTGAAGGTGAACCATCTCTTAATGCGGAAAGGATAAGCAAAGCTATTCGTATTATCAGGCAGCAGACCGATAAAGGGACCATTAACATGAACACCAATGCCGGTTTTACTGCCGGAATAAAAAAATTGTGTCAGGCAGGTCTGGACAGCATGAGAGTAACAATGTTTTCCCCGGTAAAAGAAGATTATCTATATTATCATCGCCCGCGGAGTTATGCTTTTGGTGATGTTTTAAACTCCATTGGTTATGCCGGGGATAAGCAGGTTAAAGTGGCCATAAACCTGTTGATATATCCGGGATTTACTGACCTGCCTGAACAGGTGGAGGCCTTGCTGGAATTGCTGCATAAGACTGAAATCGATATGATCCAGCTGCGCAATTTAAACATTGACCCTAAAGATATGCTGCCATTTAAAACCAGGGATGAGCCCCTGGGCATCCCGCAATTAATACAAATTATACGGGAGGAAGCACCTGGTGTAACCATTGGGTCTTACAGCAGACCGGTTCGATGAAATAAAGGAGTGGAGAAAAGTTGGAGAGAAAAGGTCCTTTTGCAGTCAAGGAATTAAAGGGATTGGCACCTGGACAACAGGTCTGGGGGAAATACCTGGTTATCGAGAAACTGACACGCAAAACCAAGGATGGCAAAGATTTGACCAATATTAAAATCGGTGACAACTCTGGTGAAATGGATGTGATTGTCTGGGACAGCTGTCAGGTCAGCGGTGAATTAGCCGCCGGGCAAATAATCGGTTTGCTGGGGGACCTGGGATTATACCGGGAAAAACTGCAATTAACAGCCAAAAGGATCAAAATATTGGATGAACCGATGGATGATTATGTACGCACACCTGAAGCCAGCATAGCCGGTCTGGCAGATGAACTGGAAGAGATCATTGCTGCGGTAAAGGATATTTATATGCGGCAGCTATTACAGCAGATCTTCCAGGGGGAATTGCGGGAGACATTCCTTAAGGCACCGGCTGCCAAAAGGGTCCATCATAATTATATGGGGGGCCTCCTGGAGCATTCCGTAACAGTTGCCAGACTATGCCGGCATATTAGCCAGGTCTATCCGGCATTGAACCAGGACCTGCTGCTGACCGGAGCTTTGCTTCATGATCTGGGGAAAATTGCTGAATACAAAATGAAAGTGATCCCGGAATACACAGTCAGCGGACGCATGCTGGGGCATATTGTGCTGGGCCACGAGATGTTGACGGAACAGATCAACAAAATGCGGGAAGAAACCGGGTATTTCCCGGAGGATTTGGAAATAATGCTAAAACATCTGGTTTTAAGCCATCATGGCAGTTTGGAATATGCTTCGCCGGTCATTCCTCTGTTCCCGGAAGCGCTGGTCTTGCATATGATGGACAATCTGGATGCCAAAGTCTTTGTGTTTTTCAACCGCATAAATGAAGCAGAAGGAGAGGACCCTGATTTTACGCCCTATGATTCACTGTTTGCCCAGCAATTTTTCAAACACCGCTATACCAGCAGGCTGGAATAACTTCTGATTTTTTATAGCTGGAACTGTTTGAATGATTACCCTGGGAATATCCTGGATTATCATACGCCTGATGAAATTTATCAACAGGCCGCTTAACAGTGGCGGCACTTATTATTGCAATTCAAGAAAGAAGCGGGGGCGGAAGATTAGCTTGTGTTTTGTCTATTAAACTGCTATAATTTTTTTGCAGTTTGCACTGTTCTTTAATAAATTGATCAATTTATTATACAGGAATACCGAAAAGAGGTGAAATGATGAAGGAGAATATCCACCCACAGTATTACCGTGCCACAGCCCGTTGTGCGTGTGGAAACGAATTTGAGGTTGGTTCTACCCGGGAAAGTATAAGGATAGAAATTTGTTCCAAATGCCATCCATTTTTTACTGGCAACCGGGGGAAAATAGTAGATACCACCGGTCGGGTCGAGAAGTTTAAGAAGAAGTACGGGATGAATTAATATTGTAGCAGGGCAATTGTCTCTGCTATTTTTCTTGGCGGCAGTACTGGCAAGGAAATAAGGTGAAAAAATGGAAAAAGATTTTCAATATGGCGGAATGGCTGTTATAGAAGGGGTCATGATGCGGGGCCGGGATAAAGCCGCAGTAGCAGTACGGGGGGCAGATGGCAGCATTCATATTGAGCAGGAAGCTGTCAATGATCATGGGGCCCGGTTTCCTTTTCTTAAATGGCCTTTTATAAGGGGAACCTTTGTATTGATCGATTCTCTGGCCCTGGGCATAAAAATGCTGAATAAATCGGCTAATATGTCAGTAGAAGATGAGGAAGAGGAATTATCTGCTCTGGAAATGCTGCTGACGGGTTTATTTGCTTTGGGACTGGCCCTCCTTTTGTTCGTCATCCTGCCAACAGCCATTGTCCATTATACAGCGGCTTATATTGGGGGAGTGCTGGAACAAAACCTGGTGGAAGGTGTTATCCGGGTCAGCTTCTTCCTCTTGTATGTATATCTGATCTCCAAAATGGAGGAAATTGATCGGGTTTTTATGTATCATGGAGCCGAACACAAAGCCATTTTCACTCTGGAAGCCGGGGAGGAACTGACCGTTGAAAACAGTCGCAAGTATACCACCGCCCATCCCCGCTGCGGGACAAGTTTTCTGCTGACGGTCATGGTTATTTCCATTGTGGTTTTTGCCCTTCTCGGTGAAGGGACATTGTTTTACCGTATTTGGTCGCGTCTGGCGGTATTACCGATAGTGGCCGGATTGGGATACGAGTTTATCAAATTCAGCGGCAATTGCTATGATAAGAAATGGGCTCGGATCATTATGGCCCCGGGACTATGGCTGCAGAAACTGACCACCCGGGAACCTGATGACACCCAACTGGAAGTGGCACTGGCAGCTTTAAAGGCCGTGTTGCCTGCTGCTGAATCGGTGGAGGAAGAAAAGCCGGTGGATACTGCCCGGGGGATAAGCTGGGCAGGTGTTAATTAAGCCGTTATTATTAGAGGGGGTTACTTGAACCGATGCTGGAGAAATTACAGAGTCTGGAAGATAAATATAATGAATTGACGGAATTACTCAGCACGCCGGAAGTAATCAATGATCAGGGCCGATTTCAAAAATACGCCAAGGCCCATGCTGATTTGAATGATATTGTAGCAGCATATATCGAGTACAAAAAAGTTTTGCAGCAAACTCAGGATATCCGGCAGATGCTGGAAGAGAATGATGATGAAGAGTTCCGGCAGATGCTGGTAGAGGAAGCGGAAGAGCTGCGGGTGAAAAAAGAAGATCTGGAGCAGCAATTGAAAATCCTTTTGCTGCCCAAGGATCCCAATGATGAGAAAAGTGTCATAATGGAGATCAGGGCGGGGACAGGCGGGGAAGAGGCCGCCTTGTTTGCCCAGGATCTGTTCAGAATGTACAGCCGTTATGCCGAAATAAACGGTTGGAAGATAGATATAATGGATTCCAATTATACCGATATCGGCGGTATCAAGGAAATAATATTTGTAATCGACGGTCACGGAGTATATAGCAAACTGAAATACGAATCCGGTGTACATCGGGTGCAAAGGATACCCACAACGGAATCAGGCGGACGCATACATACTTCTGCTGCCACAGTGGCGGTTTTGCCGGAGGCTGAGGAAGTAGAAGTGGAAATAGACCCCAATGATTTGCGCATTGATGTTTATTGTTCCAGCGGTCCCGGGGGGCAATCGGTCAACACTACCCAATCGGCAGTGAGGATCACCCATGTGCCAACGGGGATCGTGGTTACCTGCCAGGACGAAAAATCCCAGCACAAGAATAAGGCCCAGGCTTTAAGGGTCCTGCGGGCACGCTTAAAAGAAGTTATTGAGGAAGAAAAAAATGCTGAATTGGCTGGTACGCGCAAAAGCCAGGTAGGTTCCGGTGACCGCAGTGAAAGGATCAGAACCTATAATTTCCCCCAGGGTCGGGTGAGCGACCACCGGATCAATCTCACCTTGCATAAGCTGGAAATGGTCCTGGAGGGACAATTGGAGGAAATAATCGATGCCCTGATAACCCATTTTCAGGCGGAGTTGATGAAACAGGTGGATTAATTGCAGGATAATTGGAACATCTTAGCATTATTGGATTGGACCACCCGGTATTTTAAAAGCAAAGGCATTACTGAACCTCGGCTGGAAGCCGAAATATTAATGTCTTCTGTCTTGGAAAAGGACCGGGTGTATTTGTATGCTCATTTTGACGCCCCGGTGAGCCGGGCGGAAAGAAAGGTTTTTAAAGAAAACATTATCAGGCGGGTAAAGGGAGAGCCCTCGGCATATATTACCGGCAACAAGGAATTCATGTCCCTGAATTTCCATGTAACGCCGGAAGTCTTGATTCCCCGTAGTGACACCGAAGTCCTGGTGGAAAAGGTGATTGAACTGGCGGGCACAAGGGGAAATTTGAGAATATGTGATGTGGGAACCGGTTCAGGGGCCATCGCCGTAAGCCTGGCCTGGTATTTAAAGGACCCGGTGGTTTTTGCGACGGAGATTTCAGCAGCAGCGGCAGCTGTCGCCGCCAGGAATGCCAGCCGCCATGGGGTGAATATAAATATATTGACAGGGGATCTGCTGGAACCGGTACAGGGGGAAAAATTTGATTTTATTACCGCCAATCTCCCCTATATAGATATGGTAAATTATGAAGCACTGGACTTGACTGTCAAAGGATACGAACCCCGGGAAGCCCTGCTGGCAGCTGGGGATGGTCTGGAGCTGTACCGCCTTCTCATTCCCCAGGCCTGGGACAGTTTACAGCCGGGTGGTTATTTATTATTTGAGATAGGTCATGAGCAAGGGCCTGCTGCCCTGGAAGTCGTCCGGGATTTTTCTGACTGCCGCATTATAAAAGATTATGGCGGGCGGGACCGGGTCATCACGGCTAGAAAGGAAGGGTGATCTTGCAGACGGAATATCTTAAAGCGGGTTCTCCCGATGGTGATGGGGCAGCTTTATACAGAGCGGCGCAATTGCTGGAAAATTCTGAGCTGGTGGCTTTTCCTACCGAAACCGTTTATGGTGTGGGAGCCAGAGTTTCTGATGAAGAAGCTGTAAGGAAGATATTTGCTGTTAAAGGACGTTCATGGGAACAGGCCTTACTGGTACATATTTCTGCCCTCCGGCAATTGTCCGGAATCGTCAGTTATATCTCCCCTGATGCCCGTCTTTTAATGGAGGAGTTCTGGCCGGGTCCTTTATCCATCATCCTGCCGCGGCATAAAGATTTATTGCCGGTCATAACAGGGGGGAAAACCACTGTGGGTGTGCGTATGCCCTCCCATCCGGTGGCACAAAAACTTATAGATATAACAGGTCCCCTGGCAGCAACCAGTGCCAATCGTTCCGGGCGCCCCAGCCCTCTGACTGCCGAACATGTCCGGGCGGATCTTAACGGGATGATCGCGGCAATAGTGGAAGGCGGGCCGGCTGTTCAGGGGATGGAATCAACCATCATTGATTTAAGCCGGGTGCCATATCTTATTCTGCGCCGCGGCTCAATTACTGTCAGCGCAATGGAAAGTGTTCTGGGCAAGCCCTTGAGCATCAGTTCGGCTGATGGCGGGACCAAAGAGTATCTGACCAGCTATCGATTGGAAGTGGCCGGGAGCGAAGAGGATTTTCGGCGCCGACTGGCCGAAAACCAGCGGAAATCATTGGGAATAATATCTTTTGCTCAGACGGGAAAAACTTTGCTGTCTGGTATTTATGATATCAAAGCAGAATATGTTCTGGGGGCCGATGAGAAGGGCAGCGAATTTTTTTCAGTTTTAAGGGATGCAGAACAAAAAAACCTGGATATCTTGTTGGTGGCACCTCTGCCTGATTCCATCAGTGAATCATTACGTGATCGGATCAGCCGCGCTGCCGCCCGGGATGGTTAAGGAGTTTTGTAAAAGGTGTTTGAACAACTGATCACCATAATATTTGTGGCCGTGGTCCTGGGCCTGGATGCATTTTCTCTGGCCTTGGGATATGGGATGCGGGGGATTTTTCGGAAAAGCATTTTCAAATTCACCCTGATTATTACTCTCTATCATATTCTTATGCCGTTTATAGGAATTCGTATCGGGCTGGCGGCAGGTAAATTGCTGGGGATCTGGGCCGCCCGTCTGGGGGGGCTGGCTCTGGCATATATCGGATTCGAAATGCTGGTAAAGGGGTACCGGGAAATCAAAACAGAAACGATGACTTTTGCCGAAGCCCGCGCTTCCTTTGCCTCAGCAGCCCAGAACAATGTCAAAGGGAGAGACATGCTGCTGTTGGGTTTCCTGGTAAGTATCGATGCCTTGACAGCAGGATTTGGTTTAGGTACCTTAAGGGTGTCCGTTCCGTTTACCTGCCTGATTATAGGCATAGTGGCAGGAATCATGAGCCTGACAGGTTTTCTGGGGGGCAGACTCATTAGCCGCATTGTTGGCAGTTACGCCCAAATTGCCGGGGCTCTGATTCTGCTGATACTGGCGGCTAAAATGCTTATCCAGGGGGGGATTTAAATGAAAAAAATATTATTGGTGTGTTCGGGCAATACCTGCCGCAGTCCCATGGCCCAGGCCATGCTGCAGCAAATGCTCCACGACACGCAAAATAAAGAAATAACAGTAAAATCAGCAGGCCTTTTCACCAGTGACGGGCTGCCGGCTTCAGAGGCGGCCCGGTTGGTCATGGAGGAAATGGGCCTGGACTTATCCGGACATACCAGTCAGAAGGTCAATGAAGCATTAATGGCAGAAGCAGAACTGGTACTTACCATGACGGAAGAACAACGCCAGATCCTGGCTGAAGCCTTTCCACAGAAAAAACAGCAGATCTTCACACTGGTGGAATTTACCGGGCAGCCAGGGCGGGATATTGATGATCCCTATGGCATGGGCTGGGAAAAATACAGAAAAGTCAGTGAGGAATTAAAGGAAATACTGATGAGGGTACTGAACATCCTTATAAAACAAAATAATTTATGATCGGGGTGTAATCATTGAAAATCTCCATCGGCTGTGACCATGCGGGTTTAGAAATGAAACAGGCTATCAGCAGCCATTTGCAGAAAATGGGCTATGAAATAATTGACTGCGGGGCCTATTCGGCAGATTCCGTCGATTATCCGGACATAGCCCGGGAGGTAACAACGGCAGTGCTGGAAAATAAAATACCGGGGATATTGATATGCGGGACCGGCATTGGCATTTCCATTGCCGCCAATAAGGTTCATGGTATACGGGCGGCATTATGTACCAATGAATTTATGGCCCGTATGGCCCGGCAGCATAATGACGCCAATGTCCTGGCACTAGGTTCCCGGATTCTGGCCGGGAGCTATGCAGTAGAGATTGTCGATGTATTTATAAAAACTGCTTTCGAGGCCGGCAGACATGAAAACCGGGTAGATAAAATCAAACAGATGGAAAAAACTCATGAAAGGGGATAGCAGCAGGTGGACTATATCGAAAAGTATGTAGAACCAATCGATCCCGAAGTGGCAAAGGCCATTGCCGATGAAGAAAAGAGACAGGATGGCAAACTGGAGCTCATCGCCTCAGAAAACTTTGTCTCCCGTGCCGTTCTGGCCGCCCAGGGTTGTGTCATGACCAACAAATATGCCGAAGGATATCCGGGGGCCAGATACTATGGCGGTTGTGAGTTTGTAGATGTAGTGGAAACATTAGCGATACAAAGGGCCCGAGAACTCTTTGGCTCTGAACATGTTAATGTTCAGCCCCATTCCGGAGCCCAGGCCAATATGGCAGTATATTTTGCCAGCCTGCAGCCCGGGGACAAGGTTTTAGGTATGAATCTAAGCCATGGCGGGCATTTAACCCATGGGAGCAAAGTGAATTTTTCCGGCAAGTATTATGATTTCCACGGCTATGAAGTAAACCCGGAAACGGAAAGATTGGATTATGATAAAGTTGCTGGACTGGCCCGGGAAATACAGCCCAAAATGATTGTAGCCGGTGCTAGTGCCTATTCCCGGGTGATCGATTTTGCCCGGTTTAGAACTATTGCCGATGATGTTGGTGCATTGCTTTTTGTTGACATGGCACATATAGCGGGTCTGGTGGCAGCAGGAATTCATCCCAGCCCGGTACCCTATGCGGATTTTGTTACTACTACTACCCATAAAACCCTGCGCGGTCCCCGGGGAGGATTGATTCTGTGCAAAGAGGAATGGGGGCCAAAAATCGATAAGGCGGTTTTCCCAGGCATTCAAGGAGGGCCATTAATGCATGTGATTGCGGCCAAAGCAGTTTGCTTTAAAGAAGCCCTGACCGAGGACTTCAAAGACTATCAAAAGGCCATCTACGATAATGCCCAGGCTCTGTCGGCAGCACTTTCTGCCGCAGGATTAAGATTGGTTTCCGGCGGGACCGACAACCATCTGATACTGGTTGATGTCAGACCTTGCGGTTTGAATGGACAACAGGCGGAAGCCGTTCTGGAGCGGGTGGATATAACAGTCAATAAAAACGCCATACCTTTTGATCCGGAAAAACCAACTGTTACCAGTGGCATCAGGATAGGGACCCCGGCCATAACTTCCCGGGGAATGACAGTTTCCGACATGGAACTGGTGGCCCGGGCCATTGTTCTGGCTCTGAATAATTCCGCCGATGAAAAAACTCTGGATGATGCCCGGCAGATAGTAGCCGGTTTATGCAGGAAATATCCCTTATATAAATAAAAGAGAAAGAGGTAGGAATGGAGAAAAACAACCGGCCCAGCTGGGAAGATTATTTTTTGCAATTAGCCGATCTGGTGGCTAGCCGCTCCACCTGTCTGCGCCGACAGGTAGGTGCAGTACTGGTGAGGGATGAACGGATTATTGCTACCGGGTACAATGGTGCCCCCCGCGGCATTCAACATTGTCTGGAAGCAGGATGCCTGCGTGAAAAAATGGGCATACCTTCCGGGGAACGCTATGAACTTTGCCGGGGTGTTCATGCTGAACAGAATGCTATTATAAATGCTGCCTATTATGGGGTGTCGACCAAAGGTGCGGTTCTTTATTGCACCAACCAGCCCTGTCTGATCTGTGCGCGGATGATCATCAACGCCGGCATCATAAAAGTGGTGCATCGGGGGAATTTTGATGATGATTTTGCCTTGCAGTTTATGGAGGAAGCCGGCATAGAAATGATAATAAGGGAGAAAGAGTAATATCAGATGAGGAAAGGTAATCTGCCGCATGGATATAAAAACATTACATTTGCCCAGACTCAACGGGTTGAGTCCTAATCTGGAATCAACAGCACTGAAGCTGATGGAGGAAGCCGGTGAGCTGGCTCAGGCTATTGGCAAGTACCGTGGTCTCAGCGGGGAACGGGTCGATCTGGATGAGCAGACAGTGGTCCAGGAAATTGCCAAAGAACTTCTGGATGTTGCCCAGACTGCTATTACCATGATGTTCGTTATGGAACAGGATTACGGCATCGATATTGACACCGTTTTAAAAGAGCATTGGGAAAAACTGGAGCGCAAAGGCTATTTGCAGCAGCATAGCAATCCCCGGTAAGTCTGAGGCGGCACTGGGATCACAGGGCAATTGCGCCAATATTACGAAACTTCCCAAAAAACTATCAATTTTCGCCGGGGTATTTTTACATGATTAAAAAAGGATTTTAGGTTTTGATGACGAATACCAATCTAGGTATCGATAGAATTATTAAAAAGTGGTGAATCAATGGCTCAACAAAACAAAAACTGGGCCCGGGCTTTAAGCGACGCATTGAATTTGACAACAACTATTGTCGCGGCCGTAGCATTAGGGTATTTCGCCGGACAATGGCTGGATAAGAAGTTTGATACCGACCCCTGGCTGACATTAGCAGGTTTTATGTTGGGGATAGCAACTGCTTTTAAAGTAATTTTTGAAAGAATGAAAAGTGATAAAAATGGAAAATAAGGAGAAATGCGATTCGAATTTTTAGAAATCATCCAAAGTACTACTTTGGTTGAAAGTTTTTGGGCAGTCTTTGGGGAGGGGCTGGACGGAAACTATAGTTAATTCCACTTAGGAAGGGGGGAAAAAGAGAATGATATTTGGTATGCACGATGGTATCCTGTTTCATTTAGGCCCGATTCCGGTCGATCATTTAGTTGTTACACAATGGGTCATAATAGCGTTATTGGCTACGATTGCTTATTTTGCAACCCGGGATATGCAGGAAATACCTCGTGGATTACAAAATGCCTTTGAAATGATTATCAACTGGTCCAACGAGTTTTTCACTCAATTGATGGATAAACCTCATGTCGCCAGAAAGTGGGCTCCCTTACTGACCACCTTTTTCTTATTTATTCTGTTAAGCAACTATAGCGGACTCCTGCCTGGCTCTGCCACGATTGACGGCTTCCAGCCGCCGACCAGTAACTGGAACGTTACAATGACATTAGCCTTGATCACATTTTTTGCTGTTTGGATAGCAGGTTTTTCGGAAAAAGGCCTGAGCCATTTTAAACATTTTATCAGTCCCAACCCGTTAATGTTGCCACTGAACCTGATCGAAGAAATAGCACATCCGCTTTCCCTGACAGTTCGTTTATTCGGGAATATTTTTGGCGAAGAAATGGTTATTGCATTTCTATTATTTATGGTCCCCTTTGTTGTCCCAACGGCAATTATGGGGCTAAGTTTGCTATTGGGAACAATTCAGGCACTGGTGTTTACTATTCTGTCCGCCAGCTACATTGCAGCGGTAACCGGAGAAGGTCATTAGACAAGTTAAATATATCATTTCAATTTTTAGCTCAATGGGTATCATTGGGAAGAAAGGAGGGGAAAGAATGGGTGTTGCATTAGGTGCAGGTTTAGCTGTATCAATCGCTGGAATCGGCGGTGGTATAGGTATGGGTCTTGCTGGTGGTAAAGCTTTTGAAGCTATTGCCCGGCAGCCTGAAGTTGGAGGAGATGTAAGAACTCTTCTCTTTGTTACACTGGCTTTTATTGAAACTCTTTCTATTTATGGACTGCTGATCGCATTTATGTTAGTTGGAAAAATCTAATAAATGAAAATAGCAGCCTGATACCACGTGGTTTAAGATTTGTGGGCGACAGGGCACCTGTCATTACCGGCAGACCTGCCCTGGCGCCCTAATACTATATGTTGTAAAGATTGGAGGTAGCACATCCGTGATAAGGGATAAAAGATTTCATTTGTCGGTCCTCCTTTTAACGATAATCATGGTCTTTGGATTTGCGGCCTTGTGCATGGCTTCAGGGGATGCGGCGACATCCGCTATTCCTCAGCCAGCAGGTAACACACCTGCCTTTGGGAACTTTTTTGTTATTGGTTGGACACTAGTTAACTTCTTTGTATTGCTGGCACTCTTATACAAATTTGGGTTTAATCCCGTCAATGCAATGATGGATCAAAGAGCTGCAACCATTGAAAGTTCCATGAAACATGCGGAAGAAGTGAGAATCGAAATTGACCAGATGAGAAAAGAAACTCAGGCTAATCTGGCAGAATCACGCAAGGAAGCTCAGGAGATCGTTGCCCGGGCGACCAAGGCGGCAGAAGATGCCAAGTCTGAAATTATTGAAAAAGCCCATGAGGAAGCCGATAACTTTAAAGTAAAAGCCAGATCTGAAATTGAAACAGCCACAGAACTGGCTAAAAAGGAATTGAAAGATACTTCTGCCATGCTGGCGATATTGGCGGCGGAAAAATTACTGGGAAGAGCTATTACTGAAGAAGACCACAAAAAGATGGTGGACGAGTTCGTTAATGACGCAGGAGATATGCTATGTTAAACAAGAGCGTCGCTAGGCGCTATGCTGAAGCATTCTTTAGCATTGCCCAGGAAAAAGAAAGCATCGATCAGTTTCAACAAGAACTCAAGGTGATCGTTGATACGATCAAGGAAACAGAGAATCTGAAGGAGTACTTTGAACATCTGCTGATTCCAGCCAAAGAGAAAAAAGATATTGCTGGCAAGATCTTTGCGGGAAGAATATCTGAAACAGCTTTGAATTTCCTTATGTTGTTGCTGGATAAGCGTCGTCAGACTTATTTGGAATCCATCCTGGAAGAGTATATGAGTATGGCCGACGAAATTAGAAATATTACCAAAGCAATGCTCATTTCGGCCCAGGAAGTACCGGCAGATGAAGTTAAGATACTGGCTGAGAAACTTTCTGCTTCAACCGGCAAACAGGTACAGTTGGAACAGACGGTCGATCCTTCGTTATTAGGCGGAGTAAAAATACGCATAGGTGACCAGATAATGGACGGCACCATTGCCAAGAAACTGGAAATGCTGAAGGTACAATTAATGCAGGTAAAGTTAAGTTAAGTGATAGGGGTGAGCATGTAAATGAGTATTAGACCGGAAGAGATTAGCGCTATTTTAAAAGAACAAATCGAGCGCTACCAATCCGAGGTCGAAGTCAGCAATGTTGGCTCTGTTATATATGTAGGGGATGGTATAGCACGTGTATACGGATTACAGGGGGCCATGGCTGGCGAACTACTGGAATTTCCAGGTGGAACCTACGGAATGGTTCTTAACCTCGAGGAAGATAATGTAGGCGCAGTTTTATTAGGAGAATATGCACATATTAAAGAAGGCGACGTTGTTAAAGCAACCGGCAGGATCATGGAAGTGCCGACTGGTAAAGCGATGCTGGGCAGGGTCGTTAACGGACTGGGGCAGCCCATCGACGGAAAAGGGCCCATCAATACGGAAACATTTCGGGCCATTGAACGTGTGGCACCCGGTGTTGTTTCCCGTTCACCAGTTGACACACCGATGCAGACTGGTTTAAAAGCCATTGACTCGATGGTGCCCATTGGAAGAGGCCAGCGTGAACTTATTATCGGTGACCGTCAAACAGGGAAGACTGCCATTGCTGTTGACGCAATTATTAACCAGAGGGAAAAGAAAGATATGATCTGTATCTATGTTGGTATAGGTCAGAAGCAATCAACCATAGCCGGCATTGCAGCCAAACTGGAAGAAATGGGAGCCCTGGATTATACTATAATCATTGCTGCCACAGCTTCAGAACCGGCACCGCTGCTTTATATGGCGCCATATGCCGGTGTTGCTATGGCGGAAGAATTTATGGAAGCTGACCAGGCTGATGTCCTGATTATTTACGATGACCTGTCCAAACATGCGGTGGCATATCGTGAAATGTCCTTGCTGCTTCGCCGGCCTCCCGGTCGTGAAGCTTATCCGGGGGACGTTTTCTACCTCCATTCCAGATTGCTGGAAAGAGCTTGTAAACTGAATGATGAACATGGCGGGGGTTCAATAACAGCATTGCCGATAATCGAGACTCAGGCCGGTGACGTTTCCGCCTATATCCCCACCAATGTTATTTCCATAACCGATGGACAGATTTATTTGGAGACTGACCTTTTCTATGCCGGACAACGGCCCGCTATAAACGCAGGTCTCTCTGTCAGCCGGGTCGGTGGAGCTGCCCAGACCAAGGCAATGAAATCAGTTGCCGGACAGCTGCGTCTGGATCTGGCCCAGTACAGAGAACTGGCGGCCTTTGCCCAGTTTGGTTCTGACCTTGATAAAGCGACCCTGGCGCGTCTGACCAGGGGGGAAAGAGTTATGCAGGTATTAAAACAGGGTCAGTACCAGCCCATGACGATGGAAGAGCAGGTCGTCGCGATTTATTGCGGTGTAAATGGCTTTTTAGATGACATTCCTGCCGATAAAGTTGGAGAGTTTGAAGTTGACTTCTTGAAGTTCATCAAAAGTGCTAATGCGGACATTTTGAACTCTATCAGGGACGCCAAGAAAATCGACGACAATACCGAGGAGAACCTCAAAAAGGCAATTGTTGAATTTAAATCAACTTTTGCAGTTTAGGTGGTGAAATAATTGGCAGGTGCAGGTGTTAGAGAATATAAACGCAGGATCCGCAGTGTAAAGAATACTCAGCAGATTACCAAAGCTATGGAAATGGTTGCGGCAGCTAAGCTGCGCCGTGCACAGGCTAGAGCTGAGTCTTCAAGGCCTTATACCGAAACGCTTACAGGTACCCTGGCCAGGCTGGCTGGTGTAGCCTATGATGTCAGTCATCCGCTTTTAGAAAAAAGAGAGGATATCCTGAAAATCGGTTACATCGTGGTAACTTCTGACCGGGGACTATGTGGTGCTTATAATACCAACATTTTACGTCTGGTTACTACTGCTATTGAAGAAGATGGGCGTAACCTGGAAAGCGGTGTCATTGCAGTTGGTAGAAAAGGACGTGACTTCTTCCGCAAACGTGGCATTGTTGATGCTGAATTCGTCAGCCTGGGCGACAAAGTTAATTATGCTGATGCCAAGGAAATAGCTGATTATGTCATCAATGCCTATGAAAACGAAGAGCTGGACGAAGTGTATTTGATTTATGCAAAATTTATCAATGCCTTGCGGCAGGTCCCTACTATAACGAAAATATTGCCACTGGAAACGCCTACTGATGAAAAAACCGAAGAGCATTATGTGGATTATTTGTATGAGCCCAGTGCAGAAGATATTTTGATGATTCTGTTGCCCAAATATGTTGCCAGTGTGATTTATCATGCCATGCTGGAAGGCAAGGCCAGTGAGCACGGTGCTACAATGACAGCCATGGGTAACGCAACACAGAATGCTGGAGAAATCATCGATAATCTTACACTGGTAATGAACAAAGTAAGGCAGGCGGCTATAACAGACGAAATTCTGGATATAGTAGGTGGCGCCGAAGCTCTCAAAAAAGGAGGAAAGTAAGGGATGGCGAATGTAACATATGGGGAGGTAACTCAGGTTATAGGCGCAGTCGTTGACATACGCTTCAAGCCCAGTGAGTTACCAGACCTTATGAATGCGATAACTATAAAATCAGAAGAGCAGGAGGGCACACAGACAGTTGGTAATTTAAATGTTGTACTGGAAGCTTTGCAGCATCTGGGCAACGATACTGTCAGATGTGTGGCATTAAATCCTACTGATGGTCTTATTCGGGGGATGAAAGCAACAAACACCGGTGCCGCTATTAAAGTGCCGGTAGGAGATAATTGCCTGGGGCGTATTTTGAACGTTTTGGGTGAACCCGTTGATGAAGCTGGCCCGGTAGAGGCAGCGGATTATTGGGAAATTCACCGCCAGCCTCCGGCATTGGTTGACCAGATGCCAGCAACTGAAATGCTGGAAACCGGCATCAAAGTTGCCGACCTGGTTTGCCCCTATGCCAAAGGAGGAAAAATTGGCTTGTTCGGTGGTGCCGGCGTTGGCAAAACCGTTATTATCATGGAACTCATCCGTAATATAGCTTATGAGCATGGCGGTTATTCGGTTTTTACCGGTGTTGGTGAAAGGACCCGTGAAGGAAACGACCTATGGGGTGAAATGGTGGAATCCGGTGTTATCGATAAGACGGCACTGATTTACGGACAGATGAATGAACCGCCCGGTGCACGGTTGCGGGTGGGATTGACCGGTCTGACTGTGGCGGAATACTTCCGTGATGTCGGCGGACAGGACGTGTTGATATTTATTGATAATATCTTCCGGTTTGCCCAGGCCGGTAACGAAGTTTCGGCACTATTAGGACGTATGCCCTCAGCCGTTGGTTATCAGCCCACCCTGGCGACTGACATGGGTTTGCTGCAGGAAAGAATCACGACGACCCGCAAAGGTTCCATCACTTCAGCCCAGGCAGTTTATGTCCCGGCTGATGACTTGACTGACCCGGCACCGGCGACAACTTTTGCCCATCTTGATGCTACAACGGTTTTAGCACGTTCCATAGCAGAGCTGGGAATATATCCGGCGGTTGACCCCCTTGATTCGACCTCACGTATACTGGACCCCAATATAGTTGGGGATAAGCATTATGTGACAACCCGTGGAGTACAGATGATTCTGCAAAGGTATAAGGAATTGCAGGATATTATCGCTATACTGGGTATGGATGAATTAAGCGATGAGGATAAACTGATTGT
>Ga0209723_1003250_pt1 | contig 19873 bp, 3 predicted proteins | sample BiotimSIPDNA_2_FD_185750 | JGI IMG/M metagenome (GOLD analysis project Ga0209723, IMG submission 185750) | Anaerobic biogas reactor microbial communites from Washington, USA - Biogas_R2 time_0 SIP DNA (SPAdes) (version 2) | ecosystem: Engineered > Bioreactor > Anaerobic > Unclassified | place... | reverse complement strand
TGCGTCGTACTGGCGGCCCAAAGGGCCAGCAACATAAAAGCCCAGGGTGAGCGTAGCGAAGCCCTGGGTGAGGCGTATAATAATTTTGAGCCCCGCCAGGGGTGACACATAAGCGCTGATTTACAGAAAATCTTTCTCAAAAAACAAGAAGTTGGCAGATAGTAGTACGGATTTTTTATAGGGTTGCTGTTGTAAGCACTGAACACGCAGAATACACGGAAATTTTGTCTTGGGGGTTGCTGCTTGGAAGGATGGGATGGCACGCGGATTTGCGGTTTAGGATGGGTTCTAATTGGCGCCGGAATGCGGTTTGCCTGCAAGAGCATGAAGTGCCGCTTGCCAGCCATCTGCTTCATGAATGACTTGGACGGAGATGCCAGTCGCGGGCTCAGCGATTGCCTCCGTAGCAAAGACGACTATCGGCAATTCCGGGAATGGATTTGACGCCAAAAGCAACTGTATGCGTGCGGCTGTTTCTTCAGGCGTGTCTGCACAGCGCACTGCACTTGCTGCTACCTGGCGATGGAACGCATCCCACATCAGATTTTTCAAAAAAAGATCATTCTTGCCTTGATTGCCGAGAAAAATCACATGTTTTGATGCATCTTTCGGCGCTGGGAAGGAAACCATCATTTTTTCCGTGAAATCGACTGGTGGCAAAGAGGACATTAGGCGTTCGAATTCCGGCGATTGCAAAACGAAAGCAGCGATCAGGCGATGCGACAGCTCCCACGTTGAGTGCTGGTCAAAGCGTCCTGTCTCATTCCAGGCGGGCGGGGTGACGACATGGCGTATGTTGAAGCCTTTTTCAATACCTTCCTCGACCATGTCAGCAGTCCTCTCCAATCCTGGACAACCCCATATATTTAACGCGAGCATGCGGATATCGCTTGAGCCTGAGAAAGGCGCATAGCGGGAGCCGCCATTCCATGCCGCTACCCTGATCCGCTCCGGGAATGTGACGGCCATTTGCTGAGCCATGCTCCCGCCGCTGGATTCGCCGATAACGATCAAGGGACGGAGCTCAAGTCCAAATTCAGCAGCAATGTGTTTCTGGATGCGGAAGACCAGCGCCGCCCAGCCAGACTCAGGATAGATGTAATAGCGGGCAGGGTCGGCAGTTATTACAGTATTGGCTTCAATGCTCAGGCTGAACGCCGAATAACCTTGCTGCAAGGCAAAGTCGCGATGCCATGACACCAGACCCTGGCGAAGTCGGGCAGCTTCGCCATTATAAGGCGCATAAAAAACCATGGTTGAGGCGCTTGGGAGCGGACGGCCATTTTCTGGGTTCAAGGGAATTGCATAGCGGACCAATGTCTTCGGATTCAGTGGCTTCCGTATAGTCAGCTCAAAGCTCCCCTCTACTATGCCAGAGCCGGGAGCAGGCTGAAATGACAAGGGCGGGAAAAGAACAACATATCTCCAGACCAGGTAGCCGGAGAGCGCTGATGCGACCAATACAGCTGCAAGCAAGCCGAATATTTTGCGACAGGACATTATTTCAGGTTCTTCCAAGGGGTGCGAAAAGAATAGTTGTTGTGCGAAATTCTGTAATAAATACTTGTATGCCTTCAGCCTGCCGTACGTAGTTCGGGCTTACTTTTATCGACGAGGCTCCTTCTGCAAGAGTTGCGCCGCAAGTTCCATGACGAGCTGGTTGACTTTGGCGGCTTCCTCCTCTGATGTCATCGTAGTTGATGTTTCAGGGAAAAGCAGACCTTGCACAGATTTGTTTTCTGCTTTGGCTGCTTGCAGAAATTCATCCATTGTGTCGTTATCATCATCCATGATATAGCCTGGCACTTCTATTTCAGCCACATGCGCCAAGGGCGACAAATCTTCAAGGGGCCAGTCTATTGATGCTTTTATGCCGATAAATCCGCATAGCCCCAATGCCCGTGCTTTGGCATCGCTGTTCAGAAGGGCAAAATTACCCACTATGCCGACGCCGACAACCAACATGGGCAGACCGCCTGCCGCTTCTGCAGCCATATTCAATGCAATTTTCGAAGCTTCAAGACCCTGACGGCCAGATTCCAAGGCTACAGATACAATGGCATAGCCATCTTTAAGCCATTCCCTGAATGAAGGCAGGCCATAGATTTTTTTATCACCTCCAAATGCGTCTGCTGGCAAAAAGAAGATTGCCAGCGCTTTAGGCTTTTGGCAAGGAAATGCCGTCAGCACCAGATTCTTTTCCTCGCCTTGGCGCATCGGTCGATATTCAAAATGGCGATACGACATGCTTAAGTTAGTCCAGCATCCGACGAACCATATTGCTCCACAAACCAGCAATGCAGCGGCAAACGGGACGCAGCAATCCAATAAAGGGCGGAAAGCGAACTTTTTAATCAGGCAATTTCCAGCCGTAAAGCAAAAAGTGACAATGAGATTGCAGAGAAACCAAGGAAATACTTCCGGCTGTTCGTAAAGAGTGCTGAAGCATGAACCAACCAGGTATGACAAGCAAGAACACAGCAAGCCAGCCAAAATGGCGCTTCGTGAAGAATAGGCGTTGCGACCAGCAATCCACAAGATGGCAAAGCAGACTAAAAGCAAGGGAAATAAAATGCGAAAGCCATGCCTGACACTGATAGTCAAGACATCACTGATCATCGTGCGATAATGTTCCCTCACGCTTTCCGGCTGATACCATTGGGCATACAATTTCCCACAGGCGTGCGGACTCCAGCCTCGGCATGGTCTCATAGCCGTCACACCGCAGGCGCCGCGCCAAAGCCAAAAACGATGCAAGATGGAGCCATCATGGATTTGCGTCATGCTGCGCATACGCGCAGCGCCAGACGGGAGCAATAAAAAAACGCCCAGCAAGAACACAACGACCCAGCCCATCGCTATTTTACTGCGAGTTAAAGCTGAGAATGCCGTCATAGCAAGCAAAGCAGACAGAATTCCGCCTCGGGAATATGTCATGGCAAGCAAACCGCTCAAGCCCAGGATTACAGCGAATAAGCAACAAGCTATCCAACGGCTCTTAGTCTTCTTCTGCCAGCATATGCAGGCAAATCCAAACAACAAAACTATCATCATCGCCAGCCAGGCAGCGCAAACATTAGGCGAAATGAAAAAGAGTTGCAGCCTTGGATTATTCAGATAACGATACATTCGAAGAATCGCTTTGCGAAAAGTATGCTGTCATCCAGCTTTGACGACGCCAAGAGAAGACGTTCTTTTTTCCAAACCATGTCAATAAAAATGCTTTGGCAGACTACGTTGCTTTCGTCTTCGCATTTTATCGATTGCAGATACGCTCAATGGCTGACGCTCTTACGTTTATGCCAAAAGACAATCCCAAGCGCGATAACTGCAATTGGCAACAGAAACCAAGGCGCTTTCTGACAAATAAAGCCCAGTGGGTTATGATTAGTCAGCTTATTCACCTTCTGGCGAAATTTTCCTGGCGTTGTATTCCGATTCGTTGCCTTTGTAATTTGCTTCCGTGTTTTGATAACATTCTTCGAGTGGGCTTTTGCCCTTTTTGCATAAAGTTTCAAACGCTCGCGAGAATCTTTTGCGTATTTTAACTTTGCATCAGGCGGCACGCTAAAATCATCGTCGGTAAATACTGGATTAAAATTAATATTTTTTTTGCGATCAGAAAGCAACCGCATGCCTGATGAATTATAGTAGTCCCAGGAGAGGATAAATAACTTTTCTTTGTCAATTATAAACTCAGTCATTTCGCCGCCTGTTGCACGCTCCGTAATTTTCCAACAATTTCTACCTTGATAAGTAAGACTTGTCATTTTGTATGTGGCGTCCTTGGGCATCGTATGTCGAGGAATCTCATCCTGAGTCACTATCCCCATAACTCCGTCTTGAGTTACCCACAAGTCAAAGCATCCATCAGAATTATATATTGTCTTTGAGTTAAATGACCAATATCTATCGTTGAAATCTTTAGCCCTTATTGTTTCTGTGACACGCCACGCTGAACCGTCGGGGTTACGCCTTTGCTTGACAGTTGTTTCGTAGTCCTCGTCACTAGCGTCTTCAAATGAGAAGGTTAGAGTTACACCATTAATAATCGCTTGCTCCAGCAATTCTTCCGGTTTTGGTTGGGCGCAAATAGAAACTCCCCAAAAAATCAGGAATCCAAGGATGCAATGCCATTTTCTCATGCTGACCTCCCTGCCTGTAAAAGCGTCTTGGGTAGACTCATTTTATAAAAATGTCGCTGTAGTTATTGATTATTCGCCAGCATAATTTGCAATGCGCTGGTAATAATTGTGTTAGGATTTGAATTGGTGCGACTGCCGCAGAGCTTACCCCCGCTTCATCAGATGGCTGCTTCATCAGATGGTTCTAATTTACATTATACAATAATTCATGATAAATTCAAGCTGCCGTTCTATTTCCGCACCAGGTCAAATTAATTTGGTCGCGTCCCGAAGTTGGGACCTGGGTTAAGAGCTTAATCTTTCGTTAGGCCTGTAGTTTTTGATTTGCTGATCTTGAAACTCTTTTTTGTGCGAATGGCCAATGGCGCTGACCTTATCCCCGGGGAAGTGCACACTCGAAGCCCACGAGTTTTTTTAGGCATTGGTCTACCTGGGCCTCGCATGCCTGAAAAACCGCATCCTCCAGTAGAGCCGGTGGGTGTGTCCCCCCACCGACCGGGCATGGAAGCCCAGTCCAGATGCCTGGCTATTCCTTGGCAGGTTGCGCTCCCGCAGAGCCTGCCTCCGCTTCGCCAGGTAATTTTACTTTACCCCACCTGCGCCCTTTTCAAATCATCCGGGCGCCCCGGTTGGGGAAGCCCGTTTTTCCAGTTGCCAAGAACTACTTCGGCTTCAGCCTATTCCGGCTTGGATCGTATCCATTGTAATAGAACGCCAGCCGTATCTTCATTGCATTAACCTAAAAAAAAGCAGTTGAATTTTGGGCATGGATTGGTCAGCGTTTATAGGGTTAGGGGTGGCGCGCGCGCCACCCCTAACCCCTATAAGCCTGGAATACGTACGACAGCCTGAATGACTGCAAGTGTTCATCACAAGGTTTCGCACATTAACGATTCTTTGGAACTGGCCTTGGAATGAAATTATCTTCAACGCAATTGTAAAACGTCAAATACATGTTAACTTCATAGTGGGTTCATGGCTCTTTTTGCCTTGGCATGGGAAATCTCCTTGATAAAGCAGGCGTCAGCGCCATGCCCATGAAAAAGCGCAAGATGTCAGATTGATTTTTTCGGATGCCCCTTTGACCAAGTCGTTTTTGAAAAAGTGAGGTGTGGCCGTCAGGGACTGGCGGTCTGGTTCTGCTTCCAGGAAATCCTTAGTAAAGCCGGCGTCGGCATCATCACAGTTTGTGCCGGCCGGCGTCTGTTGTTGTGCAATTTGGCGAGCTGCTGTCACCATGCAAAGGGGGAAGCAAGATGAAAACTCGACTCTGTCTTTCTGGCGTTTGTCTCCTGGTGTTGGTTATGTTGGGCGGTCGTCAGATGCAGGCTCAGACGACGTTGGGTGAAGCCCTGAATGTGCCTGGGGGGACGCTGGAGTTCACCTCCTCCAGTACGTACGGCCCACCTTATCCGTGGACTGTGGTGACAGGGCCTGGAGCGACGCATGATGGCGCGTCCGCCGCCCGCTCCGGCGCCACCGGCTACTTCTATTCATCCGGCACCTACATCCGCAGCATGTTAAACACCACCTTGGCGGAGCCTGGGGTGCTGACTTTCTGGGTGAAGAAAGCCGGGAGCGGCACACTTAAATTCTACGTCAATGGCGCTTATTCGCAAACCATTGAAGACTCCTGGGAGACGAACGGAGAATGGCGTTTTCACCAGGTGAAGCTCCGGCTGTTCAAACAGACTACGGTACAGTGGTGCTTTGAAAACTTGCAGTCAGGCAGTCAACCTGGCCAAACCGTGCATTATTTCCTGCTTGACGAGGTGCGCTGGCATCCTGCTGACGAGCAGGGGTGCGTGTTCCAGCTCAATGAAGACGGCAACAGCTATGCGGTTTGGGCCTACCTCGGCCAGGCTGCCGAGGTAAACATCCCAGCGACGTTTGAGGGAAAGCCGGTCACCGTCATTGCCGCAAACGCCTTTGTTTACAATGAAAACAACTTGAGCGTGATTTTGCCCGAGGGACTGCTGCGCATTGAGGACCACGCCTTTTCTTCCCGCTACCTGTCTTCAGTGACCCTGCCCTCGACTCTGCAACACATCGGGGCGAGTGCGTTCTATAATTGTCAGAATTTAAAGCAGGTGACATTGCCGGCAAACTTGACTGAACTCGGCGAAATGGCCTTTTGTGGCGCTGGCCTGGAGCAAGTCGTGTTGCCGCCAGGGCTGTCGAACATCCCCATGGCTGCCTTTCAGTCTTGCCGATCACTGCGTTCGCTCGTCATTCCCGCGACTGTCCAGGAAATCGGCAACGATGCATTCAGCAATTGCGACCTGACCAGCATCGTGTTTGCCGACCGCAGCGGGAACGACATCACCTTGGGCGAAAGGTGCTTTGCTTTCAACTTAAACTTGCGCGAGTGCATTCTCCCCGAGGGCATTACGACCCTGCCGCCATACATGCTGGCCGGAAACGAATCGGGCGACATCGACCTTCCAGCCATCCGCATTCCCGCCAGCGTGACATCGCTGGACAGCCTGGCTTTTGACTTCTGCCATAACGTGGTCATTTTCTTCATGGGGCCGCCGCCATTGGTCGTAGAACCTATAGGGAGATCGGGGGGGGCGGACAGCCTTGGCAACGCCCTGGTCGTCTATCAGGTCGCACACCAGGCGGCTTGGACGGAAGTTCTGGACGGCGAAGGCAGGTTCCACGGCTTTCCGACCGAATCCCTCGCTGGCGAGCCGCTCCCGTTGCCAGAAATTACCACTCCGACAGAAAAGCCTACGTTCCTAGACAGCGTCGTGGTGACGTTCACGCTGAATGAGCCTTTGCCGGGCGACACATTGCTGGTCGAGCGTTCGGAAGACAATGGCGCAACCTTCGTCCCGACAGTTTTGACGCCTGGCGAAAGCAGCGGCGGCTTCCTCGCCGCAGGCGCCGCGCAGTGGACGTATACCTTGACCATGAGTGCCGAATTCCGGGTTCACGCCGTCCGCCCCGCCAACGGCACGCGCGGCATTCCCGGCTACAGCCGCTGCTCCGGCACGGTGACCAAGAAGTATCTGCGCTGGAACGAATATGCCGACGCCCTTGACAATCGCACCCTGGACTTCGCCTTTGAAGCCCCGGAATACTGGAGCGTCAGCACCAGCCAGTTCAAGGCCGGCGGCAGCTCGTTGCTTGTGGACCTTGGCGGCCCCGAGGACAATCCTCCTATGCAAACGATGCTGCTGGCCCAGGTCACTGGTCCGGGCTTGCTCGCCTTTTGGATTTATCCGGAACGGGGCGGCATGGGTGTTTACTTTGGCGAAATTGATCCGAGCGGCAAAGGCTGGCATGGCCTCAAGGAAGACAGCCCCATTCATACGCGGGGCCTCGCTTCCTATGACAACAACCCTAAGACCTGGATCAGATGCACGGTTGCCATCCCGCCGGGCGACTTTCAGGTTGGCTGGAGCTTTGGTGGCTCGTTTGACGGCGGGGCGGCATACATTGACCAGGTTCAGTTTATGGAGCTGGAGGGGAATTTCGGCTATGTCGTCAACCCAGACGGCGTCAGCGTCACGGTCATGGCCTTCAACGACAACCAAACACCGGAGGAGATAGGTCGGGCCTCGACGGCCTTCAACGATAACCAGACGAGGTTAGACCCGCCCCCTGTGGCCTTGGAAATCCCCGCCACGCTGGGCGGGCTGCCCGTCACCGGCATCGGCGACTACGCCTTCATCGGCCTGGAGCTTGAATCCCTGGTCATCCCGCCCTCAGTCACGACCATCGGGAACTATGCCTTCAGCGGGTGCTATGGGTTGGGCGAAATCGTCATTCCGGCATCCGTGACGACGCTGGGCGAGGGCGCGTTTGCCGATTACGACGATTTGCGCCATGTCGAGTTCCCGGGGACGCAGCCCGCCGGCAGTGGCAACCTGGGCAGCCAGGCCATCATCTTCTTTGCCCAGGGGCAGCCTGGATGGGTTGACGGCGGCACCTACCGCGGCTTGTTGACCGTCACCATCAGCGGCGAGCGGGTTGAAGAGCCAACTTTCCTTCGCGGCGACATGCCAGCGCCGGCGTTCATGTACTTCAACCAGGCATTCCAACTCACCATGGCCACCGACGCTGGGCCGGACCTGACCATCCGCTATGCCATAGGCGGCGTTGTGCCGACGGCTGCCGACCCCGGCTTGCCGTACCAAGGCGTTCCCATCGAACTTGATGACGCCACGGACGACATCACGGTCAGCGCCCGCGTCTTCCGGGGAGCGGCGCCATGCAGCGGCGTCACCCGCGTCACCTTCCGCAACGCCAAGGAACTCAGCGAAATCCTGGATTGCTTTGACGCGATTTTCGTGTTCCGCGACCCGGCCAGATGGCAGATCATCGAGGAAGCCGATGGCAACCGCTACTTGCAAGCCGGGCCATATCCGGAAAAATCCTTCGAGCAGGCGCTCCTTTACATCTATGTCCATTACCCGGAAAATGAATTGCCGAACCAGATCGGCTTCCGCTGGCGCCTGGTCTCAACCTTGGTCAATCCAGGCGACTATGACGCCGGCTGGTGGAGTTTTTGGCTGGAGGGGCACGATGGCTTGGTGCGCAACAAACACCAGGAAGATTGGCAGATTGCGAACTTTAATGTGACCAAAGGCGGCTGGCTGTCTGCCTCGCTTTCGTTTGGCGACTATTGGGCGGCTCAGCCCGGCATCTGTCACCTGAAGCTGGACCGCTTCATGGGCAGAGCGCCCAAGGCCACACCCAAAGTGACGGTTGAGCCGCCCGGCGCCGGCACAGTCAGCTATTTGTCGCCCCAGCCCAATGAGTGGCAGCCCTTCCTGGGAACCGAACGCATATTAGTCGGCAAGCAGGTGCAGTTCCGAGCCGAGCCGTCCCCAGGCTATATGTTCGTGGAATGGCAGCGCTATGACCTTATCACCGGCCAATACGTGGGATACAGCGCCGACCCGCAGATGGAGTTCCAAGTCCGTGAGGACGAGGATGGCGACCAGGCCGAAAATGACTTCAAGGCCGTGTTTACGCCAGCGGTTCAGGTCCAGGTCACCCTCGGCGAGGGCGGCGTGTGGCCTCAGCGCCCTGGTTACGCGCAGGGCGCCTACACCCAGGGCGGCCTGGTTGCCAAGGACACCGTGCTCAAATTCTGGCCAGCGGCTTTGGACGGGTATGCCTTCACCGGCTGGAGCGACGGCGTTGCGGACATTGACCGCACCATCGTCTGCAGCCAGGACATCGCCCTGCATGGCAATTTCACCAGATACATTGATTCCGCGCCGTACGCCACGGTCGCCTATACCGGCGATGCCAGCGAAATCACGATTACCAGCGGCAAGGGGCTTCTGACCGAACTCAATTTCGACGGAACCATCACCTACACTATCAGCCTCGCGTATCCGGAAACGTACCGCTTCGCCGGATGGCAGTTTGACCAGGGAGCTGTCGTTGCCTTCCAGGTCAACGGCTCTGACTTGACGGTCACTCTCGACTGGAACAAGACCAAGCGCTTTGCCCCTAAGGCGACATTCCACAAGCAGGCGCGCCTGACGGTTCTGGTCGCGGCCGGCCAGGAAAACCGCGGCCTGCTGCAAGTGCGGAAGGACAATGGCACCGGCGAGGAGATCATCCTGGATGAGGGCGGGAGTGCGCATGTCGATATTGGTTCGAAGGTCTGGCTCAAGGCCGCGCCCGTGGGTACCAACCGGTTCGAGCGATGGAACTGGCAGTATGGCGGCAATAGCAGAAGCAGCTCCGCGACCGAGATAACCGAGACCATCGCGGACTATCCGTCCTACCAGTTCACGGCGTCGTTCGTCGCCCAGGCGCACCTGACCCTGCAAATCGATCCAGACGCCAACGGCGCCGGCAAGTTCCAAGTCAAGGGGCAGGACTACCAGCCGGGCCAGTGCCATGACGTCGGCGCACAAGTCAGCATCCGGGCCATCCCTGACCAGAACAACCGCTTCGTCAAGTGGCTGGACAATGACAGCGCCAGCCCGTACCGCACCGTCTACATCAAGTCTGGGGACAACGTCTACACCGCCCGGTTCGTCAAAACCGGCACGGTCACCATGAAGGCCAAGATCACCACCACCGGCGAGCCTGGCGGCGGCGTCACCAAAGTCTACACCCCCGACCTGGGCGCTGACCTGACTATCACTGCCACGCCCCTTTATGGCTACAGCTTCGTCAAATGGGAGGACAACGGCAGCACAGAGCCCAGCCGCACCATTGCCAACATCGGCGTCGACGATTTGGAGTTCACGGCCCTGTACCAGCCGGTGATCAGCGTGTCGGCCTCGGCCCCGGTCGGCGGCGGCTCTTTCACCGGCACCGGCCAGAAGCTGCATTCGGAATTCCCGCTGACTGTCACTGCGGTTCCCTACAACGGCTATCGGTTTGGCCGCTGGCTTGACGACCCGGCCAAGCCGGCAGAGCGCGAACTCACCGTGGGCGACATCGTCGAGAACCGCATCAACTTGCAGGCCATGTTCGTGCGCGTCTGCAACGTCGTGGTGCAGCCGCAGCCAGGCCAGCACCTGCTCGGCGCGGTCGCCATCACGGATGACGGCGGCGCCGAATTCACCCTCAACCCCGGCACCGGCGCCTATTCGGCGTTGGTTGACGCTGGCGCCAAGATTTCCTACCAGGCCATAGCCAACCCCGGCTGCGACTTTGTGCGCTGGGCCTGGGATGGCTCCAAAAATCCCGTTGTCACGGATATGGTGATTGACCATTCCCGCACCTTCACGGCCGTGTTTGCCGAGCGCGCCACGATCCACTGCAGCGTCAAGCCCGGCCAGGAGACCTGGGGCGCAGTCAGCATGGTCTACGAGGGTGCGCCGACCCAGTCCGGGCCGAACTTCCATGTCGGCAAGTGGGTTCAGATTACGGCGACGCCCAAGCCGAATGCCCGCTTTGTGCGCTGGAGCGACGGGTCGACCTCGGCTACGCGCAATCTACAGGTGGCCGAGGGCGAAAAGACGTATATAGCCGAATTTGTGCGCACCTCAAGTGTCATTGTCAATCTGACCTCCGACACTCCCGGCGAGCAGCCGCCAACCATGCGCTGGGGGTTTCCCTGGACAGCCTGGCTGGCCAGCGGCCAGAAGGTCGTCTTCGACGTCGAGGACGACGCTGGCAGGGACTGCCCCTTGCAGTTCTACGGACAGTACGGCTGGAATCTGCCGGTCGAGCACGGCCAGATCCTCAAGGTGCCGCCGCAGCAGAACCTGGTCTTGGATTACCAGTACAGAAAGATTACCACCGGCACCCTGGTCGGCTGGCTCAATCCGAGCAATATTGGAGCCCAATGGCGCGTCAAGGCCAATCCGCAGACCGGTTACCCGGGCGGCGGGGAATGGCTGGGCAACGGCGCCTCCGTCGTCCTGGAGCAAGGCGAGTATGAAATTGAATTCTCGCCGGTTTTGGACGAATCGGGCCTTGAGAGCTGGCACCGCCCGAGCGTCCTGGTGCTGGATCAGGGCGAAGGCGCGACGGTCACGGTCACCGCCAACCAGCGCCGCAACTTCACCGGCAAATATCGCAAGTACATCCCTGACCTGGAATTGAGCTTTTCGCCCGGTGAAACCTCGGAGGGTGCCGGGCCACTGGCAACGATAGCAACCCTGAGCCGCCTGCCGCGCGTCCCCGGCGGGGAGACCGACCGCCGCGAAAGCATCAAAGTCATCTTCACCCCCAGCGAGGCCGACGCGCTTATCTTCCCGTCCTCGATCACCATTCCTGCCGAGCGCGAACGTGTCCAGTTCACAGTCGGGGTGATTGACAATGACTTGCGTGAAAATACGGAAATCTTGGCGGCGGACGGCGAGACCGTGCTGGGCCGCGGCCGCATTGTCCGCCTGAATGGCCGGGTCTCCGTCCCCTCAAGCTGCAATTGCGACGGCACCCCGAGTTCGGGCGCGGAAATCTTCGCTGACCTGGCGGTTTATGACAACGACGGCCCGGCCTTGCAGGTGACGGTCAACCCCTCCACTATGCAGGAGCCGTCGCCCCCGGACAACGAGAAGCTGTACCCGAACGCCTTGACCGTCCGCCGCAACGACCGGAACGCCGCCGGGCTCCCGGCCATCACCGTGGCGTTGTCGGCGCTCGTCAACGGCGTGGAAGACGACAGCGAATTCGAGTTCCGCCAAAACGGCCTGCGTGTGGACGAAGTCGTGATACCGGCCGGCGAACTCCAGGTGACCGTGGACATCGCCACCCTGGATGACGGCGTGGAAGACGGCAACCAGCTCATCTCCGTATATGCCGACACCCAGGCCGCGCCGCCGGACGAGCCGGAAACCAAGTACGCACCCGGCTCCTGCTGGGTCATGGTCAGCGACCTCAGCTTCCCGGACTACGTCATCACCTCGGTGGCCACGCCGACCGAGCCGCTGTCCGCCGGCGACGTCTATGAACTGGAGCTGGCCTTGAAGAACCAGGGCCGGATGCCCATGGCCGGCAGCATCCCCCTGGCCGTCCACGCCAGCGCCAATGACATGCTCAACGACCAAAATCGGATTCTGGAGACCAGCTACATCGGCGGCCTGGAGGTCGGCCAGAGCGCCATCCTGCGCCTGAACATTCCGCTGGAGATGGTGCCTGGCGCCAACTGGCGCTTCGCCGTCGTCGTCAACCCGCGCAGCACCCTGCGCGAAGTCAGCCAGCTCAACAACACCACCTGGTCGGGAAAATTCACTGTGGAGGCGTCGTACCGGGCAACGGCGGAGCTGGCTGACCCGGCCCAGCTCACGTCCCTGATAGGACAGCCAGTGACGCTGGCTGGCCGCACCTTGCGGCTCGACTCGGACGTGCCAATCGGCCAAGTTGACGCGGATGTGTACGTCATCGTCAACGGTGTGCGCCGAATTCTGCCGGTGACCAGCGACGCTGACGGACGCTTCACGGTTGACTTCATGCCGCTCCCGGGCGAAGCCGGCCATGTCATCGTCGGCGCCTGCTATCCCGGCCTGGGGAGCACGGTCGCGCAGGACGAATTCGACATCCTCGGCCTGCGCTTCGTCAAGAGCGTCTGCGGCGAGAACAGCTCCACCAAGTATGTCCAATGGGGCGTCACCGTGAATGACGTCAATGCCTGCTCGCTGCAGCTGAGCAATCGCAGCCCTGCGCCGCTGTCCAACCTGCGCGCCCGGCTCGTGAACGCGCCGGCCCACTGCGAGGTGGCCTGGAACGACGCCGGAACCGACCTGATTCTGGATGAACTGCCGGGCAACGCCATGCGCACGGCCGTGTTCACGGTCAAGGGTACGGCGCCGACCCAGGGCAGGAACTACCAGTACTTCACCGTCGAGGTCACCACGGACGAAGGCGTCGCACTTGACATCCCTGCCTACTTCCATGTCAAGCCGCGCTACGCCAAGCTGGTCTTGGCGCCGACAGCGCTGGATGTGACCATGCAGCTGGACCCGCAGAACAACCGCGGGACGCCTCGCAACATCGAAGTGGTCATCCTCAACGAGGGGGCGGAGGAGACCGGGCCGATTACAGTTTCGCTCCCCATCCTGACTTGGATGAAGCTGGTCGGCGCCAACACCCTGGCCAGCATCCAGCCAGGAGAGTCAACGTCGTTCCTGCTTACCTTGACGGCGGACGGCAATACGCCCCTCAACGCCCCGCTGAACGGCACGCTGGCGATCAATGCGCCCAATGCCTTTGCCGGCGTGACGCTGCCGTTCCGGGCGACGGCGGTGGCCGAGGGCACTGGCAGCCTGACTGTGGACGCCATCGACGACTATACGTACTATGAAGCCCATGCGCCGCATCTTGAAGGCGCCCTGGTGGTGGTGCGCAATCCCTACACCAACAAGGAGCTGGCCCGCGGCGTCACCCTGGCCAACGGCAAGGTCACCCTGGAAGGGCTGCCGGTCGGCCTCTGCAAGGTCACAGTCAGCAAGGAAAAGCACGCCACCTACACGAACAACGTCGAAATTCAGCCGGGGCGGGAAACTACCCTGGAGGCCTTCCTGGACTACCAGGCCATCACCTATTCCTGGGAAGTGGTCCGGGTGGAGATCGAGGATCGCTATGAAGTCGAACTGACCATCGTCTACGAGACGAATGTCCCGATGCCGGTGGTGGAGACGGTCATGCCGGCCAAGCTGCCGTTCCTGCGTCCGGGCGAGACGCATGCCTTCAGCGTGAATCTCACCAACAAGGGCCTGATCCGCGCCGACGACGTCGAGTTCACGCTGCCGGAGGTGTTCAACAGCCCGCAATGCGCCTTCGCCTTCAATTACCCCAAGGGGACCTACAGCCTGCTGCCGCAGCAGTCGATCACCATCCCGGTGGTGGCCACTGGGGTGGCGCAGACTCGCGCCTACGAATGTCTTAGCTATTCTCAGACCCTCTGGTCCTGGGAATGCGGCTTTGACCGCAAGTGGCACCGGATCAAGAAGGTCTTCTCCGTCGAAGGTACATTCTGCGGCCAGGGCAGCTACAGCTCCCCTGGCGACGGCCCAGCCGACCCAGCCGGCTTCTACAGCGGGCTCAGCATGCCGCTCGACAGCGGCCCTGGCCAGACGGCGCGCGTTACAACGCCACCGGTGCCGACCGCGCCCTCGTTCGACTCCGACTGCATTCCCTGCACCAATGGCGTGGGCGTCAACCTGGCCAAATGCGCCATCGGCTTTATCCCTATCTTAGGCTGCGCCTTCGGCATTGGCGACTGCCTGTGGGGGCTGAAGAACGCCTACGAAAGCGGCACCGCCTATTCCTGGGGCACCTCTGGCCTCAACTGCGCCTTCAACGTGGCAGGATGCTTCCATCCTGGCGGCACCGTGGCCTCCTGCCTGCTTGGCATCGCCACCGCCTGTGACGACGCAACCGGGCTGCTGGGCACCCGCTCTGGCGGGAATGTCCACAAGCCGCAATGGCTGGCCGAGGCGCAGGGCAAGCTCCTGATCGTCGTCGACCTGGCAGAACAGCATCTGGCGTATTTCCGGGAAATCTACGGGGTTCCCAGCTGGGGCAACGCCGAACCGGAAGCCGCCACAGCGTTCTTCAACGCCTTCATGCTTTTGGGGCTGCCCAGCGGCATCGCCGTCCAGGTCAGCGATGCGCAGAAGGCCACGCTGCTGACCGTGCTGCCGGAAGGCGTCGAGCCAACTGACCTGGATGCCTTCGTAGCGCGCTGGAACCGCTCCGTGGCCTATTGGGAGACTTGCGGCATGGACGCCTTCCCAGACTATCCGGAAGGCGCGAACCCGGAGGATTACCTCAGCCTGAAGCGCCTGTACGACCTGTCCCGGGAAATGGTCCGCTGCGAAAACGAGGCCAAGGCCCTGGGCTATGCATCGGTCGAAGACCTGTACCTCAAGGTCACCAAGGACATGGAAGCAGAACTCAAGAGCGGCAGCTCTGTCTGCGCCCAGGTGACCATCAAGATTTCGCAGACCGTGTCCCTGACTAGGGAGGCTTTCGAGGGCACGCTGACGTTGTTCAACGGCCATGAGAACAAGAACATGACGAATGTCCGCTTGCAGCTGGTGGTGACCGACGCCCTTGGCAAGGACTGCACCGACTTGTTTGACATCAGCGAGCTGCCGGAGCGGTTTGTGAATCTGACGGCGATCGACGGCGGCGGCGTCCTCGGCCCCAAGAAGACTGGCAGCGCAACAGTGCGGTTCATCCCTGAAAACGCCGCCGCGCCAGTGACGAGCAAGACCTACTTCTTCGGCGGCATCCTGTCCTACACCAACCCCTTCTCGGACGAGACCGCGACGATTGAGCTGACCGCCGTGCCCCTTGAGGTGTCCCCCGGGCCGCGCTTGCAAATGCACTACTTCCTGCAGCGCGACATCTTGGGCGACGATCCTCTGACCGAGGCCATTGAGCCGTCCTACCCGGCCGAGCTGTCCGTCCTGGTCTACAATCCCGGGTATGGCGACGCCAGGAATTTCCGCATTGACTCCGGGCTGCCGAAAATCACCGGCAATGACAAGGACCTGCTGATTGACTTTGCCCTGTGGGACTACGACTTGATTGAATCAACGCTCAATGGCCAGCCGAATTCAGCGCCGCTGGGACAGGTCAATTTAGGCACCATCAAGGCTGGCGGGCATGGCCTGGCGCAATGGTGGATGACCGCGTCGCTGCAAGGGCACTTCGTCGGCATGAGCGCTACCTATACGCACCTGACCAGCAACGGCAACCCGGACATCTGCCTGATTGACGGCGTCGCCATCCATGAGCTGCATCGCTCCGGGCAGGACCTCGAGGGCAACGCCGCCTTCCTGGTCAACGATATCCCCGACCCGCAGGATACACCAGACACCCTCTGGATAGGCAGGAATTTCGCCAACGGCGCCGAGCCTGCGCCCGTCGCGGTGTACGACTCCTGCACGGTCAGCGGCCAAGTTTTCGCGGCCGGCTCGGAAGACCCGGCCGACCCGCCGACGTATTCGTTCACGGTCACGCCCGATAGCGGCGGCGCCTGGTTCTACGTCAACATCCCGCAGCAGGTCCTCGCCGGCTATGAGATCGTCAGCACCGCCCGCGGCACCGAGGACATCCCATTCCGCAACTGCTGGCTGACTGACCGTACCCTGCCGGACGGCAGCGACCCGGTCTACGAGACGCGCCTGCACTTGTTTGACTATTTCCCTGGCGCTGGCGCACACGACTACGTGGTCACGCTGCGGAAGAAGCCTGAGGTCACCCTGGAGATCGTCAGCTTCGGCGGCATTGACGGCTATGTCGTGCCCACGGCGTTGCCGCACATCGATGTGTTCTTCAGCGACGGCATCCGCCTTAATACGTTCACTGCGGCGGACGTGACCCTGCGCCGGGAGGGACGGCTGGTCAGCCAGCAGAACCTGGAGAGCCTGACCTTTGCGGTCGTGGCCGAGGACGATGTCAACAAAATCTACCAATACCGCATCGGCAACCTGGGCGCGTTGACCATGGAGGACGGCTTCTACGTCCTGACCGTCCAGGCCGCCGGCATCAGCAACCGGGAAGGCGCCGCCGGGCAGGTCGGCAAGCAGGCGATGTGGGTGAAGAGCGCGGCCGCATACAACGGCGTTGCCATCGCCCGCATGGAGAAAGTCGTCGTCGACGGCATGCAGGAAGGCGAATACCGGGTGGACATCGACTTCAACGGCGCGGTCGAGGCGGCCAGCGTGAACCGGAATGGGCTGATCCTCACCCGTGACGGCCAGGTAGTCCCGCTTGGCAAGGATGTGGTCGCCAGCGTCGGCGAATGGCCTGGCCAATTCAGCTTCTCCGGGATTGACGCCTACACCCAGGGCGATGGCGTCTACCGGCTGCGCTTCGACGCCGCGGCCTCCGGAATCGTTGACCAGGGCGGCAATGCCAGCGGCGCCACCCGGGAAATCACCTGGACGGTTGACACCACCCCGCCTGGGCACATCGCCGGATTGCGCATCGTCGTCGATAACGGCATTTCGGCTGACGACGGCGTGACCTGGGGCCGCAACAAAACCGTTGCGGGCACCTTGCCCGAAGGCGGCCTGAAGGTGGAAATCCTCTATAGGATGACCGGCGCCACTGCCAGCGCCCTGCTGACTACTAGGCCATTCGCCGCCGGCGAGACGGCGATGAACATCCCAGTCACCCTGCCGGTCGATGGCGCCATCACCCTGACCGTGCGGATGACAGACGCAGCAGGCAACAGCACGGACGACAGCCTGGATATCTTTATTGACACGATTCCGCTGTCAGCGCAGTTTGCCGATTTGCCGGATGCGCCCCGCCTGCTGTTCAGCGATTCAATCCTGGATGTAGGCCAAATCCGGGCTGGTTTGACCCTGACGGTTAACGGCAGCGCTGCGGGTGTGGACTTGTCCGGCCTGGTCATCACACCGGCGCCGGGCAGTGACCGCGAATATCTGCTGGAGGGTTTGAACGACTGCACGCGGGTTTCCGGGATGCATCTGCTGCGACTTGACCTGAGGCTGTTGAAGAAGAAGACCTCCGGCCTGCCTGGCGCCGGTGCGTGCAGCGCTGCCTGGAAGATGCTATACCCACTCACCCTGGAAGAGAAGCTGGCCCTGGCCCAGGCGGTCAACAGCGGCTGGACAGGCTTTGACAGCGCCGGGGACGCCTATTGGGTGGTAGATGAACAGGTCAGCGCCGACGCGCCAGACGCCGAGCCGCGCCAGTCCGTGCGCTCGGGCGCGGTCGGCAATGGCGAAGCCAGCGTCCTGAGCCTGGTCGTGCCCGGCCCGGGCGTCCTGAGCTTCAGCTGGAGGGTGTCGTCAGCCGCTGGCAGCGATGTGCTCGCCTTTGCGGTCAATGGCGCCGTGCAGCAGGTCATCAGCGGCGTGAGCGACGACTGGGAGGTCGTGGAAATGCCGATCACCGGCATTGGCGACCAAGTTCTGACCTGGACGTATTCCCGCGGCCACGTCGCGCCAGCCGGCCAGAATTGCGGCTGGGTTGACCTGGTGTCCTACCGGAAATACTATGACGTGAAGTTCACGGCAGCCAGCCGGGTCTATGACGGAACCACGGCAGCCGGTCGTACTGGCGAACTGGTCGGGCAGGGACAGGTGGAGGGCCATGAGATAGGAGTCACCGACGCGAATGGCGTGTATGCCTTCGCCACGCCGCACCAGGGACAGAACAAGCCGGTGACCTTGACCGGGGCAGAGATGACTGGGGCAGACGCGGACTTGTACCTGCTCCGCATAGCGACTGGCCAGGCCGACATCTGGCCCAAGGCGATGACGGTGGGATTCACGGCGGATGACAAGGTCTACGACGGCAGCATCGCCGCGATCGTGCGGGACTTCGTCTTCGATGGCATCGTCGAAGGCGACGCCCTGGAGGTGACGGCCACGGCGCACTTCGCCGAAAGCAAGGTCGGCAAGTGGGCAGTGACCATCGAGGAGGGATTCACCGTTACCGGCAATGACAAGGGCAACTACGAAATCAACTTCGCCGACAATGTGACAGCCGCCATCACGCCAAAACCGGTTACGGTCGGATTCACGGCGGACGACAAGGTCTATGACGGCAACGCCGCCGCGACGGTGCGGGACTTCAGCTTCCCTGGCCTTATCGCAGGCGATGCCCTGGAGGTGACTGCCACGGCCAGCTTCGCTGAAAGCAAGGTCGGCAAGTGGGACGTGACCATTGAGGAGGGATTCACCGTGACCGGCAATGACGACGGCAACTATGCCATCGCTTTTGCCGGAGTGCAGGCTTCCATCACGCCCAAGCCGATTACGGTCGGATTCACGGCGGAGGACAAGGTCTACGATGGCACAGCTGTTGCGACCGTCCGTGACTTCGTCTTCCCTGGCGTCGTCGACGGCGACGCTATGGAAATGGCGGCCGCCACGGCCCGCTTCGCCGAAAGCAAGGTCGGCAAGTGGACCGTGACCATTGATGATGGCTATGTTGTGACCGGCAATGACGAAGGCAACTACGAAATCGCTTTTGCCGGAGTACAGGCTTCCATCACGCCCAAGGCGATGACGGTCGGATTCACGGCGGACGACAAGGTCTATGACGGCAACGCCGTCGCGGCAGTACGTGACTTCAGCTTCCCTGGCCTTGTCGCTGGCGACGTTATGGAGGTGACTGCCACGGCCAGCTTCGCTGACAGCAAGGTCGGCGAGTGGGCAGTGACCATCGATGACGGCTTCACCGTGACCGGCAATGACGAGGGCAACTACGAAATCGCTTTCGCAGGAGTGCAGGCTTCCATCACGCCTAAGGAAATTACAATCAGCTTCACGGCGGACGACAAGGTCTACGACGGCACAACCGCCGCGACG
>Ga0209723_1003248_pt1 | contig 19874 bp, 23 predicted proteins | sample BiotimSIPDNA_2_FD_185750 | JGI IMG/M metagenome (GOLD analysis project Ga0209723, IMG submission 185750) | Anaerobic biogas reactor microbial communites from Washington, USA - Biogas_R2 time_0 SIP DNA (SPAdes) (version 2) | ecosystem: Engineered > Bioreactor > Anaerobic > Unclassified | place... | reverse complement strand
TATAATGGATTTTTCAAGCAAGTAACTGTTTTCCTCCACTATCCCCTTTAGTCCCATAACAACCAGCAAAAAAAACAAATAGTCTTTGAATATGTATATTATAATTATAAAGAAAAGTATAAAAAAGGCATTTGTCATAGTTATGTAACCGGATACCGTCTTTGTATCCAAAAAAATTTCTAAAATAGTTTTGCAAATATTTCCTCCGTCTAAAGGCACAATCGGAAATAAATTTATGTATGCCAATAACAAATTCATATTTGCAAAACAAAAATATTCTGTATTTCTAAATCCAAAATAAAAACACAGATTACATAAAGGTCCTGCAAAAAACAAAATAATTTTTTTTGCATGTGAAACATTGTCTAAATGTGCATTTAGATTGATTCCGAACAGTGTAATTTTAACTTTAGAAAATTCAATATTCAGTAATATTGCAGAAAATACATGGGAAACTTCGTGTGCTATAAGAGCTAAGATTAAAAGCATTTCCCAAAGGTGTTTATTTTGTCAAATCAAATAATGATGAAGGATTTATTGAAGCACCGTCCTCCCAAACTTCAATGTGGAGAATCATATTTTCTTCGTCAAGGGCTCCTATAACATCTCCCTTGGATATATTATCCCCCTCTTTAACGAAAGCTTCATTTAGTTTCCCGTAAATCAATGTTCTATCTTCATCTTGTATTACAATATAGCCCGAATGTTTTTCATTTTTGCCTACCGACATTACTTTTCCATTCGTAAGAGCCTTAACCGACTGCGTTTCGGATTTAATGTCTATTCCATGATTGTAATATGATACATCTTCTGTTTTGTTCAGTCCGTATTTTCGATAAAGTGTCCCTATTACGGGTGAAGCTTCTTCTTTACCTACAAAAGGTAATTTGTTTATTGCAGTTGTAAAACCCTGTGCAATAGTATCTCTTACTTCCAATAATTCAATGCTTGCACTCATTTTTTCATCTGCTGCTTCTATAATTTTTTCTGAAAGATTCGAGTTTATATTCTTTGTTACAATAACGGCTGCTACCAAAACTATGCTGAAAATTACCTGTAAAACTAATTTCTTATTTACTTGTTCCTTTCTTTTAATATTGAGCCTTTTTTTTGTTAGCTTATTCATTTCACCACCCCTTCCAATACATTTTATTAATGTGTTACAAGCTTTATTACAAAATAAAAAACTTTTGTCCCTGTATTACCATTGACAAAAGTTAATATTTCATAATCCTTCACTAATCTTTTAAAAAAAGAAGAAGGCATTTAAATTAAATTTTTTACTATGTTTTTGATTTCTGTTTTTAATAAATTGTCATCAAAGAACTTTTCATAATTCAAATCCGAATACTTTATATTTTCTTCAATAAAAGCTGAAATTTTTGTTTCAGTTAACTTTTCAATATCATTGCTCTTCATCATAATTCCTTTTTTTGCTTTCTTTTTGTTGTACTTGTTTATTGCAACAATAAAGTTACCGGCTTTAGAAGAAATTGCTTTATCCGTATTTATTTCCTTTATACATGAAAAATCATTGTTATTGATAGTTATTGCATTATTAATTTTTGAAAAATCTAAAAATACGGATGTTAATTTGTCTGCGTCTATTATAACATAATCATAGGCTTCTACACTTTGGAGTAAGTTTATAAATGATTCTTTTTTAATTTCATTTATTTTGCCGGCTATTCTGGGACATGGCAAGAGCGATAAATTTTCATTAATTTCTATAATACCCTGTTCCAATGTGCATGTTTTATTTACAACATCAACTATGTCATAAATAATATCTTCATTGACATTCAAGTATTCTGACATTTTTATCTTTCCAGAGGACAAATCCATCATTAGAACGTTTTTGCCTGAGTTTGCAATCTCAACCGCTAACCTTATACCTATTGTTGTTTTGCCTATATTGTTTTTTTGTGAACCTGTTAATATAACATTCATTTTTTATCCCCCTATAACGACTGTTCTGTACTTTGTCACTCAATCAAACCGTTTATCTTTAAATACTCGCCTATAACTTCTCTCACTATTGGAATGGGATAACGCCCCGAGCCTCCTTCAAAAAGTACACATGCTACGGCTATTTGCGGGTCATCGTAAGGTGCAAATGCGACATACCACGCAAAATCATCATAAGGCTGTCCTGTTTCAGGATTAATTCCTTGATTTTGAGCTGTACCGGTCTTGCTGCCTACCTCAACGGGGAAGGTTGCAAATGGTTTTGCACTGTCATCATAAGAAACAAGCTTCATACCATGTTTTACAATATCTAAATAGCTGTCATCGGACAATTCAATTTTTTCGTATTCTCTAAGCGGGATATAATCTGTTTTCTTTCCGTCATAAGTTTTTATTTCTTTTACAACGCTGACATTTCTTCTTAAGCCGCTTGCTATGGAAGAAACGTAATTTGCCATCTGCAATGTTGTATAGGCATTATTTCCCTGACCTATGCTAATATTTAAATTATCTCCCACTGTCCATGTTGCTTGGTTTAAATATGAATATTTTATTATATCGACTAAGGGTACATAATTGTCGTTTGTTTTATCGGGGTTTAAATTTAATGCTAATAGCCCTTCATAGACTTCGGCTCTGGTCATCAGCTCATCCCTGTCTATCCAGCTTGCAATTTCTTCTATAATTTCATTTTTCATCGATGCATCAATAACAACTCCATCATTAAGATATCTTTCGATGTTTGCCTCCAGAAATAATCTTAAGTAAACACGAATTCCGGATTTTTTACCTTCTATGCTGGGAACTCCGCCTGAAGCTTCCTGGGGTATGTCAATCTCTATTCCTGTTTTTGAATCTAAACCAAACTTACTTGCCATTTCTATTATATCCTCGGCATCAACCTTCACGGTATGCTTTTGGTGAGTTGCTAAATTTTCACCTAAAACTGTTGTATAAAAGTAAAAGTTACAGGAATTCATTATTGCCTGATAAAGTGTCTGCGAGCCGTGCCTTCCTCCGAACATGTTATAAATCCAGCAGCTAAAATGCCTGTCGCCTACCTTCATGGTTCCTGCACAATACACCGTAGTATTAGGATTTACTCCCTTTTCCAAGGCAGCCAAAGATGTAATCATTTTAAATGTGGAACCCGGCTGTATTGCCGTTAGCATTGCAATATTGTAAAGGGGTCTTGGAGCCAAAGGGTTTTTTGAATCATTTAACAGGCTGTTCCAGTTCTCTGTGGTAATTCCCGTTGAAAACAAATTCAAGTCATATGCAGGGTAATTTGCCAGCGCCAAGACTTCATTTGTTTTAACATCAAGCGCAACCAATGCTCCTGAATAGGCATTTTCATATTTGTCTCTAAAATGAAAATCTCCCCATTCGCTTTCAAATACTCCGCCTTCACGGATTTTTTCAAGACCCTTCTTCAAAGATTCTTCTGCTTTTTTCTGCAGTCTAAGGTCCAAGGTTAAATACAAATCATCGCCGGGAACAGGCGCTTCACTTGATACTGAGCGGATTGTTCTTCCAACATTGTTTACTTCAACTGTTTTTTTACCCTTAACTCCCCTTAAATAATCCTCAAATTTTTCTTCAAGCCCCGTCTTGCCTATTATGTCATCTGTACTATAGCCCTTTTCAACGACATATTCCTGCAATTCATAATCCTGAGCAATTTTCCCCAGATAGCCTATAATATGAGAGGCGCTTTCATACTGGGGATAATATCTGAGAGGTTCAATTTCTATATTTATTCCGTTTAATTCATGATATCTTTCAGAAATCATTGCAACGGTTTTTTGTGAAATACTATAGCAAATATCCACGGGGTGGTATGAAAGATAGCTTTTTCTGTTATACCTTTCCCTGATTACCATCATATTTCGCATGTCGTAATCGTTGATTTCCTCAGGTATTTTTAATGACTCTCTAAGCATTTCAAATACTATTTTTGCTGAGTAATCACCAATTTCTTCATCAAATTCTACATTGTTATCAATCCAGTTTTTCTTGTTTCGCAAAGGAGTGTATTCCCAATCGGTTATTGATATTGAAGGATTTACATATTTTAAAAGCTCTATTTGGGAATAATATTTTATGTTATCATCCGTAACCAAATTGTATAAGACATCATAATTTTTAAAAGCTAATTCCTTTACAAAATCATAGGCTGTAGTGCTGTATTCCATATGCTGTTGATTAAAATACTTGTTTCTGGTTTCCGTATCTGTATATTCAAATACTCCAAGTTCACCGTTTTCCACAAATTTAACCGGCAAGTCAGGGTAAATTTCTTTCAGTCTTTCTATAAGAATTGCTCCGGGCATAATTTTTTCATTTCCCTGATAAACTGTCCGAAGCAAATTATCTATAGAATTTTTCATGGTCAAAATAACAAAATCATCTTTTGCTGATGTGTCCATGGTAATTTCTTCATTTAACGCATTTAAATCTCTTTTAATGTTTTCATATTCTTCGTCCTGTATAAATGAAAACTCGTTAAGCTTAATATTTTCTACTCCTTTTTGAATAATAAATTCATAGGAAAGTCTCCTTATTTTTGAATTAGAAAAAAGAGAAGATAAATATTTATTGTTGTTGACTAAAAGTTGTTCCACTGCGTCTTCGGCACTAATATTTTCTTTTAAATTATGCTCTGCAAGCCAAATTTGTATTGGAGTTTTTTGCTCACTTGTTTCATTTTCTGCTTCAGTTAAATCCGAATCAGTTTGTATAAGCATTTCATCATCATATTCAAAGTTTTCGCCCTTTAATTTTACTGGTACTTCATCGTTTATAATGGCTGCATAAACCCTTTGTTTGGGAGAAAAATTCTCACCGTATATTGAAATGCTGAAGTTCAGCCATTCATGAATATTTTCCTTGACTTTTTCTATTACTTTTTCTTCAGCTGTTCGGTAATAGTTCACTTCAATTTCTTCTTCAAGATTTAAATCGCTGTCAATTATTTCAACACTTTCATTTATATAATCAAATGTATCAAGTTCAATAGGAAAATCATCTATTGGTCTTTCCATATTTTCATCTAAAATTTTTGATAGTTTATATGCTATCTCATTGAAATCTTCAGGCTTTATTTCATCCGTGTACATTTGCACGGTAAAGCTGGACACATTGTCGGCAAGAATTATGCCGTTTCTGTCAAAAATTTTCCCCCTGGGTGCTTTAACGGGGATATCCTTGATTTTCTTTATATCTGCAATTTGCCTGTATTCCTGTCCTTCAACAATGGTGAGTACCGCCATTCTAAAACCTAAAATGATAAGAAGTATAACTATTATCAAGTATAATATATTAAAACGATTTTTAAAAAACTTTAACATTTCACCTCATGCCTTTACATTAAATCTATCAAAAATATATATAACAAATTTTAACACAAATATAACAAGTACAGCATTTAATGCTGTTTCAAAAAGTATATTTGGCAATATACTTTTTGCTAAATGTACTCTGAATCTTAAAAAGAATAAAATAAGAAATAATAATAAATGCATCACTACAGTTGAAATTCCGGTTACAACACTGTAAACAAGCTTATTTTCCCTGAGCATCTCATCACTGAAGGTCCCTATTACAGCGCCTATTAAAAAATAAATCAAAGTATATAGCCCAAAGACATCATAAATCATGGCATCATGCAAAATCCCAGTCAGAATCCCCAGAACTCCTCCCTCTACCCCATCCGATAACATGGCAAATATCACCAATAAAATCAGCGGAATATTTGGAAGAATTTTAAAATAGTTAAAAAAGCCAATAAACGATGTTTGGAATACAAAACCTATAACTATTAAGGAAGACATAAGAATAAGCTTTTTCATTTTTAAGCCTTTCTAATCATTTTTTTGTAAGTACATATACTCTGCTTATCTTTGTAAAATCAACAGCAGGCTCCACAATAATTCTTAGGGTAGAAGCATCCGTTGTTTTAACAACATCTTTTACATCACCTATATAAATATCGGGAATATAAATTTCTCCTATTCCCGATGTAACAAGATTATCGCCTTTTTCAGCGCCGGCTTTGCTGTTGAAAAAGTATCCTGTTACCTTGCCGTCAATGCTTCCCTGTACAATTCCGCTCTCATCGTTTTCAATATTTTTGAAACTTACCTTACAGCTTTCGTCTAATAGTGTAATAACCTTAGCCCAGTCAGATGAAGTTTGAGTAACGATGCCTAAAAGACCTATTTGTACTATGCCGTCATCCGTTTTCACTGCTTGTATAACAATGTCATTTTGTCGTATGCCGTCATTTTCTCCCTTGTCGATTGTAAATCTGCTGAACCAATTAGAATCATCAATGGCGATTACTTGTCCAACAACATAGTCATAAGTAAGGTTCTTCCTCATTTCATATTCCGTTTCCAAAGCTTCGGACTTATTGATAATATTTTCCAATATCCTTACTTGCTCCCTGAGTTTATATATGTTTTCAGTGAGCATTATATTTTCTTCACGCATTTTCACGATATCCTGTACGGAATAGAAGGAATTTGTAAGTGTATTGCCTGTCTTATAGGTGAGCTTTTGAAAGCCTGCAATCAAGTTCCCGATAAAGCCTAAATCTGCTCCTTCAAATCGGCCGATTGATGACAGTCCTATCATTATTATCAATATGAAAATTGTAAGAAAAAATAATATTTTCTTGAAATGCTCTTTCAAAAAATTCATTTACTCACCGCTTTCAAACATCAGAAGAAATTGCCACGTAATTTCTCATTATAATTCTTCACTGATTTTGCCTGCACCCAAAGCAACGCTTTGCAATGGATTATCTGCAATAAATACTTTTATTCCGGTTTCCTTTTCAAGATATATATCCAAACCTTTTAATAACGCTCCACCTCCGCTCAAGTATATTCCGTTTGTATAAATATCTGAAGATAATTCGGGAGGTGTTCTTTCAAGAACCCTTTTTATGGCATTAACAATTGAATTTACGGTTTCAAGAATAGCTTCTCTCATCTCATCGCTTGTTATTGTTATTTTTAACGGAAGTCCCGACACAATGTCCCTTCCCCGTATTTCCATTTGTTGAGCATAATCGGTTTTTTTATTTTCTTTTTTATTGTTTTCTTTTTTGTTGCTTTCTTTTTTATTTTTTACATCTTCTTTATCTTGCTTGTCTTCTTTGTCTTCATTTTCTTCATTGACTGCTTTGCTGTCATTGCTTTCATCCGAATCTATGATTCTTTTAAAATATTCCTTGCTTGCATTTCCTAAAACTTTTTTAATATTTTCAGCAGTAACAATACCTATATCCATTTTATATTTATTTTTGATATATTCCTTAATATTAATATCGATATCATCTCCTGCAATCCTGAGAGAATCACTTTCAACAATTCCTCCCAGTGATATTACTGCAATCTCGGTTGTGCCCCCTCCTATATCAACAATCATATTGCCTATCGGCTGGTCTACATTAAGCCCGGCACCAATTGCGGCAGCCATGGGTTCTTCCACAAGCTTAACCTTTCTTGCCCCCGCATCGTATGCGACTTCTTCAACCGCTCTTCTTTCAATTGAAGTAACGCCTACCGGAACACTTATTACTATGTTTGATTTAATAAACCTTTTTTTGTTAAGAGCCTTTGTTATAAAATATTTTATCATTGCTCTTGTGATTTCAAAGTCTGCAATTACTCCGTTTTGCAATGGTCTTATCGCCCTTATGGTCTTTGGAGTCCTCTCAAGCATTGCTTTTGCATCAAAACCGACAGCACATACCTCATATGACGTCGTGTTTATTGCAACTACTGATGGTTCATTTAAAGTAATTCCTTTATTGTTTACATATACTAAGGTGTTTGATGTTCCTAAATCTATTCCTATTTTCTGAGTAAAAAAATCAAATAGTCCCATTTATGTATCCTTTCATTTTAAATTAAGCCTTCTTCCTTAAAACTGAAATATACGCCGTCACCGATTATTATATGATCTAAAACTCTGATTCCCAAAATTTTGCCGCTTTCATCCAATCTGTTTGTTAAAACAATATCCTCATGGCTGGGCTCGCAATCTCCGCTGGGGTGATTGTGAACTAATATTATTGAAGAAGCCAAATTTACGACTGCTTCATAAAATACTTCCCGAGGATGGACAATTGAACTGTTTAAGCTTCCCACTGATATTTCAGAAACCTTTTTTACATTGTTTTTGGTGTCTAAAAGCATTATTTTAAAATACTCTTTTTGATAATATCTCATTTCTTCCATCATCATCACAGCTGCATCATCAGGAGAAGAAATCTTTAATTTTTCAATTTTTAATGTGCTCATTCTTTTGCTTATTTCTGCAAGAGCCATAAGCTTTGCAGCCTTAGCGTCACTGATTCCCTTGTAGGATTTAAACTTTTCCAGACTTCCTTCTGCAATATTTCGAAGCCCTTTGCCGCCTTCCTTTAGAATCCTCTGAGACAGCATAACAACATTTTCTTCCCTCGTTCCTGTCCTTAAAATTACTGCAATAAGCTCTGAGTTAGACAATGCACCGGCTCCATATTTTAATAGTTTCTCCTGAGGCCTGTCATCTGCAGGCAATGATTTTATGGTATAATTAGTATTGTCCATTTTATCCCCCACTATGCAATATTTGATTACAGCAAGTCGTAAGAAAAATGTTTTGAAAGCAAATTATTCAGTTTTGCAATAGGCAGCCCTTTTACATTATTGTAGCATCCATGTATTTCTTTAACCAATAATTCTCCGTATCCTTGAATTCCGTATGCTCCTGCTTTATCCAAATACTCATATGTTTTCAAGTACCTTTTAATTAATCCTTCTGTAAGCTCATTAAACACAACTTGAGTTTTCTCATAATCCACTATCTTTTTTGAGCTTTCTGTATCAATTATACAAATACCCGTAAACACATAGTGAGTTTTTCCCGAAAGCAGACTAAGCATTTTATAGGCTTCAGTTTCATCTTTTGGCTTGCCCATTATTTCGTCTAAATATACGATTGTATCTGCAGCTATAATCAGTGCATTTTCTTTATATTTTAAATAGACATTTAATGCCTTTTCAAAAGCTACCTTCATAACCGTTGTTTGGGGGTAATCAAAAGAATTTACCTTTTCTTCGATATCAGGAGTATAAGTTATTATGTCTACATATTTCTTCATCATTTCAATTCTTCTCGGAGAATTTGATGCCAATACTATTTTCTTCATATTAATCCTTATAGTTTTCTGAATATTATTATTCCTGCAATCAGACCGATTATTCCTGCAACAGTCAGTCTGGCGCTGAATCCGAATGTAATGGTGAAAATGTTCAAATCCAAAGTTGCAGGACCAAAACCAATTCCTTCGCCATAATTTAGTATGGGAAGCATATTTGAAAACGCCTTGCCCAAAATTGTTCCTATAATTACAGATGTAAGTATGAGTAATATCAAATAAAAAGAATTGCCTTTTCTCATTACACGCCTCTCCTCCAAGTTTTAACAGTGGTTTCCAAGTTGTTTGTTACAAAAATTGCCGTATATCCTACAAAGCATCCGGTAAAAATACTTACCAATGACAATATGGGCAAATAATAATACAAGTTCACAGTAGTGAACAATATTGCGGCCACCGTTACTTGAGTTGTATTATGTGCCATTGCTCCCAAAACGCTAATTCCGATTAAACTGAAAATATTGCCTAAATACTTACATGCCAATGACATTACAATTGTGCTTACGATACCGCTTGAAATACTGTAAATAAATGTAATGGGATTTGTGGCAATAAGCATTAAAAGAATACTTCTTATTATAACAACAAGAAGAGCATCCTTAAAACCAAATACGACTACTGTCGATAGTATTACAATATTGGATAAACCTAATTTTGCTCCGGGAGCAATATAAGGTAATGGCATCATACCTTCTATTATGCTAAGTATCAGCGCTGCCGCAGTCAAAAGCGATAAAAAAATATACCTATGGATTTTATTCATAATTTTCTCTTTCTAATCAGCTATGAAATCAATTTCACTTTCGTCATTTTCGTCTACAATTTTTATAAACATTCTATTTGGAATACATACAATCATCTCGCCGTTTTTTGATATTTTGCCCTGATATATGCAAATTTTATCGGGACAGCTTGCTTCGTGTATCCAAATTTGTCCATCTTCAATATGCATTATATTATAACCTGTTTCAGATTCTATCTTAACTACATCCTTATAATCGTCGGTCAAAACATATTCTCCCACCAATTTATTGTTAGAATAGATATATGCTGTTTTGCTATTGCTGATTACGGCATCTCGACCGCCATACAAAATAAAGAAAAGACTAATAATTATTATAGATACTATAAGGCCAATATCATATTTGTTGATTTTCTTATTCATAGTATTCCTTCGTCATATTTAATAGATTATTTATTTTATCACCAATTAATTAATATTTCAAGAATGTATATCTTTATATATGTGTTTTTAATAATTATTTAAGAAACGCAAAAAAGACTCTGAAAAATAGGGCTTGCAGGAGAAGAATCGGGTTAGGAAGTACTACTTTTCTATTACCATAAAATCAGTTACGAGCCGGGATAATTTATTGTTCTTGTCGAAACCGCAATAAGTAGGGAATGTTCCTTCATTCCAGCCGCTGGCAAAAACAATTATGTTTAGACCCTTTTCTTCATCCATAATTATATCTGCACATGAGCTGTCGCTTTGTCGTACCGCATCCTTTACTTTTGTTTCATAATCGTTTAATTCTTCTTCGCTCATAATATCAAGCATTTCCATTACCTTTTCATCCATGAAACATCCGAGCCCGTTTTCAACTTCATATCCCATAAATTCGTCGCTGCTGAACCCTTTTGCGGATTCACCTTCCAATAAAGCCATTTCCCATTTAACAGGCACATTTTCATTGATTCTAAGCTCAGCTGCAACAGTTTGTTTTTTTCTTTTTGCGCATTTTCCGACATATATATTTACAGTATATAATCCCGGCTTAACATGCTCCGAAAAACATTCATCATCATACAATAATAACGGGTCTGTGGTTATTATTCTGCCGGTCAACAATTTAAGTTTTCCTGCTTCGATTTTTTCAATATTCATCCTGCCAAATACGGAGTCGATGATATGCGTATTGCCGTTTGTAATATTAAGAACATCTAAATTTATATACATCTTATCACCTTACTTTTTTCTTTCATTTAAAATTTTTGTTAATTCATCCATGAAAGTATCAATGTCTTTAAATTTTCTGTAAACTGATGCAAATCTTACATATGCCACATCATCCACATTTTGAAGTTCATTCATAACCAATTCCCCGATAATTTCGGTTGAAACTTCATTTTGAAATGTATTGTACAATTGTTTTTCAACCTTATCCGCAATTTTTTCAATTTGCTCAAGACTTACGGAGCGTTTATCGCAAGCACGGATAAGACCGTTTATTATTTTATCTCTGTTATAACCCTGCCTTGTTCCATCTCTTTTAATTACTACAATTTGAGTTTCTTCTATTTTTTCGTATGTAGTAAAACGATGTCCGCATTCTATGCATTCCCTTCGACGTCTTATTTTAAACCCATCATCGGTAGGTCTTGTATCAATAACCTTGCTCTCTGTATAATTACATTTTGGACATCTCATAAATTACTCCTTTTCATAGCAATGACAAATTATTTCAAATTACTCATGAATTTTTCATCATCAATAACAAATCTTTCGTGAGTTCCTTCTCCTATTTTTTTGTCTTCATCATAAGCTGTCACATTAAAAACCAATCTCCTTCTGTCTATTTCAATAAGCTCTGCTTCTGCCCACACTTTTTTGCCGACTCTTGTAGCACTCATATGTTTTACATTAACTAAGGTTCCAACAGTTGAACAGCCCTTTGGCAAAAAATTTTTTACGGCATTCATGGAGGCTGCTTCCATTAGACCAATCATCATCGGAGTTGCATAAACTTCAGCAGCACCGCTGCCGAAAACTTTTGCGGTATCATTTATTGTAACAGTTTTTTCTTCCTTGTATTTTAACCCAACTGATAGATTTAATTCCATTATTACCTCCAATACCTGTTCTTACCGTATTATACAATAAAATAATAGAAAATAAAAGAGGTTTTGAAATTAAAACCTCATAGAAATTGGTGCCAGGCACCGCCATGGTGCCTGGCACCGGGAAAATGGCACCGGGAAAAACATGTCACCAAACGTTCTTACTGTCTTTTCAATGCTTCAACCGGCGGTAAATTTGAAGCATTTATTGCAGGATATACACCGAACAAAAGTCCGGAAGTCAGTGCAACAAATACTGCTATTCTGATCGAATCAAGACTTACAACTGCAGAAAGTCCGTATTTTGCCACAATACTTATTGCCCAAGCACCAAGAACAATTCCTGCAACACATCCGATTATGCTTACATAGACAGCTTCCAATAAAAACTGAATTAATAAATCTTCCTTCTTAGCTCCTAAAGCTCTTCTTACTCCTATTTAACTGGTTCTTTCCGTCACTGCCACAAGCATTATGTTCATAATTCCTATGCCGCCTACCAAAAGCGATACAGCCGCAATACCTCCAAGAAGTACTGTCATTATTCTGTTTGCCTGGTCAGCTTCCTTTACTAAATTATTTAAACTTGTAATTGTAAGCGGCTCTTCACCCTTTTCAAAGACATTTTCTTTTTCACCCGGTTCTTCCGGTTCTTCAGGAACAGGTTCAGGCATTGGCTCCTCTATTGGCATATCCATTCCTCCGCCTTCTCCCGGAGGCTGCTCGCCTTCCTCAGTACTCGGTTTAATATTGCTTCCTAAACCGACTTTCCTTTTATATATTCTTCCAAGCTGAACCATTGCAAGTTCCGCATCTTCGGCACTGTTGGATTTTGCCCATATTTCTAATATATCCTTTGTTTTTGCTATTTTCATAGCAGAAGTATAGGGTATTACAATTTTATCATCGATTCCGTCTCCCTTACCTTCTCCTTTTTCTCCCAGAACTCCTATTATTCTGTAGTTTATACCGTCAATTTTCATGGTATAGCCAACCGGACTTCTGCCGTTTAAAAGCGATTTAGCAACATTATAGCCCAAAACCACAACCGGAGACCTTTGTTTTACATGAAGGGATGAAAAAAAGTTTCCGCTGATTACGGGGTGGTCCTTTATTTGTGGATAACTTTCATTTACTCCCACAATATTCATTTCACTTTCATCTCTTCGCCACCTTACAGGTGTGTCTTCCGTATATATGACCGGAGTTGCATATTCAATCCCGGTTACTCTTTCCGGCAGTATTTCTGCTTCTTCTATTTCAAATTTTACATTATCAGCATTTGATTTAATAACAATAACATTTTCACCCAAGCTTTCAAATTGTGCTACTATAGATCTTCTCGCACCTTCACCGATGCCCATTAAGCTGATTACAGCTGCAACACCGATGGAAATACCAAGGACTGTTAAAAATGTTCTAAGCAAATTTGATGTTATGCCGTCTAATGCCATCATGGCAGAAAATTTCAACCTTACAAACAGGTTAGAAATATTCCCTCTTGCTTGCATTATCATCACCCCTTATTTGTTTGTACCGGGCAGTATTATATCGCTCTCAGGCACAGACTGACTGGGCATCAAATCTTTAGTGCTGCCGGTAACAACAAGCTGCCCTTCTTCTAATCCGCTTATAACCTCAACATACATATCATTCATTAAACCTGTTTCAATTTCAACTACCTCTACCTGGTTATCTTCCTTAAGAATTTCAACTTTTTGTTTTCCGTTTTCTTCGAAGACAGCTTCAATCGGTATTAAAAGTGTATCTAATGATTCTCCGGAGTCTACAAAACAGTTTGTATTCATGCCCGGTCTTAATCCTTCTCGCCCCTCGACTCTAATTTGCACGTTATATACAGTTTCCCCGGTTCTGTAATCCGTATAGGAATCCAATCTCATTACTTTGCCATCGAAAGTTTCTCCGGGAAGTGCATCAACCGTTACTATAACAGGCGCATCCTGAGCTATGTAAAGAACATCCAAATCCGAAGCATTTGTGTAGATATACATTTCATCAGTATTATACACATCCATCAGCATCAAGGACCACTGGTCGCTTTGCTCGTTTGCTGTTATCTGGTCACCGACTCTGTAATTAACGTAAGCAACCATTCCGTCTGTGGGAGCCGTAACCATTAACTTTGATGTAAGCTCGGATATTTTATCTATTCTTCTGTAAATATTTTCTATTTCTTTGTATGCATTCGTTATTTCATCTATATCATTTTGAATAAGTTGAGTTACATCACTTCCAGCTATACGGACAAGCAGGTCTCCTTCTTCAACAAATTCATTTGTGCTTACATAAACTTCAGTAGCAATTACATTAGAATTTTCACCGCCATGAAGATAAGAATAAGTTACTTTCTTTTCATTTACGAATGAGTTTACTTCTCCTGTATATGATAAGGCAGTTACAGGAATTCCATTGTTTTCGGTATAAATAGAAACAGTCATTCCGGGTTGTACAAGACCGGGGTTTTCAGCTTCAATTGTACCTGTATGTACATATGTCATACCGTTGGGCACCTTATTCTTGTTCAATTTTTTTATAGTCCCGGGGTAGAAACCGTCAAAAGCAAGCTGGGAGCCATGTTCCGTTGTCTTTCTATACTGCAGCAATACTTTTTGACCTTCCTTCAAACTTTCAAACTCATATGTATTAACTTTGAAAGAAATTTTCACCATACTGTCATCAACAATAGTAGCAATATTGAAGTTTTCTACCTTTTCACCCTCTTCAACCGAAAGTTCTGTAATTCGTCCTCGAATAGGTGCTCTAAATACTATTCCATCATAAGCATTAACCTGACTTATATCTGTAACATCCTTATTTAATATTTTTTCTAAGTTAGATATTTTTGCCTGAATATCTTCCTGTTTCTTTTGAATGCTGTCGGTCAATTCAGTCAAAATGTCACCTAAGTTTACGGCAGATAAACGAACTAAATTATCTCCCTTTTTAATCATTTGGTTAGGCTCAACAAACACTTCTTCAACAGTATATGTTACCGATACGCTCATACCGTTTGAATCAGTTATACCTTCAGGTCTTGGTGCTGTTATTGAGCCTCCCCAGTTACCGCTAAGCTGCCCTGATAAATTAACTCCTTGTTTTATATCTCCTCTTTCAACTGCCTTTGTTGAATATCTTGGACCTGCAGATGCTTCCGTATCTTTAGGAATAAGCCACTTTGCCGTTAAATATCCGCCGAAAAATACTAATCCTAATACTATTGCTATCGATATAATTTTTTTATACATTTTTAACCTCCACTACATCATCAGATACTATTTGACCATCCACAAGTCTTATGATTCTTGAGCCGTATTCTGCAATAAATTCTTCGTGAGTTACCTGAACGACGGTCATTGAGTTTTTTTCATTTAATTCTACAAATAATTCCATAATCAATTCGCCTGATTTTGAATCTAATGCTCCTGTAGGCTCATCCGCTAATATAATTGACGGATTTCCTACGATAGCCCTGGCTATAGCTACCCTTTGCTGCTGGCCGCCCGACAATTGAGCAGGCAAATGTGTCATTCTGTCCTTTAAGCCTACCAGCTCCAATGCATTTTCGGCCAGCTCTCTTCGTTTTTTATCGCTCATTCCCCTATATATTAAAGGAATTTCAACATTTTTTATTGCAGTCATCCTTGGCAGCAAATGAAAGCTTTGAAATACAAATCCGATAAATTGGTTCCTTACATCTGACATTTTAGAATCGCTTAATTTGTCAACCTGATTTCCTGCTAATTCATATGTTCCGCTTGTAGGATGGTCTAAGCATCCCACTAAGTTTAACAGTGTTGATTTTCCCGAGCCGGAAGGTCCCATAATTGAAACAAATTCTTTTTCTTTAATATTGAAGGAAATGTTTTTTAAAGCTTCCACTTGAATTTGACCTGATTTATAAATTTTTGAAACACCTTGCATTCTGATTATATCCATCTTCCACCTCTCTTTTACACATCAGTCCATATATTAGACGTATAAACTTAAGAAAAAGTTCAGTAAACATTAATAATTTTGTAAAAAAAAGAACGACCGGGTCGTTCCAATAGTCAGTTTGATTAATTATTTGATTACGTCAATAAACAAGGAATCAATCCACACTTTATTTTCACCCTCATATTCCAAATAAATATACAAGACATCAGCTTCCGTTACATTAATAGGTACTGTAAACTGTGACCATATATCATCATATATATTAACCAATGAATGAAAATTTGACTTTATAACACCATCTTTATATGCTTCAAAAACTACCCGAGCTTGAGTATCATATTGTGATTTGATTTTTCCTGAAACCCCTATTTGTTTCATAAGCATATAGTTGAAATTATCATCTTTGAAATCAACAGCTGCAAACAGTGCTTTAACTTTATCCTGTCCACTATTGGCCACTGTTAAGGAAGAGCTTCCTTCCACATATATATCGGTATCTTTTTGTGCTTTTGCTCCTTCATATCCGATGCTCTCCAACAGCTCTTCACTGAAATGAATATCTGTTGACTCGTAAACAGGTTCTTCTTCAACCGGTGTTTCTGAAGGTGCCTCCTGCAAAGGTGGTTTAACGTTGTTAATTGCTTCGGCCTCATCATTTTTATTAAATTTTTTTATTATAAAATTTCCCAGAAGTAGTACCATAACAACTGTAAGCAATGATACAGCTGCTCTTTTGATATCTTTATTTATAAGTGCTTTCTTTTTAGCTGGTTGATTATCTTCCAAATAAATATTGAGATAATCGTCCGATTCTTCATTGTGTATTACAAGAGACGGTTCCTCAGGTTGTTCAATATCCACAGTATTATTAATAATTTCTTCTCCAAAAAGCATATTAAAAATAGGCGACCTTTTTAATTCCACCAAAGCATCGTTTGGAAAAACATATTCTCTTGTAAGGCATCTTACTATTATTTTCAATATGTCAGGAGGTATTGAGTCGGATATGTTATAATCAATAATTTCTATTCCGGAAAAAATCATATGTATAATATTGCCCAATCTTTTAAATGTTTCATTGTCTGCTATATCATATTCCTGCTCAAATATCAGATTGCAGTCAACAATCAAATCATTATTATCATCGATGAACAATCGGTCTATATCCAAAATTTTCTGCTGTACTACATCGGTCATATTGTAAATATTTGAGGCTAAATTTATTGACTTTTCTGCAAGATTGAACTGTTGTTTCATGGTGAGGTTACTGTTTGCTAAATCTGTTAACTTTCTGCAATCTGTTTCTAAAGATTTTGTAAATATATAAATTCTATCCTCTGTATTGTAGCACTCTAATATATTGGATTTAATCTTTTTTAAATCGTTTATGTTTATTAAATTTATAACCTTTTTGCTTGTTATTATATTGGAGTAGAAAATTGCACCCGTATCATCGTCCTTGCATTCTAAAATTCTTTGAAAAGCATTTTCATAAATTGTACGGATAATCTTGTAATTATTATTCATATACAGACCTCCAAATATTATTAACTATATATTAACAAGTATTTCGACAAAAATAAAGACATTTTTGTATTATTTTACAAATAAATAAGGATGAGTTATTTCTCCTCATCCTCGTCAATTTCGTATTCAACATTTTCTATAATATCTTTATCTTCATGTCTTTTATCAAAATAATATTTCTTGGTTTTATCATAGACTATTGTTAATAAAAATCCAAGCATAACCAAATCGTCCACTATACCGAACCCCAATATTGGAAAAGGTATCAAATCCGCAGGGCTCAATATATAAATAAGAGGTATAATAACCCACCACTTTTCCCTTATGGGAATATTTTTATCAAATAGAAATTTTATTATATATAAAATTCTGCCCATATTAGCATCCTAGACTATGAACTCAACGTTAGGAAGCTTTCTCTGCAGCTTAGCGATAAAATTGTTTGATGGATTGTTTGAGTGGCCCAACACAATATGAGTGCAATTTATTTCTTCCGCATATTCTACTATTGTCTTTATTACATCCTTGGATCTTTTAACTACTAAATTGGCAGCACCCACATCTTTAGTAATTTCAAATAAATATTCTAATGCATCTCCGTCGCTTAAACCATACAAAAGCTTGTCATTTTCATTTACAACATGTATAACATTTAAACAGCTGCCAGCTTCTCCCTTTATCAGTTCCACTCCTTTTTTTATCAATTTTTCGCTTGTTTTCTGTCTTGTTACACATACCAAAACACAATTAGGCATAATTTATCTCCTTAAATTGGCGGGAATATGTGGGAATTGAACCCACCCAGGACGATTCCGCCCCGCAACTGATTTTGAAGACCAGGAGGCACACCAGCACCTATCTATCCCCATCACAAATATATTACCATATCCCCCTGATAAATTCAAGCTGATTTTACTATCGTAATGACTGAAATAAAAAAAGCTGCATAATATGCAGCAATACGGGCAGTGCGGGGACATTTAATTCCTGTTTCTAAAATAATACCCTACTCCCCATTTTGTGAGTATATACTCATATGCCTTATTTTTCGTTTCTATTTTTTCCCTCAATCTTCTCACATGGACATCAACGGTTCTCAAATCACCGTAGTATTCATAACCCCATATTATTTCCAAAAGTTCTTCTCTGGAAAATACTTTCCCCGGGTTTGTTATTAATAAAAGCAACAAATCAAATTCTTTTGCGGTAAGATTTATTTCCTGCTTATGAAGACTTACTTTCCTGCCTAATGCATTAATTATAAAGTCATCCACCACCAAAGTCTGTTCATTTGCTTTTTGGCTTGTACCCCTTGTCCTTCTTAAAATTGCTTTCATGCGTGCTTTAAGCTCTAAAATATTAAAGGGCTTGGTAATATAATCATCGGCACCATATTCCAATCCTAATATTTTGCTCATATCATCATTGTTTGCTGACAAAATCAAAATCGGAACATTAGATATTTCTCTTATTTTTTGACAAACTTCTAAACCATTTGTTTCAGGAAGCACTAAATCAAGTATTATAATATCGTAGTCAGTCGTTGTAATCTTTTTTAGCGCTTCATTGCTGTCACCGGTAGATTCTACTTCATAATTATCCTGCTCGAAACTATATTTAAGATTCTTTATGGTTAAAAGTTCATCATCAACAATCAAGACTTTCATTTATTACGCTCCTTAAATTTGATTGTTACAAAAAATTAAACTTTTAATAATCTTACATAAAAAAACTTATTTTGTCAAGAAAAATATTAATTTTATGTCAAATTTAGTAGTATTCTATCATTTTCTATTCTTTTTGTAAGTTTTAACATATCAAAGTGTTCCAAAAGAGCTATTGCAGTCTTCCTGTTGGTATTAAGCAAATCCCTGTACTGAGCTGCACTTATTTTTTTGTTTTTAGTTAAAAATTCAACTAATATGTTTTTTGCTTTTTCATATAATTCTCTTGTTGTAATCAGCTCATTTATTCTTACTAAATTCTTTTCTGTTATCATTAAAGAAAGAACATCATCTGTCATGGGATGGTTAATCTTTTCAGACAGTTCATCGATTCTTAAAAATTCGAACTTAACTTCATCTAAAATCTTTAGTGTCCTTTCTTTAATAATTCTGTAATCCTCATCATATTCAATTGTAAAATAAGTAAGTGATATAAATTCATCACTTTGTTTTATTAAACCCTTTTCTACAAAAGCCTGAATGATTACATCAAACAATAATTGTTTGAGATGGGGGAAAAATCTGCTTTTAATTTCAGATTTCTTTGCTCCTGTTGCATATTTGTTTTCTTTATGATAATTAAACAAATATTTTTCTAATTTTTCTTCAATTTCGATTTCAAAGCATCTGTGCCATACATA
>Ga0209723_1003246_pt1 | contig 19892 bp, 20 predicted proteins | sample BiotimSIPDNA_2_FD_185750 | JGI IMG/M metagenome (GOLD analysis project Ga0209723, IMG submission 185750) | Anaerobic biogas reactor microbial communites from Washington, USA - Biogas_R2 time_0 SIP DNA (SPAdes) (version 2) | ecosystem: Engineered > Bioreactor > Anaerobic > Unclassified | place... | reverse complement strand
TACTAAACTGTATAACTATAGGCAAAAAAGCAAAGGCGTACAATAAAATGAAAACAGCTAATAGATTACCAAATCCAAATCTATTAAATGAAGCTGTATCATAGTTTTAGGGACAAATTCATTAGGACTAATCTCTGGCATTTTCAGAATGTAGGATAATCCATAGCCAGCAATTCCAATGAATGAAACAATTCCAAACAACCAGAATATGGAGTTAAACGATTTATTAAAGGTACTTTGTGAGTTTATCATAATTCAATTATTATTTTTTTGTTCTATCACAATGGTTTACTTTCTATTTTGATTCTGTCGATGGTCTTTTTACACTTGGCGGTAACGCCAGGCTGTATGCGGTCGGCCGGGGCATTTCTGCCAGTTACGAAAGTTTCAGGCCAAACGCTGGTGACTAGGGAGAACGAAACCTGCAATATGATATGGGGCCCCGGCTGCCGTATACAGCTTTGTTATGGGTAGAATTTATTTATCATATTGTCCAAATCTTTTAAATAACTATCTGATAAACTTGGATTAAAACCACTTTTCATCCATAAAATCTCGTTTTCATTATTCAATAAAATAAGAGTCGGAATAGAAAGCTTTAACTTCTGTAAAAGACTCCATCGGTCTGTTGAATTGGTTATAGAATTATAGATTATTGGATAATCAATATCGTTTTCTTGTGTGTATAGGTTCAACCTTTCTTTAGTATCATAAGGATAGAAACCAAAAACATCAATATCTTTTCTTTTCGAGTATCTCTCGTATATTATTTTGGTTGTAGGTATTTGTTCTCGGCAAGCTCTACAGAATATTCCTGAAAGAAAAATCAAACTAGCTTTTCCTTTTTGCTCATTAAAGTGAAATGGTGAACCGGCGATAGTCTCTAAATTCCATTCAGGGATAGTATCTCCAAGCATAATTGGGTGTATTTCTGTTGAGTTGTCCTCCGAATATTTTAATGAAGTAGGCAACTGTGTAATATTAGCAAAATGAAAGTCTTTATAATAGTATTCTTGAATGAAAGGTTGCTCCTTATTAATGACAATTCGAAGTAAAATTGGTAATTCATTTTCTACCGAAAGATATAGCTGGAATGCTACACTGTCAGGGTCATAATAATTTAGCTGAAGACACTCTTCTTTTTCTAGTTTTGTTTCAATAGCAGATACTTTATCGTATCCATTATTGGTCAATAAGTCAATAATCAAGGGGATATGGCCGACAACTTTGTTTTGAATAAACGCTTTCTCTATTGCGTTACGTTCAGTAATTGTCCTGTCGTTTCTCACTTCACTTTCCAACGTCCACGTATGATTAATTCCATCATAGTGGTCTCTTAATACTATTGGAATTAAAAACCTTGGATGGATAAGACTCTTTTCAATCAAAAATTTATACCCTAAAATGGTATCATTTTCATATTTTTCAAAAATAGCGAATACGTTTGTAAAGATAGTATCACCAATAGACTGACCTTCAATAGTTAAATTATCAACATGATAACTAAGGCTTTTAGTTGACTTCAAATTGTTAGCTGTTCTTCTCATCAATTTATCAGTCTGTTCTGAACAGCTTATTAAAAACAAACTGATAGTAATCATCAAAATTATTTTCATGTTATTTTTTATTTTACCCATAACATCTAATTTACGCAACAAATATACAACATTCGTATATATTAAACTTATAACATTCGTATATTATTTTTTGATTTAATTCAAATAAATATTATATAATCCAATATATCATATAAATAACTAAAATAAAAAGAAGTAAAAATATTTGTATTTACGAATGTTTTGTTATATTTGCAAAAAATATAGTCTTATGCAAATTGAAGCCTTATTAGCTGTATATGAAAGAAAGTTAGTACTTCAAAGATACAGTAAAAACTCTATTATTAACTACAAAAGTGCAGTTAAAAGTTTTCTACAGATTGCAGAAAAAAAAATTAACAGTCCAAATGAGCTTGGTGTTACTGAAATAGAAAAGTATGTTTTTTGGAAAATAAATAAGCACGCTGTAAGTCATTCTTATCAAAGGATGATAGTGGCATCAATAGATAAGTTTTACCGATTGGTGGTTGGTGTGGAATTAAACTTGAAACATTTGTATCCTTCACGCAAAACTCACACGTTGCCGAAGTATTTAAGTTTGAATGAAGTAAAGAAAATGATTGACTTAACGACAAATCAAAAACACAAATGTATTATCAAACTATTGTATGGTTGTGGATTGCGTTTGAGCGAGTTGTTAAATTTAAAAATTACAGATATAGACTCCGATAATATGGTTGTTCATATTAGAAATTCAAAGGGGAACAAAGACAGGGTGGTTATGCTCTCTAATAAATTATTACAAGATTTGAGGGAATACTTTTTAGTATATAAGCCCAAAGAGTATCTGATAGAGGGACAGTGGGGTGGAATATATTCCGAAAAAAGTGTGCAAAATGTGGTAAAAGATGCGGCTGTGAGAGCCGGGATCAAAAAACAGGTAACTCCGCATATACTGCGTCATAGTTTTGCTACTCATTTGCTTGAGAATGGTACTGATATTAGATATATTCAGCAATTATTAGGGCATTCATCAATCAAAACGACCGAAATTTACACGAATATAACCGATATTTCCAAATCAAAAATTAAAAGTCCATTGGATTTTTTATAAGGGGCTATTTTGATTTCGGATTTAGGAGGGCGGATTTCGGATTTAAAACTTGATTATCAGGGTGTTATGTTCTGCAATCTCTTATTTAGTATTTCTCACTTCATACCTTTTATTATTGTAAATTTGGATACTGTTTCAAAAAGTGTGTCTGAACCAATAAAAAAACATAGTCTAAAAATTTTATTAGTTTTGTAATTCAACAAAAAATAAAACCATAAAATTCAAAGACTATGTTACTATCAAAGGAACAACTTTCTTCTGTAATGGCCAAACATTCAGAGCGAGAAAATGGCCTACACGATTTAATGGAGATCATGATCGAGAGTATGATGTTAGCCGAGCGGCGCGAGTTTCTGGATTACGCCGAAGGCAACAAGGGTAACGGTTTCCGCCATGGCCGCGCTTTCGGCCAAGGTCGCGTCTTGGAGTTCAGGATTCCCCGCGACCGCTACGGTAACTTTCACCCCAAGATTCTGGCGTTGCTTCGCGACCAGGAGATGGAATGCGAACGTCTGGCCGGCATCCTTTACTGCAAGGGGCTAACCCAGAGCCAGGTCGGCGACGTCTTCGAGGATGTCTACGGGAGCCATTACAGCAAGGCCAGCATCTCCCGGATGATCGAGTACCTGCGTTCGGACGTTGAGAAGTGGTTGAATCGCTCTCTGGAAAGCTACTACCCGATCGTTTTCGTGGATGCCGTACACGTCAAGGTCCACCGGAAGCGCTCGGTTGCCACGGAAGCCTTTTACGTGGTTCTCGGCGTCAAGGAGGATAAGAAGCGAGAAGTCCTCGGCATCTACAACCATCCCACGGAGAGCGCTACGGGCTGGGAAGGGATCTTTCGAGACCTCTTTGGCCGTGGGATGGAACATGTTGGCTTGATGGTAAGCGATGGTCTCGCAGGTCTTGACACTGCCCTGTCGGTCGTTTACCCGAAAGCCCAGCTCCAGCGATGTGTCACCCACTTGAAGCGCAACATGCTTTCCAAGGTACGTCATGGGGACAAGATGGCGTTGGCCGAGGACTTACGCGACGTCTTCCGTACCGGGCAAAGGGATTACACCCTAGATGAAGCCTGGGAGAGGTGGACAGGACTTTGCGAGGGGTGGGGAAAGGATTACCGGAGCATAAAGAAGATGGCAGGTGATATTTCCTACAAGTACTACTTCACCTACTTGCAGTACCATCCCGCCATCCAGTCGATGATTTACACCACCAACTGGATAGAGAGGCTCAACAGGGATTTTCGCCGGGTGCTGAGGATGCGCGGTGCCATGCCCAACGAGGAGTCGGTCTTGGTCCTGATGGGAAAAGTGTCGATGGACAAGGAGGCGTACAACAGGGAGTTACCGGGCATCGACAAGGATGAGACCCTGTTCCCCAAGGAAAAAGCGTGTTTCACTCATCCTTGACAAATGTCATTAATTCCTATTACCTTGTACAAGGACAGCAAGTTACACCAAGCCTGTGATTCTTGTACAGGTATCGGAATTAAAAATACAAATCAAGTATGAGGTGAAAAAGGAAAAAAAGAATAATTTTGCAACAAGGCTAATAGAGGATTTAGACTAGAGACACACTAAATGTAACACTACCTACGCAACCGGCAAATACTGCCTGCATTCCTACAATCATCATGATCTTTACAAATAGTTTTCCTTTCATATTTATTAATCTAAAATTTTTATTCCGATTTTGTTTGGGTTGGGGTATCAGCCTGTCTGCTTACGTTGCTTACGCAGGCCGATCTTTTTTCTTATTTTATAAGGCCAACGCGAAATACGTTGCGGCACCTTTATAACCCATCTTATTATTTTGTCGCCAAAGAACAACAGCCTGTCAAAAACTCCGAATTTGGGTCTTTCCATGCCGCGAATAGAGTAGGTCTGGTCAATCAGTGCGTCTATTCGCGCCTTCTGCATGCCTCGTTTCGGCTCAAAGAATTTTACAGCCCAGTCGGGCGTAGTATAGAATCTGGCAAACCATGAGTGCATACAGAGCGTTTTTCCTTCAAGGTCCAGCAGGATGGTGCTGGTCCCATCCTCATGACGTGCTGATGGCAGATAGAGTGTCTTGAAATTATAGGCAGTCCAGAGGAAAAACCGGTAGTAGGGTTCATAGTCGCATCGCTCAAAATCATATTCGGTTTCAAGTCTCTCCTTTGGGAAACGGCGTATCATCTCATCTTTATGAGCGGCGTAATCGAACTCTTTTACCTCTTTTTTGTCAAATTTTGTCCTGATAAGTTTAAGATTCAGGATGTTGAAGAAGGGATTGGTGACAAGAGGGTTGCCGGAGCGCGGACAATATCCGCCGCCATCGGGACAGCCGGCATTGGCGTAACCGTTCTCAATCACATAGTCGGCAAGCCTGAACATGGCTTCGGGATCGGCCAAAAAGGCATCCTCATCGATGTTTATGGCAACATCGCACTGGGTATCCTTAAGCATTGTGTAGAAGTAGCCGTCGGCAGTCTGGTCCGTCAGACGCACAATCGGAACGCCAAGCCGGTCAAACAGCTCCCTGGAGTTGCGGTAGAGCCTGAGGTTGAACGAACGGGTAAATATTTTAATTCTTTCCATATTACAGATTTGTCAGATAGTCTTTTATTGCAAGCAGAGTTCCCTTTTTGAAGCAGAGCCGGTCAATGGCGCAGCGGTATTGCCGGTAGATATTCTTCTCTTTGGCATACTCCTTGACTTTACAGAATGATTTTATCCTGTTTTTCCATCGGGCGCGTTCCTTGACGCGACTCACAGAGGTATCGCGGGGTATGTAACGGTAGAGAGGCCTCTCTATGTAGGCCGAACTCCGGGCACTCAGCCAGCTACAGGTGACAAAGCAGGAGTCCTCGGCGCTGCGTTGAAGTGGGAACCGTATCCCGTTTTCAAGTATGAATTCTCTGCGGAATGCATATGTCCAGAGATAGGTTACAAAGCCGGCAAGCGTCTTCTTCCGGCTCTTTTTTTCGAGGATACCGGTATGAACAGCCCTGTTTGAGAGTATTTTGTCGCCGTACCGGGCATCGCAGCAGACTATGTCGGCATCATGTTTTTTTGCTGCAGTGTAGAGTGCTTCGCAATATTCGGGTTCAAGCAGGTCGTCACTGTCGGCAAAGACAAGATATTCGCCGGCCGCCTTTTCAATACCCAGATTTCTGGCACCTCCCGGTCCGCGGTTGGTCCCTGCATCCAGAATGATGAACTCTTTTTCGGAAGGGTGTTCCCTGATATATTTCCGGGCAATATTGATGCTGTCATCACTTCCGCGGTCATCGACCAGAATGACCTGTATGCCGTCCAGAGTCTGAGCGGTTACGGATTCAAGGAAGGCGCCTATGTAGGAGCCGGCATTGTAAACGGGAACAATCAGTGATATCTTCATAGGGATTGAGTCAGAGATTTGAAAAGATCTATCCATTTGTCGGCAATTACCGGGGTTTGGAATCGTTGAGAGGATTCAAGGCCTGCACGGGCCATCTCCTCACGCCGGGTTTTGTGGTCCATGAGCCACATGAGTCTGTCGGCAAAAGCCCTTATGTCGTCTCTTTGAACGATTATGCCGTTTTTACCGTCATCAATAATATCCCGGAGCGATGCGTATGTGTTGAATGCTATGGGTACCACTCCGTTCTGTTGTGCTTCGGTCAATGTTATGCCCCATCCTTCATATGCCGACGTGAGCATGAATATGGAGGCATTTTTGTAGTACGGCATGATCTCCTCTTGCCGGCCTTCGAACGATATGTTTCTCAGTCGCATCCTCTTTGCGATTTTTTTGAACCAGTCAAGATCCGCCCCTCCTCCTACGAGTACCAGTTTCCACTCCTCATGATTACCCGAGAGGTTGACCTTTTTCCACACCCTGAGAGCAAGGGTTATCCTTTTGGACTTTTCGTCCATCCTGGAGAGCATCATTACGGTCTTCTCTTTCTTTCCGATATCTTCCGGCTTAAGGAATGTGTCAAATGAAAGTGCGTTGTGAATTGTGCAGAACTTGTCGTCTGTCTCAATTTCACCCAACGTTGCAAACTTATCATGGAAGCTGTCAGACAGGAGCACCAGCTTGTCGCAATTATCATACATCAATCTGTAACGGTCCCGTATGTATTTTCGGAACAGAGTCTTCAATAACAGGTCGGGAGTCAGGGACAGCAGCACATCTTTAAGGTTCTCAGTGATGTTGCGCCCTCTGGAAATTCTGTACAGACTGCTTCTTAAAGTGTTGCCGATAAGTTCCTCGCCGGGCATGGCATGATAGCAGGCTACGACACTAGTTGCGGTATTGCGTGTTACCCGGTAAACAGCCGGCAGCAGGATCCTTTTGTACTTTATATTGACCAGATTACAGATAACAATGTCAATCTCATTTTTCTTAATAAAACTATTTAGAGCAGTTTCTTCTTTTCCCTCCTCAATTCTCTGTTTGCCGCTGAAATTTGAGACGACCGGCATAGTGCACGGTATGCACCATGCAGAGAAGCAGTTCAGGCCCCGCTCCATAAACTCCTGTGCCAGAGTATGGGTGATGCGCTCTGTTCCGCCCTGCAGCGGGCTGATCTCGTTTTCTGTAAGAAAAAGAATGTTCATGGCTCTACTGTTATTTGTCAGGGGTGAAATTATTGTAACAATCGGCAGTATCCGGACAGATGAATTTGGCGTGAATACGTCTCTTTTCGGGGGGAGGCATCGTCATGTAGTCTCCGTACAGATCTTTCAGCCGGGCATCGGGATTTTTCGGCGCCGGGAACATATGTCCTTCAAATTCAATTTCCGAAAGAGGGAAAATATCCGACAGCAATGTGGGATATCCGTAAGTGGCCTTATTGATCTCCGGCATCATGCGGTTGCGTTTTCTGCCTATGCAGACGATCCTCCACAGAAGCAGATAGAAACGGTTATAAATGGGGTAGACGAGAGCAGAGATCACATTTTTGAAGGTCAGTTTCTGACTGAACCGGAAAAACGAGTGGGATTTGTTTATTCTCCGGCTAAAGAACTTAAAGGTGCGGCGGGATACTGTCGGGTATGGTACCTCCTTAAAGATATCGACGGCAATCCCTTTGCAATATCCTTTTTCGAAATCATCGAGAGTGCCTATCAACAGTGAGTTTTTGTGTCTCAGACGGAACAGACCTCCGCAAACACCCGATCCTCTGTCCAGCTCTTCGGTCTGAAGCATATAGCCGTCACTCAGCTCAGTCTGCCCTATCGCCATAAACTTTTCAAAATCTTCGGCAGGCATAGCCAGGTCCATATCATCATCCCAGGGCACGAATCCTTTATGGCGTACGGCGCCCAGCAGGGTCCCCCATTCCAGCCAGTAGGTAAGTCTATGCTTACGGCAAATGCGGTCAAACTCAATCAGCATTTCAAGCATGATCTCCTGAGCCTTTCTCAACGGAGTACCCGGACTGTTTATCATATTAATCTCATCCATAGGTCAGTTGGAGATAAATTCTAAAATATCGTGTGTAGCTCTGTTATTTTCATCGGGCAATGACATATAGTCATCGTATATGAGTCGGCATATCTCATGACTGTCTGCCGGTCCCCTTAGTCGGTGGCCTTCAAACATAATATCTTTTGTTGGAAACAGCTTTTTTGCAGGTAACTCTTTGAAAAAGAAGAAACAGCCGTAATTCTGCACATATAGGTCTTTGTTAAATATTCTGTCGTAAAGTTTGACAATATCGGTCAAGAAGGCAGAAAAGGGGTAAAGCAGCAGCGCCACATTACGCTTGGCGTGTCCGTCCAGAATCACATTCATCCTGCGGCGTAATATTTTGCCATGGGTGTTTTCCAGAAATCTCTTCTTTTTAACAGTGCCGTTGATCATTGTGAAAACGTCAATCCAGACAGGTTCAGTAACTATCTCTTCATTATAAATTCTTTTAACTGAATATTTCGTATCAACAATCCTTATCCAGGTCCGGTGACACTCTCTGGGAGAGGTCCTGTAATCCACCAACCGGTATCTTTTGGGGAGGTTGCGCAGGAAAACCTTCCTGAATTTACGGTAGTCAACCGCTTTGATACATACGTCCACGTCATCGTCCCAGGGAATGAATCCTCCGTGTCTTACGGCTCCGAGCAGAGTGCCGCCATGGAGCCAGTAGTCAATGCCGTTCTCCCTGCAAATTTTATCAAAAAGGACCAGGATGTCCAGAACATGAAGCTGTTGATTTCTCAACGGGCTTCCCTCCGGATTATACTTTTTGTTTAGTTCCGATTGTATTTTACTCTCAATCATCCCGATATTTTGCTTTTTAGTTTTATGGTTTCCAATATATGTTTTCTTTCGGTAACTGTCAACCCCAATGTATAGACGGCAACGGCTGTTGTCAGGAAGCTGGTCAGGGTGACGACAATGAACCTTGTTATACCGGCATCCATATTTAGGACCAGTGCTACCGGAATTATTGCCGATATCAGGGAGACGATGGCTGTGGGCAAAAGCACCTGTCCGGCATATTCCCTGAAGTTCATCTTCATCTGCACCACCATGATCACAAATCTCATGATTTGGGCAACAGCGGCAGCTATCAGATCGATTATATAGACAAGAGCGGGAGTGCCGTACCCCATCTTGAGTATTATGTAGGATACGGGCAACGGAAGCAGAAGAGCTCCGCATACAAAAATCTGATACCATTTGATGTCACCGGTGGCTCTTACAGCAGTAGCCATAGGGACATGTGTGCTGCTTATCAATGCTGTGATGAGCATCAGACGGCATAATATGACGGTATGTTCGGGTACATCGACCAGCCAGATGTCCAGTATTATCGGAGTCTCAAGAAACACCGGCAAAATAAGGATGAAAAGCAGAAAGTATGAGAACTTCGAACTTTGAAAGACAAGTTTCATCATGCCTTCTTTCTCATTGTTGGCATAGGACTTTGTAATCTGGGGTTTGAAAGCCTCGGAAAAATTGACTATGAACCCGTTGATGTTGACATAGACCTGATATGCTATACCGCGGGCGGCGTTTACCGCCGTTCCGAAGAACATATTGAGCAGCAGATTCAATCCCTGTGTTCTTCCCATATCGGCCAGAGCGCCTATGGTATTCCATCCTATATATTCCGATATCTCCCTGAACTTTGCCTTGTTCCAGTAGAAACGGAATCTGCTCTCTCTGTAGAACAGGGTACAGTAAAAAATATAGAACAGGCTTATTCCTATGGTAATAAGTGCCATGAGGCCGGAATATAGAACGAGTTTGTCCATTGTGGTCCTTACCAGCAGGAAAACGATAACCAATTTTAGAACCGTCTCAATAATACTGGAGTAGGCAACGACATGCATCTTCTCCTTTGCGAATATAAGTGAAAGATAGGGGGTAGAGACGAGATTGAAAACAAGGGCTATTATTGTGAACTGGTAAACCCAGCCGACTGCACCTCTCCGTTCAGGGAAAAAGCTCACTTTGTTGTAAAGGAACCATAGACCTGCCGTTTCGGCAAGAACCAGCACTATGGCAGCCAGTATTATAAATATTGTGACATTCAGGCAGAAGAGTTTATGCAGTTCATCGTAACGGTTCCGTCCCAACTCATAGGCAAAGTACCTGTTGCTGGCCGATGATAAAGTGGACCTGATAAAAGCGAAGGCAATTACCAGACCCCCGACTGCGGTGTAGAGGCCAAAGTCATCCGCACCCAATACTTTCAGCACAAGCCTTGAGGTGTAGAAGTTGATGAGCATGATGACGCCCATCCTGAAGTAGAGCATCAGTGTGTTCCTTGCTATTCTTTTCTGGTCTATTACAGTCATAGAGCTTAAGGTTTAACTATTTTATCGTAAAGGCCGTACAGAGTCTCGGCTGAAAGCATTACGGGATTGTTTTTAAGACGGATAGGGTTTACGGAACCGGCAAGCTGCCGGAGCTCCTCGCTGCGGTTGACCGAAACGGGATTCTCCAACCCCATCTCATCCATTATTTTGCGGAACCGCTCTATGGCCTCAACCGGCGATCCGGCACCGAGTTCTGCGGAAATCCTGCCGAATATGTGAGCCATATACTCCTCTCCCCGCGGGTCGATACAATCCCCTGTATGAGTTATCATGTAATCCCAGAGTTCAGGCAGACAGACCGCTACTGCATGGCCATGGGGCAGACCATAGATGGATGTGATCTTGTAACTCATGGCGTGGGCCGCCGTGGTGGCCGATATGTTTATGGCACGTCCGGCAAAGTTGGCCGCCAGCATGATTTTAGAGGCGGCATAGGGTCTGTTTTCCAAAATATAGGAACGCCAGTTCTCCCTTATCAGCCGGAGTGCCTGCTGCGCATATTCCCTGCTGTCGGGGGTGGAGTTGACAGACCACCAGCTCTCTATTCCCTGACACAGAGCATCCATCATGGTACATTTCTTCTGATAAACGGGCAGTGTATTCAGGACCTTAGGCTCCAACAGAGCCCAATCGGGCAATATACCGTCGTTGGTCACTGTCTGTTTCTCGCCTTTATAGTAAATGACCGCATTGTGCGTGGATTCGCTGCCCGTCCCGGCAGTGGTGGGAATGGCTATAATCGGTATTCTTGAGCCGTCTATCCCAACATTTTCCAATACGAGCGGCGGGATAATGGCATCTCTGCCCTCTCTGGCCAGAACAGCCAGTTTTATGCATTTGGCAACATCGATTGCGCTGCCCCCTCCAACTGCCAGAATGGCATCGCATGCCTCCTTTTTGAAGAGCTCTATTCCTTTGCAGACATCCTCAAACAGGGGGTTGGGGCTGAAATCCGAGAAGGAAACCTTCTCAACGGCAATATTGTCGATCCGTTTCCTGATGTTGAGAAGAGGAAATGAGGAGTCTGTGACAACAAACAGTTTACGGCTGTTTACTATTGTAAGCAGTTCATCCAGTTCTTCTATGCCAAATACAATCTTATGCATGAGTTATCTTTTCAAAAAATCCATAAGCGCCGCTTTATTCTCAATGGGGGTGGTCGTGGGACGTCCCAGATCCTTGCGGTTCCCCTTTTTGACCTTTATTTCAAGCAGCAGGGGGCCGTGAGCCTGTCCGTTGATTTTTTCCAATGCTTTTTTCAGGTCGGCAGGGTTATCGACCGAATAGCATCCGGCATAACCCACCGCTCTACCTACACCCGGAAAATCGATTTTCAGCCCTACTGTGGGCTGGCCGCCTACGGAATCGTGTGCTCCGTTGTTGAATATTACGTGAACGTAGTTTTCAGGGGCCCTGCTTGCCACTATCGCCATGCTTCCCATGTGCATTATCACGGCTCCGTCGCCGTCAAAGCACCAAACCCTGCGCTCTCTTTGTGCAAGCGCTATACCCAGGGCTATCTGGCAGGCATGTCCCATTGAGCCTACTGTGAGGAAATCTCTCTCATGCCCCTCTCCCCATGCTTCACGGGCCTCAAACAGTTCGCGGCTTATCATTCCGGTGGTGCTGACGATGACATCCTTGGGGCCGATAGCCGCAGCGACACTCTTTACGGCCTCTTCGCGGGTCATTGTCAGGTTGTTGTTCCCTGTACTTTTGAGTCCGTAATCCTCGAATGTCCCCTTTTCTATTATCAAAGCATATACGTTATTCTCTCTTACAGCCTTAACAGCTTTGGATATCTGCTCGGCAGCCCTCTTTTCATCTTTATCCAGAATATCGTACTCTATACCCATGACCTCTAGCAGAGAGGTTGTTATCTTACCCTGTTTGGCATGCTGTGGCTCATCATGCAGGCCGGGGCATCCGCGCCATCCTATAAGCAGCAGTACTGGAATATTGTAAACCTCCCTGTCGGTGAGTGATGCAAGGGGATTTATGGTGTTGCCCTGACCGGAGTTTTGCATATAGACCACTCCGGTTTTGCCGGTAGCCAGATGATATCCGGCCGCAAGGGCTATTGCCGCCCCCTCGTTGGCGGTGATAATATTGTGACTTTCGTCTATATTATCCGCAATATAGGCGCATATGTTTTTAAGAAGGCTGTCGGGTACGCCTGCAAAGAAAGAGAGGTCGTTTGCCTTTAGCGTATCAATGAAAAATCCTGGTCGTATCATGGCTGTTATTCTTCGGGGATAAGGTTTATTATCTCTTTTATCGGCATGCACATCTCATCGCACTCTTTTGCACGGTGATGTTCAAGAATGGTGCGGGCGGCATTTTGCATGGCGGGGAATCCTGTACGGGTCAGATGGTTGGCATAGATGACCACGTTGACGCCGCATGCCTTAAACTCATCTTCGGTAACGGTATTGAACGATGTAGGAACAACCACAACGGGTGTGGTGCTGTCCGTTGCCCGGAATTTGGTCACAAACTCGAAAATTTCGGCAGGATCTTTTTTACGCGAATGGATCATAATGGCATCGGCTCCGGCCTCCACAAATGCAAATGCGCGTTCCAGAGCGTCGTCCATACCCTTTTCCAGTATGAGGCTCTCAATCCTGGCGCAAATCATAAAGTCTTTTGTTTTTTGGGCTTTTTTACCGGCTTTGATCTTCTCGCAGAAGTGCTCAATCGTATCCTGCTCCTGCTTGACTTCTGTGCCGAACAGGGAGTTTTTCTTCAGTCCGATCTTGTCTTCTATGATGATCATCGAAACCCCCATACGCTCAAGCGAACGGACGGTATAGACAAAATGTTCGGTCTGTCCGCCGGTGTCGCCGTCGAATATTATGGGTTTGGTGGTCACCTCCATTATATCATCGATGGTACGGAAGCGGCTGGTCATGTCAACAACCTCAATATCCGGTTTCCCTTTGGCCGTGGAGTCGCAAAGCGAGCTTAGCCACATGGCGTCAAACTGATATGTCTTACCATCCTGAAGCACGGTGGTCTTTTCGGCTATAAGGCCTGTGATACCGCTGTGAGCTTCAATTGCCGTAATCAGCCCTTTCATATCTATGAGCTTGCGCAGCCGGCCGCGCCTTAAATCCGGCATAGCCAGCTCGGCGCGTTGCAGGGCATCCATCTGTTTGTATTTGGGATTGTTAGAATAGGGGTATTCCACAAGCCGGCCTCCGTATTCATCCAGAACAGTTATAACCTCTTCGCGAATGGGTTTCTGGAATCCGCTCACCCAGTCATCGCCGTGTACAACATAATCGGGTTTCAAAGTTCTGAGAATATCGGTATAGCTCAGTTTTTGCTGTTCCACCACCTTATCCACCCCCGCAATATTCTCAAACAGCCTTTTCCGCTCGTCGAAAGGTATGAGGGGGAAACGCTTGTAGCTGGCCACGGCTTCATCGGAGAGGACTCCTATTGTAAGCCGCCCCAGACGGCATGCCTTACGTATGATGGCAATGTGGCCGCTGTGTATGAAGTCTGTTGAGCAGCACATATATACCCTGCGTTTATTGACCTCCTTTACACGGGCGCTGACCGTTTTCAGGTCTTGTGGCGTATCAATCTCGGCGCACAGCATCTCTTTGATATCGACAGGATATATCTTGCAGCGGTCGGAGACCTCGTTAAAAGCATCTTCGGCATAACAGTTGCGCCTGCCTTCGTTGCAAAAACGTTCTATATTTTCCAGCCAGATGAGCCAATCTTCATGATTAATTTTGTAGAGCGGCTGGGCTGCCATGGCATTTTCGAAGAAGTTCACACCCACTCTGCTTATCCGTCCCTTCTCAATGACAGCCTTAAAATCCTTTTCAGGCAGGGGCTGCGTGCTGCTTACCGCCATACAGCTATGTTTGCTTTCCAGTATGGCCTCCAAAACCAGAGGTTCAAAGACCACGTCTCCATGCAAAAGGATTATGTCATCATCTTTGAGATGTTCCCCGGCGCAGTATATGCTGTATATATAATTTGTCTTGTCGTATAGAGGGTTGTTTACAAAGGTGAATTTGATTGGCAGATGAAGTCCTTCACAATACTCCTCAAGAACGGAGTTGTAATAGCCGGTGGTCATTACCACCTCGTCAATATCGAATGAGACCAGATTTTTGAGCTGGCGGCTCAGTATGGTGTTGTCCGATGAGATTTCGGTCATACATTTGGGTTGGGTGTCGGTTATGGCTCCCATTCTCTGTCCTACTCCTGAATTCAGTATTATAGCTTTCATAATATCAACATATAAGGTTCTTGTTCAAAATTCGTACCCGCATGACTCCTCCAGCAGTTCTCCTACGCTCTTCTTCAGCAGGGGATGGATCAGGTCCGATGCAAATTCAGCCAGAGGCTCCAGCACGAACCGCCGCTGCTGCATAAGCGGATGCGGAATTCTCAGCGTTGGAGTTTCAATGACCAGATCGTCATACATTATCAGGTCGATGTCGATGATACGGTCCGCGTAATCTCCCTCTCTGCTCTTCTTGCTCCTTCCCATATTTTTTTCAATAGTCTCTATCGCTTCCAGTGCTTCAGGCGGAGTCAGCTCGGTCATGACTGCTGCCGCCTGATTCAGGAATGCATTGTTGCTCCTGTATCCCCAGGGCTCGGTTTCAAAGACCCCGGATTGGGAGATAACGGTCCCTACCTTATCGGAGACAAGGCTTAAGGCTGTCTTAAGATTGGACTGCCTGTCACCTAAATTGGTTCCCAGTGAAAGGTAGAGCGTAGGCATCAGTCAATAATTAACATGGCATCGCCGTAGCAGCCAAACCGGTATCCCTTTTTCACTGCCTGGTGATAAGCATCCATTATCAGTTCATAGCCTCCGTAAGCACAGACAAGCATAAGCTCGATGGATTCGGGCAGTTGGAAGTTGCTTATCATACTGTCCGCCATACTGAAGTCGTAGGGGGGGAAGATAAACTTGTTTGTCCAGCCGTCATAGGGTTTGATCAGATGGTCTGTGCCCACTACGGTCTCAAGTGCGCGATTTGAGGTATAACCTACCGCACATATCTTGCGACCTTCCATTTTCGCCTTGTTCACAATCTCTGTGCACTCCTCGGTTACTATCAGTTGCTCGGACTCCATCTTGTGTTTGGTCAGGTCCTCGACATCAATGCCGCGGAAGTTGCCCAGTCCGCAGTGCATGGTTATAAAGGCGCGGTGAATACCCTTTATCTCCATACGTTTCAACAGTTCGCGGCTGAAATGCATTCCTGCGGTAGGTGCCGTGACAGCTCCTTCATTCTTGGCGAAAATGGTTTGAAAACGCTCCTCATCCATAGGATCGACCTTACGTTTCAGATAGGTTGGTATGGGCGCCTCGCCCAAAGCGTAAAGCGCTTTTTTAAACTCGTCATGAGGTCCGTCGTAGAGGAAACGCAATACGCGTCCGCGTGAAGTGGTGTTGTCTATAACCTCGGCAACCATCGAGTTGTCTTCGCCGAAATAGAGTTTGTTTCCGATGCGGATTTTGCGGGCAGGGTCAACCTGAACATCCCAAAGAAGGTTCTCCTCACGGAGTTCGCGCAGCAGGAAGACCTCAATGGCGGCCCCTGTCTTCTCCTTGTTCCCGAACAGACGGGCAGGGAATACACGGGTATCATTGAATACGAATACGTCATCTTCATCGAAATATTGGAGTATTTCCTTGAATATGATATGTTCTATCTTACCGCTCTTTTTGTGAACGACCATTAGTTTTGATTCATCGCGATATTCTACAGGGAACTGTGCTATCCTGTCTTCGGGGAGTTTGAATCTAAATTGTGAAAGTTTCATTCCAATTATTTTAAATTTTGTTATTATTCTTTTTTCTCTGTTCTGTCAGTCGATTGCCGGTCAGGTTCTGTCTAACCACTCTTCGAATTTTTCGGGGTCAAGGCAATCCTCAACCTTGAAATCTCCTACGCGGGTGCGCCTGAGTGATGTCAGATGCGCTCCGCTTTCAAGCGCCCGACCTATATCGCGCGCCAAAGCCCTTATGTAGGTGCCTTTGCTGCACACTATTCTGATTGTAATCTCCGGAAAATTATATGTTATAAGCTCAATTTCATCTATTACGAGTCTCTTAGGCTTAAGTTTAACATCGGCCCCGCTGCGGGCAATCTCATAGGCGCGTTTCCCGTCAACCTTGCAGGCCGAGAATTTGGGCGGCACCTGTTCAATGTCGCCTTTAAAGCTTTTTAGAACCTGTTCCACCAGATCTTGAGTTATATGTTCCGTGGGGTAGATTTTGTCAATGGGTTTTTCCAGATCGAAGGATGGGGTTGTCGCCCCCAGACGGATGGTTGCAACATACTCCTTAATGCCTGCCTGAAGCTTCTCAATCTCTTTGGTGGCCCGGCCGGTGCAGACAATCAGTACCCCCGTGGCCAGCGGGTCCAGGGTGCCTGCATGTCCCACCTTGAGCTTTTTGACTCCTATCCTGTTGCAGATGAGTCGTCTGACCTTACTGACCACATCGAACGATGTCCAGCGGTAAGGCTTATCAAAAGCAAGTGTCACTCCTTCCTGAAAATCCATAACGTTTAAAGAAACAGTATAGTCAATACCCCGGCTATTGCGCAGTAGATACCAAACCAAATCAGTTTGCCCTTGCTGACTATGGATATCATCCATTTGCAGGCTACGCATCCCGATATAAATGCAGCCAGGAACCCGATGAGCAGCACACCGTTGCCGGCCGGTGTTCCCGAAGCCCCTGCCGATGCCGATTCTATCAGATCCTTCATGTCAATAAGAGCACTCCCCAGAATAGGGGGAATGACCATCAGGAACGAGAATTGTGCCAGCTTCTCCTTTTTGTTGCCCAACAGGATTCCGGTCGCAATCGTCGAACCGGAGCGGGAGATGCCGGGCAGTACCGCAACAGCTTGAGCTACGCCTATAATAAAGGCGTGCCAACCTGAAATATGCTCTCTTTGACGCGGTTTGGCGTAGTATGAAAAGGTGAGCAGCAGGGCGGTGATCAACAGACATATGCCAACCAAGGTCGTGCCGGAGCCGAAAATGCTCTCTATTTGATCTTTGAAAAAGAGTCCCACTATTCCAATTGGAATCATGGAAATAATGATGTTTATGGCATATCGCGTCCCCTCATTCAGTCCGCTGTAACTTTTCAGGGACTGTCGGGTGAACAGGTCTTTGAAGATCCAGACAATCTCTTTCCAAAGTATAACCAATGTACTCATTACAGTTGCCACATGAACCAGAACGGCGAATGCCAAATTCTGTTCGCCGTCTATGCCGAACAGCGATGATACAATAGCCAGATGGCCGCTGCTGCTTATAGGCAGGTACTCCGTAAATCCTTGCAGCAGTCCCAGCAGGAGTGATTCAAGCCAACTCATTCTTTATCCTCTTTTATCTCCTTCTCCTTTTCTTTGGGGCGGTACATTATAGCCACGACAATGGTAAGGAATCCCAATAGTGTCACAAATGGCGCCACCTTGATCCGTCTGACGCTGAAAATATCCGGTTCGAATGCCTGTTCGGTGGATATAGGTCCTGTCATCAGAATAAGTCCGACTATGATTACGGCCATTCCCACCGCTGTGAGAATGTAGTTGGTTTTTGTAAATGCCAATTTCTTTTTGTCCATATAATAAATGTTTTACGTTGTTTTAAAGATAGTGCAGCTCGCCCGATTTCATCCTTAGGAAACGGTTTACGGAACCCAGGGCGCAGAGATAGGGAACGGTAAGTCCTGTCAGCAGTATCACAGCCGATACCGTTATCACTATTTTTTTTCCCAGCAACGGAGTCAGCCAGGGTTCATGGTTGACACCCAGCTTAAGTCCGCCCCAGATTGCAAGACAGGCCAATGCCGATGATGCTAAGCCTATCAGCAGGTTGCGTTTGACAAATGGTTGACGTATGAATGACCATTTCGCTCCGACAAGTTTCATGGAGTAGAGAATGAAACGTTGGGAGTAGATTGTAAGTCTGATGGTGTTCCGGATCAGAGTGAATGAGATGAGCGACAGAATAAACACCAGGACCAGCAATACTGCGGCTATCTTCCTGATATTGTCATTCATGGAGTCCAGTATCTCTTTCTGCCATGTTACCTCTTTCACGCCGGCCATTGCCGACAACTCTTTTTCTATAATCACAAGACTGTCGTTGCTGGCGTAATTTTCGTTCAGCTTTATGTTCAATGATGCATAAAAAGGATTGTAGTCAAGGAACATGGTCGGATCGGAGCCCATGGCAACAGTCATCTCCTTTAGAGCATCCTCTTTTGATATGACTGTCAGTTCGGCACAGTAGGGCGCCCGAGTGATGTTGTTTCTCAAAGCGTTCGCCTGCGAGTCGGATATATCCTCCTTAAGGATGACTTCAACTTTCATCTCCTGTCTGACATGCGCGGCGATGTCTCTGGCCGTCAGCAGCATCAGCGTGATTATTCCGATGAGCATCAATACGAGTGATGTGCTGATACAGGATGTTATGAACAGCAGATCAATTTTTCTCTTCTTTTTCGTCATCTCTTTTCTTTTGTCGTTTTCTAAATATATATACCAATGAACTGCTGCGGCCGCGGCGGGTAAGTGAGATCAGCCACGAGTAGAATCCGAAAGCAACTCCTCTGATAAAAGCAGCCCGGCTGCGCATCTGTCGCTCCGACATTATGGAGATGTAGAAGCTGTCGAAAGGGAGCTTTTCATGATGCATAAGTATATACCCATGTCTGGAAGCCAGCCGGTTGAGTGCAATAGGGTCGAAGTGCCAGCGGTGCCGGGGTACGTCGTAGGCTGCCCAGTAGGGGCCATAATGCATGGCATCGGTAGAGCGTATGTTCGGGCATGCTATCACAAGTATCCCGTTCGGGCGCAGCAACGTGTGGAATCTGTCCAACAGCTCTGTCGGGTTGGCAGAATGTTCAAAGACGTGCCATAACGTTATTACGTCGAATGATTCAGGTTTCAGGTAATCAACTTCGGGGACTTCAATCATGCGGTGGTGGAACATTTCCAGCGAGAAAAGCCTCTCTTCATGTGATTTTTCAACCGATGTGACTTTCCAGCCGCGTCTTTCCATGTGATGGGAGAAAAATCCGGTTTTTGCACCGTAGTTGAGCAGACTGCCCTCTTTGCGATATGCGTGAGATTCGACTATTTTCGCTTTTTTGGGAAGCATCAGTGCGCGTACCCGGTAGTAGAGCCTGTCGGTCAGACCTTCAGGACTGTCACCGAGTTTAAGCCTTCGGTTTATCCTGTCATATCCGGACATCTTATCCTCAGAGGGAGCATTGACTGTAAAGACTGCTCCGCACGATATGCAACGGAGCAGCAGATACTGCTCTTTGCTTATCGCAAAATCTGTACAGAAAGCGTAAACAGTGGTTTCGGGTGCTCCACACAGGGGGCATTTGGTGAGATCCTGAATGTTCAT
>Ga0209723_1003243_pt1 | contig 19943 bp, 19 predicted proteins | sample BiotimSIPDNA_2_FD_185750 | JGI IMG/M metagenome (GOLD analysis project Ga0209723, IMG submission 185750) | Anaerobic biogas reactor microbial communites from Washington, USA - Biogas_R2 time_0 SIP DNA (SPAdes) (version 2) | ecosystem: Engineered > Bioreactor > Anaerobic > Unclassified | place... | reverse complement strand
GTTCTCGTTTCATACGTTTATGTTCAGGGTTAGGAGGCTGCGGCTTCATACTAATCAGGTTTAATGAGGGTACATAGCCACATAAGGATTTACCCTAACATTTACGGGGTTTCAATCGCTCATGGTTTAGAAACATACGGGTTGTTCTTGATGCAGAAACGCCAGGGTTTATCCTTCCAATCCCCAGCGTAGTCCACGCCGACGCGCTTTGACTCAACTACTTCTGATTCAGCAACTGGCTCTGCGTCTTTGAGGTAGAAAGGCGCAGAAGTCACATCCAACTTGTTCTCGGCTTTAGTGATACCCATCGCCATACAGAGCCTCCCCGGGCCATTCGTTAAATTTTTCAGTGTTCCAGAGGGTTGCTTTCTGCGTTTAGCCATCAACTCTTTCCCCTCTAGTGGTTCAAGCGCCCTTATCAGCACCGCCTCGGGCTTTCCAAGCGTAGAACCGGCGGTGAAGTTGACGCAGTAATACATCCCATAAATCAAGTAGACATAGGCGTGTCCTTTTTCGCCAAACATGACATCGTTTCTTGGGGTTCGGCGTCCGCCGTAGCTGTGGGCTGCGCGGTCCTCTGGTCCAGCGTAGGCTTCCACCTCTACGATTCTGCCCGACGTGGTGCCCTCAGCGGTTTCATGGACTAGGAGTTTGCCGAGAAGGCTCCGTGAAACAGTTAGAATGTCTTGCTGGTAGAAGGTTCTTTGAAGAATCATAAGATGAGTTACTGTATTTTGCTAAAAGCTTTTTTGATCAAATCCACATATCCACGGGTTTTTCCACCGGGGTAAACACACAGAATCACTCGAATGCCATATAGGTTTTCGTCGTAGTCTTCGGTGACTTTGTGGCTAGCTAATTCGCTGAAGGGCGGCAGGTTCTGCAGGGCTTTCTTTGCGGAGTTACCCAGCACAAAGATTGCTCGGGGTTTCAACTCTTTGATTTCGTCAAGCAAAAATGCTGCTGCGCAAGTGGCTATGGCCTTGTGGGGTACATTTTCTTTGCCGCCACGTTTGTTTAGTCGACATTTAACTGCGTCAATCAAATAGTAGCCTTCAGCTTTGAATTCCTCAAGCGAACAGAGGTTTAGGTACCGGAGTAGCTCCTTCTGAAGGTTAGTGTTGTTGCCAGTCATGTCCTGTTTGTAGAAGTAGCGTTCCCTATCCCACGGCGGCGACTCCGCCACAAACAGCACCTTGACCAGGTTAGGTTTCCATTTCTCCTCTACTGAGAACCGCAGGAACGGCTTGTCTACAGCTACTTTTCCCTCAAAGTGTTGGCATCGGCTGCATGACTGGAGTTTAATGTAATTCATCCTATCAATTAGTCTCTTGAAGGTCTGTAATAGGTTTATGCCGTGGAGGCGGAGCCGTCATATGCGCTGTAGAGCATGTTACCTGTCTTTGGCTATGCGAAACCGCTTCCGGCTAATAACTAATGTGGCTAACGCGGCAGCCATGATTCCTATCAGGGCAAGTATGGATAGCTCGGGGATTGTTGGTGAGGGACTTGGGCTTCGACTCGGAGTAACGGTTGAAGAGGGACTGACCGTTGCAGATGGATTGGCGCTTGGTGTTGAGGATGGGCTTGCGTTTGTGGTAGGCGTTGGACTTCCGGATACTCCGCCGTTGACCACCTGTACCATGCCCCACATACCTAACGAGACGTGTCCGGGGACTGGGCAGATATAGTAGTAGGTGCCTGGAGATCCAACGGTGAAAGTTACAGAATCCGAGGTGCCTGCAGAAATTTGGTTTATTGATGCGCTAAATAGCTTGTTGGCGCCTGTTTGCGGTTGATCTGTTAATGCCCAGCCGTGCGCCATGGTTCCAACGTTTGTCAATGTAACTGTAATGGTGTCGCCTGATGTGAGGGTGAGAGTTGGCCCCGGCGAAGTTGTGCTATCAGCAGAGAGACCAAATGCGTATTCCTTCGCGTATATAGTGATCTGGGTTGGAGCCTGCGCTTCTGTAGAGGAGATGCATAATAATGCGAATAGAAATCGTTAAAACAAGCATAATAATTAGCAAAAAAATTTTTTCAGTTTAGTTCACCGCTGCTTCATAGGCGACCGAGTTTAAGAGGCTCTGCTTGCTTCAAGTGGTGACAACAAAAGCAAAGGGGGTACAGTTTTATACAAACCCGCACTCATATTGTGCAGTGAAAACTTGCAGCAAACTAAAACCAGAACCGTCATTGTCGCATTACTTGTAGCCGTCTTTATGCTTGTTTTGCCGCCGACACTCAACGCCCAACCAGCCGTAACTGAGACTTCCTTTCAGTCAATAGATGTCTTTACGATCCCCGACTTAAACGGCAACGTCAGCTTCGCATTCAACGGATCATGCAAAGAAGCTACACTAGAGAACAACACATGGGTATTCCGCGGATTGAAGCTTGATAACAACGCAGCTGTGCAACAGTACGGATTCACCAACTACACCAGTCTATCTGACCTTAAGATTTCGGCATCAAATTCTAACGTCACTGTGTTAGCTTTTTTAAGTTTTAATTTCTCAGTGCAAATGGATATGCTTGCTTTAAACGTGGACGGTTGGGGTACGCAGACAGTGAATCTGGGTTTAAACACCACTGATAAGCGGCCCGCTGCGGAGTGGAGTATAATCACTGATGACGGCGCAATATTTCTAGCCGAGGGCCAAGGTTGGAAGCTGCTGGATGATAACTCGGTTCTGGTCGATTATGGACCCGGTAACCTCACCGTTGTTCACTATTACCTTACGGATCCGTCTATGGCTAACCTGTCTTTCCTCGCCCAGCACTATGTAGCGGTCTTGACGGGCGCTGTAGTGGCGGCTGTGTTTGCGGTTGCCGGTGTGGTTAGTTTTAGGCGAAAAAGAAAACAGGCAACATTGGTCCGATTCTAATAAGCCTTACGCAAACGGCTCTATTTGCTGTCGATAGTCTGATTCGTTTTTAGAGAACCGTTTTTCCTTCTACCGTTAACCACCGTGACTAATTCGAGCAGTGTCAACGCGATTACGCTGTATGTCGGTATCCAGTCGTAGGCATATGACTGCGAGATAATATCTGCATTGAGCACTGTCTGAAGGAAGGATAAACTAACGTTGCCGTAGAAAAAGAAAGGCACATTCGTAACTGCAATCACAACCGCTGAGCCAACTATGAATTCGCGGAGTTTTGTGCGGTTGTACCAGAGCAGCAGCGGAACAGCGAAGAAGCCAGCTCTTGGATCCATCATGCCAAACGCGAACAGCAACGCAGAGAGCCATGGCTTTTTTCGGTAGCCAAAGTAGAGTGCAGCAACAAGCAGAACCGCCTGCAGTATGTGTGCGTTGATGTAGACCCAGCCGCAGTAGTAACTCGGCGCGAACACTTGTATCGGCACGTCGATTAGGCCAAAGTGGAATGGTTCCGAGTAGGGAATGTTAGAAGCGGGTGTCGGCAGTGGCTGAACAAGCACAACGAAGGCAGCTACGGCGCCAAGCACTGGGTTTTTGTCTTTAATCAGTTTGTAAACCAGCAAAGCCAGAAGCGGGATCAACGCAAGCTGTAGGAAGTTGAAAGTTACGAGGGCATCCATGTAGTTAAGTGCCAAAAAGGGCACCATGATTAGCAGAAACGATGGCGGATACTTAAACGGCTGAGGAATCCCCTCGATTGGGTAATCGCTTGGAAGGGCGCCGTCATTGTAGACCATTGTCGGATTGTTTAGGAGCCGCCATGCACCCATATAGTAAGCTGAGAAATCCCTTGCAGTGTCCCCGAATTCAAGCGTAGTTATTTCGGGGTAAGCGTAGCAGAACATGAACAGGTTTAACGCCAGAGCTGCAATTATTATTGAAACTAGGAATAGCTTTTTGTTTTGCTCGATTCTTTGAAGCGATTTCTGTATTGAGTCTATAGGGCATCTGCTCATACTTGGCTGGTTTTCTGAACCTATCTGTTGATTTAAATAAAAACATATGGGAACGATTCATTCGCAGCTCTATCTTAACTGCATCGCTCTGCCTTTATCAGACCAAGCAGCGTTTATTTTTTGAATTAGAAGAAGAGGATGCTGCCCTGCTACTTCTTCTTCCTAAATTTTTTGCAGAAATAGCTGTTTTTGGTTTGGGGTCTGGTTTTTGTTGCTGGTTGGTTGTGGCGATTGTACAAGCAAGAACAGACAAAACAGCGCTTTTTTGTTCTTCTGTTAAGTAAAAAAATCGCCAGTTACCGCCTTAACCGGCTTTTAGCTGAATGGCCTATTCGGTAGATATGCTGGCGATGGCTAGAGCGAACGCTGTGTACTTGGGTATGACAATAAAATAAGGGAAAAAATTACATTCCCTGTTTTAGGCGTCTAAACGTTGTGTAGTCAACATATTCCACAAACGGATTATCCGCTAGGAACTTGACAGTGACTTTCTGTCGGCTGCGCTTATCCAGTATCTGACTTGTCGTGCGTAATACATATGCGTCGCTGCCCGCACCTGAACCGTAGCTTGTAACCAAGATGCGCTGGTCGGGTTTTGCGATGTCAAGGACAGCCGCTAAACCTACCAAGGAGGCGCCGCTGTAGGTGTTACCGAACTTTGTCATCTGAATGGCAGGCATGAATTGTTCTTCTTTAAAGCCGAGGTCCTTTGCGATTCTAATCGGGAAAGTTGGGTTTGGCTGGTGTGGTACGAAGTAGCTGAAATCACTGGATTTGAGGTTTTGGATCTCCATTAGTTTGCTGGCTGCTTTACGAACGTGCTTATGGTAAGCAGGGTCGCCGGTGAATCTTCCTCCGTGCATCGGGTGGGGTTCGCCGTCGCGTCTCCAGAAGTCAGGTGTATCAGAGGTACAGCTGTACCAGCTCTCGACCTCGGCGATAACGTCATGCTTTCCAAAGATGAATGCTGCGCCGCCGTAGCCCACGAATTGGTCAAGTTCACCACCTGGGCAACCTCGTGGAGCGGCCTGGGAGTTGTCTGCGCCGATAACCATCGCGTAGTTGATGCCAGAGCGGGGGTAACTGACTAATGCACAGGCGTCTTTGAACATGCTTGATGCCGCTTTGCAGGCGAATTCAGTGTCCACTGCATCAACACCCTGCACGTCGCCTTCTTCTTTGCCGAGTTTTAGCACCTGCGCGACTTTAGCCGCGATAGGCTTAACTGCATAGGGGTTGGATTCTGAGCCGGCGTAGACTTTGCCGATTAAGGCGCTGTCGAGTCCCGAGTGGATAAGCGCGAGTTTGCCTGCTTCAACCGCGGCAGTTACGGAGTCTTCGTCGGTGAATGGTACGGCGTGCTCCCAGGCTTCCTCTTTGAAGCGGAACCGTGAAGAGTACATGCCGTAGCCGACTATGCCGGGTAACTCGTAGTCTTTGGTAGGCTGTATTACCTTGTATTCCTGATAGGGGTAGTACTCGTCTGCAAGCGTGAACGCAAGAGAAATTGTTGGGATAATATCGCTTTTCCCAACGGAGTAGCGTCTGCGGAATCTTGGAATAACTTCGCGGCCTTCAAGGCTTGCTAAGTCGAGGTTTTTGCCGCCGCAGATCAACTGGTCGGTTATTCTTGCGGGTACACGGATTTGCCCGCCGTGGAAGGAGACGATACCGTGGACAAAGCTGCCGAGCTTTGCAAACTTGTTTGTGGGTTCATTGATGTAAGTGGCGAGTTCAAGGATGCCTTTGTCGTAGAAGAGATCTATGCTCTCCATTTTACCGTAGCTTCTGCGTCCACAGTTGCTGCAGTAATCGCGGATTTCAAAGTACTCTTTACCGCAGCACTGGCAGCGGCTAGCTTTTAGTCGGTCGCCTAAGTATGATACTCGTCGCTCTATCGGTTCACTGCTCATTGCTTCTTCTCTCCTAGAATTGAAACGTACGCTTTAGTTCCGAAGCCCTCGAACTCTACTACGGCACCATACTTGGGCAAAGCCGGAAGCTTAACTTGGCGCTCCTCTGCTTCACCGCGCAGTTGCCGATAGATTTCATAAATTTGAGCTCCACCGGTGGCGCCAAGAGGGTTGCCGTCGGCTTTCAATCCACCGTTAGTGTTAACATAGACTTGTTTACCTTCAACATCGTAAGCTAACTGGTTGTTTTTGTAGCTTTGATAGATGCTCTTCCAGGCGGTTCCAGGCCTGCAGACGCCTATGTCTTCGAGTGTAACCATCTCCATCATAGTGGACTGGTCGTTTAACTCTAAAAGCTGCAGCTCAGAAGGTGCAACTTTGGCGGTTTGGCTAGCGGCTTTCATAGCTAACTCCGCTGCATAAAAGCGTGAAAGGTCAGCCCGGGCAGAGTAGTTAAGGTAGTCTGTCGCTGAGCCGCATGCTAGAACAAAGACGGGGCGGTTAGTCATCTTGTTAGCCACGGTCTCGCTGGTTAAAACCAGTGTGGTGGCACCATCAGACATCGGCGCAAAGTCGTATAGACCCAAGGGTTTGTATTTCCGGGCGTTTATAACCTGGTCAACGCTGATTTTCCTTTGGAACTGCGCGTACTTGTTCTTGATGGCGTTCGCGTGGTTCTTAACGCTGACCTGAGCAAGTGCGATTTTTAATTGTTCTAGTTCTTCACCTTTGATGCCGTGTTTTTGGATGTAGGCTCGCATCATAAGCTCATGGTTGGATTCTGGGGTCCCTCCAGCGTAGTAACTCCAAGGGTCATCTAGCAGCATGAGGTCGTCGCGGATTTTATCCCAGCGATCAGACATCTTCTCTATGCCGCCCACGAGCACGGTGTCGTAGATGCCTGCTTGGATGGCATGGCATGCAGTCATAAGTGCAGCGCTGAAACTGCGGGTGATCTCCATAGGCACATGCAGCTCGGTTAATTCTGAGAGGAAACCCTCTTCCAAACCGAGCTTGTTGGTGATTGGTAAGAAGCAGTCAGACATGTAACAAGCCTGCAAATGCTTGCGTTCGATGTTACATTCATTCGAGGCGGCAAGCCAAGCTTCCTCGATGAGCTTCTCGGGCTCTTTGCCGTAGTGCTCACCGAACTTGGTTCTGCCGACAGCAACTATAGCTGGGCGATTTTCCATAACTTGTATGCTTCCCTGTATGTATTAGCAGATAAGGTTTCAAAAATTGACTATTAAGGGTTTTCCATATTTAGAGCATTATGAGGGCGATGCCCATAAATAGCGAATAACACGATAGTATGATAGAAGGGAGAACTGTGGGTAAGACAAAACAAGTACTAAGCGGTTTACAGCGCCGAGTAGACGGATTTTTCTACTGCTGTGAATACATTAAGGAATGCGATAAAGTTACACCTCAATGCCGAGAGGGCGGAAACAGCTACTGCGGCGAATACCAGAAACGCTGTCGCCATAAAAGCGCCTAAACGGTATGATTGATTTCCTTAAGCGTTATCTGTCGCTTCACAGTCTCAATCAGTTGCTGAAGCTTACCGCTGAACTCCACAGGATAAGCGGGTGCATCAGTTAATACCTTGTACTTTGAGGGCAACTTCTGGAGGTTCTCTGATGCAGTGCTGCGGATTTCCTCAAGCGACGGCAGCTTATACGTCAACTCCCCGCCACTCATGACCTTAATGAGCAGCGGCTCACCCTCTGCGGGTTCATCGACCAACGCAATAATATCCTTCTTGTATGAATCGTCACCGTTTGTAAAGCGGTAAACCTGCTTGCGCCCCGGCAGCGTGAACTTGTCCTTGCTGAGCTTCATAATCGGCGCAAAGCTCTCGTCGGGCATCTGGGTCTCGCACAGTTTATAGATTCCATCCAAGTATGGCCGATCAGCGCTCGTACCCATCTTTGTACCAACCCCGAACGAGTCAACCGGCGCATCGGCCTTCAGCAACTCCGCGATTTTGTATTCATCGAGGTCTCCGCTGACGAAGATTTTAGCGTAAGTTAAACTGTGACGGTCAAGTATCTGGCGGACCTTCTTGCTGGACTCCGCCAAGTCACCGCTATCAATGCGCACACCGCCCACGCGGATACCTTTAGCTTCAAGCTCTTTTAGCACCACTGCAGCCTTCTCTGCCCCAGCTAAGTCATCGTAGGTGTCAATGAGTAGGGTGGATTTCTCAGGGAAAGTTCGGGCGAATGCACGGAACGCGTCGATTTCTTTTGAGTAAGACATGATGAAGCTGTGCGCCATTGTTCCGAACACTGGGATGCCGTAAGCGTAGCCGGCGAGGACGTTGCTTGTTCCCCGGCAGCCTGCTATGTAGCTTGAGCGGGCTACTTTCATACCTGCATCGATACCAGGTTCACGGCGCAATCCGAACTCGATAACTGACCTGCCGTGGGAAGCCTCTACGACTCGACTGGCTTTTGTAGCGATCATGGTTTGATGATTAATCGAGTTAAGCAGAAAAGTCTCAACTAGCTGTGCCTCGATTATGGGCGCGGTGATGCGGATAAGCGGCTCATTCGGAAAAGCCACGGTACCCTCAGGCATCGCCCAGACTTCACCGGTGAATTTAAAGCTGCGCAGATAATCCAGAAAGTCCTCTTTGAAGCCCTGCGTTTTAAGGTACACGAGGTGTTCTTCTGTGAACCTGATGGATTGTAGATAGTCTAATGCTTCTTCTAATCCAGCAAAGAGGAAGTAGCTGCGGTTCTCTGGCAGGCGGCGGATGAAGAGGTCAAAGGTGGCAGTTTCAAAGTGTTTGTTGTCAAAGTAAGCGGCGCACATTGTCAGTTCGTAGAAGTCTGTGAGGAGACTCATGTTTTCCTCTTTCAAGTAGCCCAGAAACGGTTTCATGGCTTAAAGAGAAAAGTGGTTTGTGATTTATGCTTATTGGCGTCGCCTAAAAGCTGATCATGCAGCATAGCGGTTTATCGCTCGATTGAGATTTTGCTGACTCCCGCTTCCTTCTCAAGTATCAGCACATGATCGCCTTTAGCTGCAAAGTCCTCGCTATGAGTAACCGCGATGATCTGCTCAATCGCTTTAAAACGGCTAATCGCGTCTGCAAGCCGCTCGATGCTACCGTCTTCGCTACCCAAATTCTCCGTGGGCTCATCAAGCACAAGCAAGCTCAAGCCGTGGCCAGTTCGGCTCTGCATAATCAACTGACCCAAACCCAATCGATAAGCAAACGCCAGCAACGTGCGTTCGCCGCCTGAGAGGTTGCTGACTTCGCGGTCTACGCCTGCCTCGCTCTTCACGTATGGCGTGTAGGTGTCGTCAATAACGACGTTTAGCATTGTGGCTTCTCCACCGACTAGGCTGTCTAGTATCTGTTGGACAAAGTTGCGCAGAACCTTGACGAATTCGCTGCGGAGTTTGGGTTGGATACTTCGATATGCATCGCGGACTGCGCCTAATACTTCGACTGTGCGCTTGATTTTTTCCATGCGCTCGAGCTTTTCTTGCGCGTGGTTGATTCGGTCTTTGGTTTCGTCTATGCGGCGGGCGAGGTCTTTTTTGCGGATCTCCTTAGTGCTTAGATCCGATTCTACAGTGTAGTACTGCTTGAGTGCCTGATCCTTTCGTTCTTTAGCGGCCTGCAGCTCGGTTAAGTCGAATTTGCCGATTTCAAACACTACTACATCGAGTTCAGCGTGTTGCTCGATTGTTTGGCGCTGCTGCATTTCCTGCTCAGCGGTGAGCGTCTTGAGATTGGTTTCCTCCTCAGCGATCCGAGCTTTCAATTCTGAGCCGCGTGTTAGGCAGTTCTGCAGGTTAGTGTAGGCTTCCTGCGCGATGGTTTTGGTCTTCTGCAGTGTAGCTACTTCGAGTCTTAGGTGGTTGATGATTTTTTCGCGTTCAGCGTTATCTTGCTTGATGCCCCTTAACAGGTCCGTTTTGTAGTTGCCAAGAAGGGACTGGTTACAGATGGGGCATTTGCCTTCGCCTGTCTCTGCCAGTGTGGAGGCTCTTTTCTGGTCCTGAATTATGCTTCTGGATGTGGCTTCCTGTTCGGCGCGCATCTGGGAAATCTTGTCGTCGATGCCTGCTATGAGAGGCGCCAACTGCTCGTATGGCTGGTTAGATGGCAAACCTGATTGCTCAAGCTTTGCTAGACACAGCTTCAGCTGGCTATCCAGCGAGTTTTGTCGCGTAAGCAGGTTGTCGATGATGGTTTTTTTGCCCTCAACACGTTCGGTAAGAGAGGATAGGTTTCGTGTGGCGTTGGCTATGTTGGCGTTTAATCTGGCTTCTTTACGCTTAAGCTCCTCATAAGCCAATTTTTTCTCTTCACTACGCCTCAGCCGCTGGTCCGCTTCTTCAAAAGCGCGTTTAGCCACTTCAAGACGCTGCAACTGATTCTCGAGGTCCATCTCTATTAGTGTGAACTCTTCACTTGCCCTGTTGTAGTCGGCGCTTAATTTCTCTAGCCCGATTACGTCTGGGTCTTTTTCGTAGACTTTCTTTTCGGTTTCGTAGTCACGCTGGTACTGGGCGATGTTGCTCCATGCAACCTCGTAGTCTGAAAGGCCGAATAATTCGTCGAGACGTGTTTGGCGGTCGCGTGGTTTGGCGTCAAGCAACTCTTTTAGGTGTTCCTGTCGGAACCAGACGATTTCGCGGTATAGCTCCTTGTCTAGGCCTGTTATGGCTTTGAGTTGCTCTGCGACGGCGTCGTTTTTTGTGCTTGCCAGAAGCTGCTCGTCCTCATAGAGTTTAAGCTGCTCCATATCCTGCGTAATGCTCTTAGCCCTGCGTTTTAAGCCTCGTACGATTTTGTAGGTGTTGCCGTTATGGCTGAACTGCAGGGTTACTCGGCTCCAGTCTACGCCTTCACGTATGAGGTAATCGAAGCTGCGGCTTACTGCGTCACCGAATAATGCGAAGTCAACTGCGTAGAGTACGCTTGATTTTCCGCATCCCACACCGCCAACGACACAGTTGAAACCATGCGTGAAGAGCACTGTGGATTTTGTGTGGCTGCGGATGTTTTCTAGCACTACAGCGTCGATTTTCATTTGGATAACGCCTCGATTTCCTGTTTGACTTTCTCATCCTGCTTATGCACCAATGGACTAAGAAGATTCAATGCGCCCTGAGCAAGTTTTTCGGCTTCCTCTTTGCCGTAGCGGTCAGCGAATATCTGCACGAAGTACTCGTATGCTTTAGTTTTTAGGTCTTTGAATTCGCCTTCAAAGATGGAGCGTACCACTTCGTCTGATACTGCGGTTTCCTTGAGCTGGATTATTGGGTGCACAAGTAGGGCTTTCTGGGCGGCGGCTCGGATTCTTGGCACGTCAACCTCGGTTCGGCTAGCCTCTGAGGGCAAAATGCCTTTGAGCACTGGGATGATGATTGCGTCTGGCTCATCAGCGTCTTTGACCAGCTGAACTGCCTGGTCAGTGATTTTTGCCGAAGCCATGCCTGAGTAGTCCACTTCGTCGAGGACAATGAATCTGCGGGGAGAGGTTAATTCGATTAGTTCTGGGGTGACTTGTCCTTTTTCGTCGACTTGCACGTGGAAGAAGCCTTTTGTGATTTTGGCTTCGTCGTAGCCAACGGATTCTGTGCAGCCGCCGTAGACTAGGATGCCGTCTTTGAAGTAGCCCTGCTGGCGGTCGTGGATGTGGCCTGCGGCGTAGTAGCAGAAGCCAGACGGAAGCATCGCTGGTGAGAGTTCGGCTTCGATGTAGGGCGGCTTGATGTCTGGAAGGTCAACTGCGCCATGGAACACGAAAATGTTGGCGACGCCCTGTTTGGGAGTCGGCGGGTTTTCCTCCATGAACTTTGGCAACGCCTCCTCGGTTTTGTGTCGGTTGTGGTAGTTTGGGATGCCGTAAACGTAGCAGCAGTCGGGTAGGCTCCAGCATGCGCCTCTGTGGCGTGGCAGGTGGTAGATGAGTCCTGCGCTGTCGAGTGGGTAGAGGATGGTGCTGGTTATGGTGTTAGGTGCAGAGTCGTGGCTGCCGTCAACGGTTAATACTGGGATGCCTGCATCGCGTAGGCGCTTGAAGCTGCGAATCGTGTTTTCGAGTGTGTGGTTGCTGGGTCGGGCTTGGTGGAATAGGTCGCCTGCAATGATCATGAAGTCGGGTTTTAGCTCGATTGTGCGGTCAACCACTTCGCTGAATGCGTTATCGAAGTCCTGTCGGCGTGCCTCAAGTCCGTACTGTGCGTAGCCTAAATGCAAGTCGGATGCGTGGACAAAGGTAAATGGCTTCAAGCTGATATGGGCTTCCTTTGTCTGTTTGATTGGTGCTTTAGCTCTTTAAGGTTATTGACAAGTTAACGTTTATGCGGCTTGGGCTCGTTTTTTAATTTTAATTAGTAGAAGAAGAGGGTGCTGCCCTGCTACTTCATCTTCTAAAAGTTTATTCAGAATCAGCTGTTTTTGGTTCTGCATTTGGTTAGGGTTGCAGGGTGTTTGTGGCGATTGGACAAGCAGTTTGGGTCCCAAACAGGTCCTTGAGTTCAACTACGATTTTTTTCTAGACCCCCCTATTTAACAGTAGATCAAAAAATTTCTATGGACGTTTTATAAACCAACAAAATACCATACCAAAAAACATCAGCTTACAATGTATCCACCCATCCTCATCCCAACCCACCCAACATACCCCCAACATAGCACATGGAACAAAAAAACGCTCCACCCATCCCAACACAAACCAAAAAACCAACCCACCCCACAACCCAAAAATCGGGACGAGGAACCCCCACCCACGCCCATACCCACAAAACAAAAAAAGCCTAACTACAAACCACACCATTTTTTGATCCACTGTTAAAGCATCAATGATTAGTTCAACTATAGCTTGGCATTTGAAGAGTTAGGCCTACCCTTCTCAGCAGCACCCCCTATATAAAGAAACAAACAGATTTCGAGTAGAAAAAAGCCAGTTTTTGGCGTAAAAATATAAGCTACCCAATGTATTAGTCTGGAAAGGCGTAAAACAGTTATGAAATGCCAAGCATGCGAGCGAGAAGTAGATCTGCCATTCCGATGCCCCTACTGCGGTGGAGGATTCTGCGCAGATCACCGTCTACCGGAAAACCATGCATGCCCACGAATACAGCAGGCACGCGCCGACCGCCAAGGCCAAGTTATGCAGCAGCAGGGCTACGGCAACTACAGCTACAGCTACGTCTACGGAAAAGACGCCTACAAGAAAAGGCATTACATAAGCACCAGCCCAAAAGAACTAAAACATTTAGGAATCGCAGCAGCGCTCGTAATTGGCATCGGTTACTCCATGTTCCTTTATTATTTCGGTTTTAGCTTTTGGAGTTCGGCTGCTACATTATTCTTCTCTGTTTTTATGACAGCATCATTCCTGATTCATGAGATTGCCCACAAAGTGGCAGCACAGAAGTCAGGTTTATGGGCGGAGTTCCGCTTAACGCTGTGGGGTTCTGTTTTAACGTTCATATCAGTGTTTTTGCCCTTTAAAATGATTTCACCGGGCGCCATGATGATTGGCGGGCAAATTTCAAACGCTAAAGACATGCTTAAAATTTCCATCGCCGGAGTGATAACCAATATGGTATTAGCAGTAACATTCTTAGCGCTTGTCTTTATTGTACCGGTAACTGAGTTTACTTTGGCGTTTGCCTTCTTAGCATACATAAACTCATTCATGGCACTATTCAACTTGTTACCGTTCGGGATCTTAGACGGCTATAAGATATTCATGCTCAACAAGAAAATCTGGGCTGCAGCCTTCATCCCAAGCCTGATCTTGGTTATCTTCACCGGCTATTTCTTCTTCTGGTAAAAAAAGAGGTTATTCTCCTCTTACAAAGAGCAAGTAGTGATTTACTCTGTCGCCCCAGCCTTTAGCCATACTTGCAGAAGTGAAAGTATGCAGTCTCCAACCAGCCGCTTCCCACTCTGCAATAAGCACGGCCAACTTCGTCATGGTGGTCAACTAGGATACATCGCCATTCACCATAACAACCCCAGAAAAGTTAGAAGTAAAAGGGATATAAAGCGTATGCTAATCCAAAAAGAACTGAAAATTAAAAGAAGATTTTAGATCAATTCGATTGTTACGTGCACTTCTTCGGGCACACGGATACGCATGATGCGTCTCATGACACGCTCTTCAGAGTCGATGTCGATTAAGCGTTTGTGAATGCGCATTTCCCAGCGGTCCCATGTCGCTGTACCCTCGCCAGATGGACCTTTAAGTACTGGAACGCGTAGGCGCTTGGTCGGCAGCGGTACTGGACCGTTCATTTTGACACCTGTCTTTTGAGCTATGCTTCTAAGTTCTCCGCAAACATCTTCTAGTTTCGCGTAATCGGTGCTTGTGAGGCGTATTCTTGCTTTTCTTACCATATTGGTCCATCATTCCATTTGTTTTGCCGTTTAATATACGTTGAGTGCACCTATGAGACTTAAAGGGCACATAAAAACCTTACGACGCACACAGAGAGAAGTGTGATGATTCATCAAAAGTTGCTTCAAGGATAATATATTACCTTGGCAATTTTGTTGAATATGTCGTTGAGGCTGAAATCATTATTTGAATCTGCATATGAGTGAAGCTACTGCAGCTTGATAGCTTACTTAAGGTTTCAGCCTTACCTTCAGGTGTATCAGCCTATTTATAGTTAATCAAGAATACATAAAAAGTAATACCTTTTGATATAATAAAAAAGTCGCAAACCCATAATTTTGCAGAAGCTAAACAGCGGATAATTCATGTTATTGCAAAAAAACGCTCAACCGCTTGATAACATACCTTAAAAGCAAAACAAACTGAATACCACCCCAGATAAACATGAAAAAAATAGTCCCAATCGGACTCATAATAGCGCTATCACTTCTCGCACCACTCTACAGTTGCTTAACCATAAACACCGCAGAAGCAGCCGCTTACCCAAACACCATCAACTTCTCAGGCTACACATGGTGGATAGAAAACACCAACAGCCAACGCGCCCACCCCGGACCCAACTACTGGAGTAACAGCCCACAAAACGTCTGGGTAGACCGCAACGGCTACCTACACCTAAAAATCACCTACAGCAACGGCAGATGGATCTGCCCTGAAGTAACATGCACCCAAACGTTTGGATACGGCACCTACGTGTTCAACCTCGCCAGCAGAATAGACAGATTTGACAAGAATATAGTCGCAGGCTTATTTGCACGCATAGACGACAATCATGAAGTAGACATCGAATTCTCCAAGTGGGGCCTAAGCAACTACCAAAACAGCCGCTACACAATACAACCGGCACCATACATAGAAAGCCAAAACATGCACACCTTCAACACTATACTATACGGCGACTACACCACCCACTACTTCCGCTGGCAACCAAGCGGCGTCTACTTTGAAAGCTTTGGCGGCCACTACCCAATCGGCTCCCAACCAGCAGACAACATCATCCAATCCTACACCCTCAACCGCCAAGTATCAACCGCAGGCGTCAAAGCCCACATAAACCTCTGGCTCTACCAAGGACAAGCACCCAGCGACGGCTCGCAACCTGAAATAGTCATCAAGAGCTTCCAGTATATCCCCTAAAAAAGGCAAAGTTAGTGGCTAACGTTGATGGCTTCCAAGCCTCCGGCGCGCTCAAGCTTATGCCACTTTTTCTCCTTTTTAGACAACGCCTTAATCACCGAAACCAACGTAATGTAGTCGATGAACTGTTTGTAGATGAAAACGAAGAAAGGCGAGTACACTGCCAAGCCACTGTCTTCAGCGTCGATGGAGAGCGCAAGCAGCGAGACAAAGACCTGAATTAGCAGGAAAATGAACATCATACGTGCGAATAGCAGAAAGCCCCCAGTGAGCGACATCAAGATACCCGCACCTAAGGCGATAAAGCTTGCGAGTGGATTGAACAATGAGAAAAGCATTATTGGGAACACAAAGCTGTGCAGGGCACCGTAGCGGTTGTTACCCAATATGTCGCGGTGTTTAAGTATTGTCTGGAACGTTCCGGTACCCCACCTGACACGTTGTTTATAGAGTGACTTCCAGCTTGAGGGTACCTCGGTGTAAGCGTGAGCGGTAGAACTGGAGCTTACAGCGCCGCGGGTCTTAAGCAGCTTGATCGTAATATCGAAGTCTTCGGTCTGCGTGTCAGTATCGTAGCCGCCTACTTCCGTAACAGCCTTCTTTTTGAAGGCTCCAAACGCACCCGGAATAACCATGACCGCTCCAAAAAGGGCAAAGGCTCGACGGATGGTGTTGATAGCCATAATGTATTCGAGTTCCTGAATCTTTGTCAACGTTGAGCGGCTGTTGAGGATTTTTATGTTACCTGCAACGGCTACGTTGTTGGGGTCGCTTTCCATAGCCTGCACGATTTTGTCTACAGCGTCACGTGTAACCATGCTGTCTGCGTCAATAGTGATAACGATGTCGCCTTTCGCAAATAGTAAGCCATAGTTAAGGGCCGAGGCTTTACCCCCGTTAGGCTTAGTTACCACCCGCACACCCTGCTTCTCATAGCCCCGCGCAACAAAACGGGTAAGGTCGCTTGAGCCGTCGTCGATTATGATGATTTCTTTATGCTGATACTTCGTTGCTAAGAGGCTAGTTATGGTTCTGGAAATAACGCCCTGCTCGTTATAGGCGGGCACCAGAATCGAGACCAAGGGCGCTTTTTGGTTGTCGGGAAAGTGGTCTTCTATCTCTTTAAATTTAGCGGCCGGCAGAATCGGATAGGTAGTGATGAAGAATGCAACGCTAAAGCCAGTCGTCGTCGCTGTGCGATATGCCGCTTCAATAACATTTGAGCCCAAGTACCCAAAAAAGAACATAACAACCGAGGCCACTGCGGGCACAATCCCCACGAGCATAAGCGGCGCAAAACGGCCGCCGACGAACATCTTTTTCTTTTGGCGAGAAAGATAAAGAACGTATCCGTCTGCCCCTAAACCGCAGGCCATCGCAATCAAAATATCAACTGTGCCGATTAGGAGGCAGGCAATCGATAACGTGACTACGATTAGCGCACCATAGAGGATTGTCAGTCGCCGCATCTTAAGCTTCACCGCTTAGCCTAATCTTCTGGGTCGGGGGGAATGGAAAGGGGGTTAGCTGATTGAGGCAGCACACCCACTGATTTTGCGCCGTCACCTATTTTAGGGATTTTAGAGTTCGCAAGTGCCTCTTCGATGTTTCTGCCTTCGCTTACTTTGAGACCGTATGCTTTAGCATAGTTGCGTGCGTTAGCTGTTAAGCCGGGGACAGCGAACAGTATAAAGTCAGTGTCAATGTCGCTGATTTTGCCGTAGATACGAGTGACTTCACCGACGTTGATGGCTTTGCCTGAGATCAGCACTTCGACCGCTGTGTTGCCATTGCTGCTTCTCTGAGATGCAGAGTTGACTTCATGCTGCTGGGTTTCTATCCAACCTACTCTACCCAAGATCAACATATCAAACAGGTGCTGCGTGCCTGACTTGCCGCTGACAAACGCCGGCGCCACAATCGTGTAACCCAGGTTCTTGAAGTACTGCGTAACGTTATCTATCGGTTTTATGCGCTGCAACTCCCTTGTAGGCATCTGTGGATTGGCTGTGTACTTGTAGAGGAGGATTTCTGGTTCGTCATCTAATTCTGCGGTTGAGGTGCAGTCTATGCATTTGATGAGTAGTTTGGGTTCGCTATGCAGTGTATTGCAGCCCATGCATTTGTAGGCTGGGGGCAGGATGCGGTAATCTGAACCGATTAGCTGCAGTTTAGCTTTGCATTTCGGACACACTAAATCGCAGTTTCTGGACTCAAACATGCTTTGCCGCTCGACGGCGCCACAGGAGAAATGCTCAATTAACCCTTCCTTATGAAGCCGCAGAGAGCCACATTCTGGACAGGACTTGACGATTCTAACGTTGCCTGAACTGCATGTTTGGCAAATAATCAGTTTATCAACTAACTCCGAGTTCAAGTAGCCCTTACGCACCAGAGCCTCAAGCACATGTGTCGAGTGCTTTGTATCCCAGTCGAGCTGCGGGATACCCTCATAGAAGTAGCCTTCGGGTTTTTCGGGGTTAACCGTGGGGGTGATCTGGGTTACTTTGCCATAGAGGAACAGCTCCATCATGCTCTGCTCATCACGCAGAAGCCCCTCCTCCCGCGAAGCAGTATTATCGTCATCTAAACTCGCTATAGCTGAAGCAATAGATGGCTTAACCTGAGAGCTGATTTTACCGATTTCCGTCGGCTGCTCTTCCGACACCGCAGTCTGCTGCGCTGGGGCTTTTTCTTTCCTGCCCTGAATAGCAAAAGCTGCACCAAAACCTGATGCTAAACCGACCTCTACAGTCGCAATCAGCACAATAGCGGCGACTAAGCTGGAGTTATACATTATCATCGGTATGTTTATGCTGCTGAATACGCCTGCGAAGCTAGCGAATAAACCGATGCTGTAGACTGTACCATTGAGCAGGTTGTTAAACATGAAAACAACCAGTAGAGCTACGACTCCAAATATTGCGCCGAAGGCTGATACTGGGATAGGTTTGCGGGTTCTTGTTTTTACGGGTGCAAAACTGAACAACACGCCTAATAAAACCGCGATTATAAGGACTAAAGCTGGAGCGACTAAAGCAAATAGTGCCACCATATTAACGGTCACTCCTACAGATCAAGCACCGGAAAAAGTTAGTTTGACCTGAAAGTATGAAACTTGGAATTAAATTGATCATCTTTGTTTTCTCCACAAATTTAACCTGTAACAGAGCCCTCAACAATCAACATTGTAACAATGCTAAGTGGATTAAGAGCGTAAAGCTTGATCTTTGATATAATTGAAGTTAGCTTTTCGAAAGTTTCAGCCTTAACTGTAACGATTATATCAAACGCGCTCTGCACCATGTAGGCCTCTTGAATTCCCTCATGCGCTCTCAAATGGTTGAGAACAGATTTTTCGGTTCCAGAAGCAGTGCTTAGCAGTACAATTGCTGAAGGCAAATTTATCTTCCTCGACAGGTAGGGCTTGGTGATCAAAATTAAGGGTTTTTGAGAAATAGAGTTCGCACCCTTGCATAATAACAGTCAAGCGGTAAGCAAAGCCAAAAGGGCAGAATTGCAAAGTAGAGTTAACCTCTGCAAAATCTGCTAATTAACCAGTTATTTTTGGAGATGCAAGCGAATATGCTTCGCATCCAATACTAAGGCTTCAGATAATCTATCTTGACTTTTACTCCGGTAAGCTTTACCTTCAATAAACCCCTCGTGAGGTCTCATCGGAATTACATGAACGTGGAAATGGAAAATCACTTGCCCAGCCGCGGAACCGTTATTCTGCACAACCCTAATACCATCCGCCACCATGGCGTCTCTAACAGCCACTGAAACCTTCTTAACGACTCCAAATAAATGAGCGACTTCGCCGTCGGGCACTTCATAGATGTTCTCGTAATGCTTCTTGGGTACAACCAGCGTATGCCCCTCATTCACTGGCCGATTAGTTAAAAAAGCCACAACATGGTCGTCTTCATAGACAAAGTTTGCAGGGGACTTTTTATTAATAATCTGGCAGAATACGCAATCCTGAGCCATAACTCATACCTTTCAGCGGTTTACTGTTAGGATAATGGTTTAATAGAATTTACTGTTTAAACCTCGTCTATGGCGGCCACGTTTGTTGACGATATAGGTAGTTTCCCATTACCCTTATCTGTAGATAGGGAAACCTACGATAAAGCATACCAGTTAGCCCGTGATGCCCAAACAAAAATCGAAGATAGCTTCATACAGAAAAACTTTGTTGACGTCACCATCAACTCATTTAGAACCAAAATGGAGACGGGACTAGATATCGTTAACACCCCATGGCACTATGACGGCATCCGACAGGTCAGCGACGTCATCCACAAAACCATGCAGCAAGGCACCTTCATTGTAGAAGAAAAAGACGCTTTTTTCCCTGAAGTCCGTGCTATCGAAGAGCAAGCAAAACAGCTCTATGAAGAAGCTGGCAAAAAAATCATGCTAAGGGTCTGCATGTTCGGGCCGATGGAGCAATACATAGCCGAAATAGGTACGCAATACTACAGTGACGTACTTGACGGCTATGCTGAAACAATACAGCGCTTCGCTAAAAACGCCATAATCAAC
>Ga0209723_1003242_pt1 | contig 19948 bp, 21 predicted proteins | sample BiotimSIPDNA_2_FD_185750 | JGI IMG/M metagenome (GOLD analysis project Ga0209723, IMG submission 185750) | Anaerobic biogas reactor microbial communites from Washington, USA - Biogas_R2 time_0 SIP DNA (SPAdes) (version 2) | ecosystem: Engineered > Bioreactor > Anaerobic > Unclassified | place... | reverse complement strand
ATGCTCTAGGGGAGGTCTTCTATCCTTAGGAGAAAATCAACTCCCGATAATTCAAAGAATAGAAATTAAATTTACAGAAATAAAGATACACTACCTATTCCTCTGAAGAGGACAGCAAATTGGACAAAAACGATCTTATTAAAAAAGGCAAATCAAAAAAAGCTGTTGGCGCTGCACTTCTGAGTGTCGGGGCTGTGTTTACGGGTGGGGCACTTATTTACACCGGCTTGTTTATGGCCGATCCGGAAATGTTCGGTATTCCGCTTGGAAGCACAAGTGACGGGTATTACAGACGCGATTTTTACTTAAACCCGGGTCTGTTTGCATTGCCAATCGGCGCCCCCTGCCTGGCAGTTGGAATAATCAATCTGGTAAGAGGCAAAAACATGATCAGCGACGCCAACGACCCTGATGAGGAGTCACGGCGTTCCATGGAAATGGTACCCTATCTGACTTATCAGCCAAAGACAGGAGCGTTCAGGACTGGACTTGTTGCCAATTTCTGATGCTGTCGGCAGAATACGATAGTCAATGAGGAGAAAAGGGAAACACTGCTCTCCTCTATTCACTTCCCCCCTGAGAATCTTTCATATTAAGCACTGGCCTGATTCTCCCTATGATAGAGGCAGTAGGCTTGATTGCCTCTTCAATAAACCTGGCTGGTTTATATGCATCAGGGGCCTCATCAATGGTCCCGGATCCCACCGAAGTAGAATAAATTCCCTTCATCTGATTTTTAAACTCTTCGAGATTGATTTCCCTTTTTGCCTGCCCCCGGCTCATCACTCTTCCTGCGCCATGAGGAGCTGAGAAGTTCCATTGCGGATTAGATTTTCCTTCACAAATCAATATTCCATCCCTCATATTAAAGGGGATTATCATCTCCTCACCGCAATAAGACCTTACGGCCCCTTTACGAATTATTAAATCCCTGAAATCGATATAATTGTGGACAGTTTCGATTTTTTCAAAAGGTGAAAGGTCCAGAATGCCGCAAATTATTTCACCAATACACCTTCGATTTACTTCTGCATATACCTGGGAAAAAATCATGTCAAAAAGATAACCCGAAGCTTCATTTCCCTCGAGCCATTCGCAGCCCTTCAAGTTGATTCCGGGGTTTTTCTTTTTTGCCTTCAGCTCCTTTATCTTCTCATAGAGAACTTTTTTATCCTTTATTTCACTGCGAAGCCGGGCGATTTCGGCGGCAGCATCATTCTTGCTCTCTTTTAAAAAGCGTTTTGCGGCCATCCCCTGCCAGTATTCACAGATGCATTTTCCGAAATTGCGGCTGCCGGTATGAACTGTCAGCCAGTAATCACCCTGTTCTGAAATGCCAATCTCCACAAAGTGGTTGCCCCCGCCAAGTGTTCCGATCGAGTTTATAAACCGGCGTACTCCTCCACCGCGGATAGAATCACATTTACCCATGAACCAGTTCATATCATAAAGAGGCGGATTCAGAATCACTCCGAATCGTTCCCCGTATGCACAGGAAAATTTCTGAGCCAGCACAGAAACATCATGCCATGGGAATTCACTTTCCATATGAATGACAGCCTTTTCATGGACCGACATACCGAAAGGAATTTTCTGCCGTATCTTATGGTCTACCTGCTCAAGCGGCATTTTCAGATCTTTTCCAATATTAAAAGAGAGCATCCCGCAGCCGATATCCACTCCGATCACATTAGGTATAACCGTTGAGGGCAGGGGCATGGTGAAGCCGATAACCGATCCCTTACCGGCGTGAGTATCAGGCATAATCGCAACCGGGTTGGTGAAAGACTGGTGATTGACAAAGTGGTGAATCTGGGCGAGACAGGACTCTTCCAGCAATTCTGTCATTACTTTAGCAGTTGTATATTTCCCATTGATTTTAAGCATACTTGTTTTTGCAAAAATAGTTTCCGTACATGGTAATCAACACCTTTAACCTAATTTCCGCAGTTGGGGTGGTTGAAGTAGCGCAACATGTTGAATTGATAAGACATGAAGGTGGCGCAGGCTTTATCGACAAGGTGATAAGGCCAAGACGCCTGAATGGCTTAGCAATCAACAGGTTGCGCTAATACGCCGCATCCAACTGCGGAATTTAGGTTTAAGCACCATAACAAGTTTTGGTCTGGTCGACTATTGCAGAAGCAGTGGGAAAAAACTGATCGTTAACAAACAGAAGGTATTGCAAAAAGCGAACTGCGGAAAAAAAAGGCCCGGAATCGTCCGGGCCTCCTGTAATTTACTTTACGATATCCTTGAAAGCTTTACCTGCTTTGAATTTGACGTTCTTTGAAGCCTTGATTTTGATCGGCTCGCCGGTTTTAGGATTACGGCCGGTACGGGCTTTACGTGCAGAGACTCCGAAAGATCCAAACCCGATGATATTAACGCCTTTTTTCACGTTCTTCTTGATATTTTCCAGAACGGAATTGACAGCTTTCTGTGCAGCGTCTTTTGACCCGCCCAGATCCTTGGCAACTGCAGCAACCAGATCACCTTTGTTCATGAGAACCCCTTTGTTTTAGGTTTAGATGCGTATAATAGATCACGAGGATCCTTGTGTTTATCTAAAGTTAATCAGTCCCCGCTCCTGCACTGATAAAGCATATTGGACAAAAGAGATTTTATGTGAAAAGGAACAGGTTTACTGAGATAATCGAAACTTATAATATGTAAATAGAGGTAAACAGAGAAGGCAACATCGCGAGGTGTGTTTCTGACGCCGCTAAATTTCACTTTGCCACTGAGCATATTCTGCTTCCGGGAAACTTCATTTTCAATGTTAACAACAGTAATATAACATGGATTCACAAATAAAACAATTATTTTTTATAAAGAAATAAGGAAATAGCCAGCATTTTCAGGCCTGAGAGCCGGAAGCGGCCAGTTCATAAAGCAAGGCGATCTCTGAAGGCCACAAGGTTTCATCTATGGTTTCCAGTATCAGGGGAATCTCCTCAAAATGCCTGTCGTTCATTAAAAACCTGAACGTCTCAATTCCAAGCTCTCCCTTGCCTATTGAGTGGTGTCTGTCGACCCTGGAACCCAAAGATGCCTTTGAATCATTCAGGTGCGCCCCCCGAAGGAATTTGAAACCTATGATTTCTCCCAGCTGACCCATTGTTTTTTTATACTCTTCTGAAGTCCTCAGGTCATATCCGGCAGAAAAGCAGTGGCACGTATCAAGGCAGAAGCCAATCCGGGACTTGTCATCCACCATGCTGATGATTTCTGCTATGTGTTCAAAAACAAATCCCACATTAGACCCCTGACCTGATGTGTTTTCTAAAACGACCGTGACACCATCGGTTTTATCAAGAGCATAATTTATGGAATCGGCAATATTTTTAAGGCACTCATCTACTGTACACCGGTTCAAATGGCTTCCCGGATGTATGTTAAGCAGCTGCAATCCCAGCAGGGAGCACCTGCTCAGCTCATCAACAAGTGCATTACAGGACTGTGTCCTCGTACTGCTGTCGGGATGTCCGATATTTATGAGGTAGCTGGCGTGGACCAGAACATTACTTGGGAGATATCCTGAGTCTGAGAGGTTTTTCCGGAAAGCATCTATTGTGGAATTCTCCAGAGGCTTCGCTACCCACCTGCGCTGATTCTTTGTAAACAGGCCCAAAGCTGTTGCCCCGATAGCCGCCGCATTCAGGGGTGCATTCTGAACCCCGCCAGTGGTGTGTACATGCGGTCCAACTCTTTTCATGATACCTCCGTTTCAGAAATCCCCTCAATATCGATATCCAACAGCCATGCCGGAAAGATTGCTTTGAGAGCCGATCAGATACCTGTCTTCATCTCTGTTAAGGAACCAGGGGTTCTCGTTGAGGTAGGGTTCATTAAGCCTGAGATAAATTGAATCGGCAAACATGGCACCGGATACATTTCCATAGAAATTTGTATTTGGAGTAGTAAAGAACCCCTGCCCCTGTTCCGAGAGATCTCTTCGCAGGCCATAATACCCGTTGAACGTAATCAATGATCTGGCAATTGTAGCCGGCAGGCTTGCCACTTCGAGCCTCATCCCGTCAAGACCATTATCGGAAATTGTTGCATTGGAAATCATCAACCCGGCGGAAATGGAGTTGATTCCGTAGGCACGGTTATGAGAAACTAACACATTATCCGCTACCAGCCCGTACTCCACAGTGTTCATACCCTGTACCCTTATGCCGGAACCGCTGTTATGAAAAATCTGACAGTTACGGAGCTCCAGACTGCTCTGTATGGCCTCAACCCCATGAAGGTTATTGTTTCGGAAAACGCAGTTCTCAAAAAGTATCCTGCTGCAGTTTAATTCCAGCTTCACCCCACTGTGTAAACCTCCGGCAAAGACCAGGTTGTAAAACCGGATATTGTGGCTCTCTGTTAAAAAGAACCCGGCGGGGCTTACAACCGTGTTCATAAACGGAGATCCTATAACCACTATAGGAGGACCAAGGCTGTCACCTATTTGATGAAAGGTAAACTGAGAAGAGAAATTTAAACTGTCTAAATAGAGCGTATCTCCAGGCACAAGCGAGGGAATGATCTTTTTAAGAGAATCAGTATTGGACTGCAGCTCTTTGCCGCAGTAAACCACCATCATTGCTCTTGATTCATTGTAAGCACGAATAGAGTTGTTGTCAATCTCGACCTGTCTGTTAAAAATGTCGATGTTGAGTAGATTTGTGTCCTTAATCTGCTGACTGTAGAGCTGCCAGCAGGCTTCCACTGAATCCCATTTTTCAAAGGAAGGCTTTACAATACCGAAAATGGAATCGATGGCTGCCGGCTTGTAAACCCCCTGAGGAGAGCACTCCTGGTTTCCGGCTGAAATCAGGGCCGCCACTTTCAGAGATTCAATGCTTAGAAGGTTCCTGTGATCTTCAAAGGATTGCGCCTGAAGCTCAGTCAGAAATGGAAGAGTACCAAGCAGAATCTGAGTGTCTATGCTGCATTCTGCGGTCAGGCGATTAATGGAATCGATCTGCATGTTTTTCTTCCGCAGAGAATCCATTTTCGCAGCAATTAAATGATTAATTTGCAGAATAGAGTCATTGAGTTTCCTGACGCTGTCCAGAACGCCTGTTATGCGGGCAGAAATGGTATCGCTGGAAACGATTTTTCCGATAGAGGAATCTATAGCTATGGTTTGTCTTTTAATAATTTCCCGTCTGAGTATCTCCGGACAGTTGTTCACCGGATCCCACGGGTTGTCACGGCCGATACAGAATAAAAGCAGGAAAACCAACGGAAATAATGGTCTATTAAAACGCTTTAATAAATGCAGGGTAACTCCTCCATTTCCCGATAAATCAAAAATAGTTTGATCAATAGGAGTTATGCAATCCGCATCTTGCCGCTGCTGGCCTCAGAGATTGAAAATTAATGTAAATGTAAGTATATTAATTTCCAGGCGTTTCTCAGTGATCAGAGATCATATAATGTATATATTAAACTCTAAAAACATCCTCTGCCTGATTTATGTGGTGCTTGTTTCCTCTTTTTTTTCAGAATCCATCGCAGAGGGTTGTGATCCGGGAAAAAAGCAGCTCTTTTTCCACTGCGATTCGACCGTTAATTCAATTATAGATTCCACGTTTTCAGAAGATTTTATAAAGCAGCTTAAGTCACCACTTTTGGAGATCGGCTACTGTTTAACAACACTGGATTCAGCAGCACCCACCGACAGCTCAAATCTCAACGATCTGCTGATGAATCTCTCGTTTAACTATTCTGAAGAAGACTCAATAGCTGTTGTTCTTATTGGCCTTCAGAGAATCAGTGAATGGGAAGAAAACCCGGGGCCTTCAAACCCGCTTCTATCTCTGGTTTATGAGCCCGGGGAAATCTCCACCTTTTTATCTGTACTTGTCAGGAAAACAGTCGAAAATCTCCGCACCGGTTACGTATGCCATCTGAGGATCCAGTCTGTGCCTGTGGGGGTGAGAATTAAAGCTGAAACTGGACTGGAGGGATCAACACCGCTGGAGTGGATACTACCTGTGGGTGATATGATGATTACAGGAGAACTGGACGGCTTTGAGAGTGTGCAACGCAAGCTGGACCTGAGTGATCCCGGGATCCACACCTACCTTCTCGAGATGCAAAAACGGCTTTTTTATCATTCAAAATTTATCTACCCAGCCGCGGTATTTGGCCTCTCTGCCATAGCCTGCTTTGCAGCCGAAAGGTACTATTACTCCAGATACATGGAGCTTGGACGCGAAGACTATTTCAATAATCCCGAACGGTTCGCAGTGACCTATAACAGGGCAAAGGTATTTGAAGGTGCCGCTTTTACATCTCTTATTCTCTCATGTACCTCTTTAGCCCTGACATTCTGGTTTTAGAACAGGAATTTCATTCCGAAGGTGAATTTTAACACTGCCGGTCCCTCGCCTATCTTGCCTTTCATTTCGGTGAAACCTTTTACTGAGGATGTAAACGGAATATCGATACCACCCATGAAGTTGGCTCCTACCCCAATATCTGAATCATCCCAGTCCCCGGCGTCTCCATAATCAAAGTCCTGATAATTGTAGATCATCCCAAACCCGGTTCCCACAAAAGGTCTCACTGTTATGCGTTTGGGCAGAGGGAAGTAGTACTTTACATCGCCATTGACCGCCATTTCAAAAAAGGTTTCATCGAAGCCCCTGTGCTCATCACCGGAGATCCAGAACTCAATATTTGGGAAAAAATGCAGTTCTCCTTTTCCTGCCAGATCAAACCCGAAATTCATCAACCCACCCCATCCAAAAGTAGGATGCAGACCACCATCGGGAATCACCAGACCCACATCAAAGCCTGCTCCGCTCTCCACATGCTTCATCTGTGCATCAGACGATCCTGCTGAAATAACCATCACTGCTGCCAAAGCCAAAACTATCCGGGTCATATCACCTCCCATGTTGAATAGCTTATGGCATGCAATATACATCAGGCTGGTTAAAAAAATACAGAGTGGCATGTTAACTGCACGTAATTCAGATATGCGACAAATTATTCTTCTTTTATCAACATCGTTGCTTCTTTTCTTATTCTGTTTCAGCCGTCCAATTTTCCTTCTTTACGCACAGATATCACGGCACAATTGGGTTCTTTTTGTCATACCGTTTCTCTTTATGATGATCTGGTGCAGAAAGGGCGATATGCTTAAGGTTCGCCGTTCAGGGCTCTCTTTTTCTGCAGGAGCGATTCTCTGTGCAGCTTCTGCAGCCGCCTCCTTTTTCGGAGTCCCTGTTCCATTGCTTCTTTTTCAGGCATTACCGTTTGTGTTCATTTCTGGTATTTCATTTGTGTTCTTTGGCTCACGGACCGCACTGCTTTATCTCTGTCCGATTTCTTATCTGTTTTTCTTTACAGCCGTCATTGCTGAGATCACCCCTTTCCTGATAAATCTTCTGCAGGTTATCAGCACTGCCGGGTCGTGGTATTTTCTTGATCTCTCCGGTTTACAGGTAATCAAACAGGGAACATCTCTGGTACTGCCCAATGTAATTCTCAATGTTAACAAGTCCTGCTCGGGGTTCAACCAGACTATCGCTCTTTTTTCCTTTGCGGTACCGCTTGCATGGGTGCGTCTAAACCGGGGCATTTTGCGTCTTATTCTGATAGCATCGGTTCTTCCGCTCTCAGCAGGGATGAATATTGTGCGAATTATTCTCATTGGCTTCTGGAATTACGAGGCAGACAGGCTTCATGTTCACGGGCCATTTGACATTCTTCTTCTGCCGTTTTTATATCCGGCTCTTCTTTTAGCGCTGGTGCTTTTTTCGGAATTTCTTTTAAGACTTACAAATTATAAAGAGCAGCGGCGGAGTAAGTTCACCTTATTTTATGTCAAGGATTCGAAACAAAACAGTTGGCACAATCTCTGCAGTTAATAATTGCAGTCCGATGCACCTTTCATATTTAACATTAACCTATAAGAGGAGGCCCTATGAGAAAGGTTTTTGCTTTTTTTGCTTTAGCAGTTATTCTGGGTAGTTACACAGTACAGGCAGACCCCTGGGCTGAAGAAGACTTCGTGTACGCTTCAATCGGTTCACAGTCCGATATTTCAACCGTAAACGCATCTTATTCCGGTGAACTTTATGCGATGTCTCACCGTGATAAGCATAACAGACCCGGAAACTGCAACGGGGGGAATGGAAGTAACGGCAGCAATGGAGGTAACACTAACGGCGTTTCAGTTCCCGAACCCTCATTAGTTCTTTTCATGGTTACCGGATTGGCCGGTCTGTTTATGGCCGTGACCCATCTTCGCAAAAAGAAATAACATCTCTCTGAGGAATCTCCGGTAAGGAGCACTTTCCTCAAATGTTCAGGATTGCTTTTGCAATAAGGAAGTAGATAATCAGCCCGGAGGCATCAACCAGCGTGGATATTATGGGGGCACTTACTACCGCAGGATCGATGCCGATCCGCTTGGCAAACATGGGTAGAACAGATCCGGCAAAAGCAGCAAGAGTAGCAATTGACAACAATGAACTTCCAAGAACTACCGCCATATCCCATCCAAAAAACGGCCCGACAACAGGAAGAGACAACGCACCTAGTATTAATCCCAGTAAAAACCCTACCCTTATTTCCCTGACCAGCACCTTTAACAGATCCGAAAAGTAAACCTCTCCGAGCGCCATCGCCCTGATTATTATTGTCGCCGATTGTGACCCAATATTACCACCGATACCGATTAATAAAGGAATAAACAGTGACAGCTTTATCACAGACTGAAGGGTCACCTGAAAAATATTGAGAACATTCACAGTCAAAGTCGCCGCAAGTGCCAGCACTAAAAGCCACACCGCACGGGTCCTTGCCAACATAAAAAGCGATGCTGAAAGATAAGGAGCGTTAAGGGGTTCGGATGCACCGGTACGGAGGATATCCTCTGTGTCACTCTCCCTGAGCACCTCCATGGCATCATCGAATGTCAATACACCCACCAGATGATTATCACTGTCAAGCACAGGAAGGGCTGCGAATCCGGTTTCAAGAAGAAATCTCGATGCCTCCACCTGATCCTGGTCTGTAGTTACCGAATACTTTTCCTCTGTGAGCAGATCTCCGACTTTCTGCAGCGGATCAGCCATCACAAGGTCTCCCAGATCGATTGTTCCGGAGAGCCTGCCTTTATCATCTGTAATAGGAAATGAATAAATCGCCTCTACGCCTCTTCCGGATGTCCTTACCTTTTCCATTGCATCTTTAATGAACATTTCCCCGTGAAGCTCAACAAATTCAGGGCTCATGATTCTTCCTGCAGAGTTTTCCGGGTAGCCAAGAAGCATGGAAGTAAGGCGGCGTTCTTTAAAAGAGAGGCCTTCAAGAAGCTGCTTTGCAAGGGCAGGCGGCATCTCATCCAGAAGTTTTGCCCGGTCATCAGGCTCCATATTTTCCAGTATGTCCCTGACATTACTGTCACGAAGAGTGCTTAGAATTTCCTGCTGATAGGGAACATCAAGCATCTCGAATACATCAAGAGAGCGGTCTTTAGGGATTAGTCTGAAGGTAAGGGCCCGCTGTTCCGGTTCAACCCGGGTAAGGGCTTCCGCAATTTCCAGACTTCCGGTATCTACCAGCCACTGGCGGATTCCCTTCAAATCTCTCTGCTCAATTAGTTCAGATAGCTTCTCCATGCCTGTTCTCCAACAGAAAAAATCCCCCTGCAAAATAAATCCGGCACACTGTAAAAGCCCCCCCTTTTAAAGTTAAGTTCCAGAGAAAAACGGTCGGGAAGCCCGGGCTAAAATTCCCCTTTTAAGGAATCATTTTTAAAGGAGAAGATCTTTCTGGCTTCGCATAAAGGAATTCCCGCTATATCTATAGAATCGTAATCAGCATTTCCCAACCCGATTTTTCCAGCCTCTATTATGTGGTCAACATCTTTAATATCAAGAATTTCAGCCCCTATGAAGTCCGCAGCGACAAAATCCAGTGAAGAGATCACCAGTTCAGATTCGAATGTATTCCCGCCGACAGGACCTCTTCCGGTCATTGCCGGATGACCATTAATAATGGCCAGATCGATCATAAAACGTTTGCACATTCCTGTTATGAATCTCTGCAGGTTTTTAAACATAGAGTGCTGATGAAGGTAACTTTCCCGCGGATGACCATAGTAGTCTGCCCCAGGAAATGAGAGCGCGATATTTTTCATGCTCAATGTGACCATGGCAGAGCTGTGTACTTTGTGCTGGGCCAGAGATATTATAGTATCATACTCCAATATGTGAGGATTTATCATCACCTCATGCATGGGACCATAATCAAGTTCAACCGCCTGGAAAGGTCCTTTGTTGTGATCAAAAAAATTAACTCTCTCCTCTTCTATGACTTTATCTATTCCAAGGTAGTGAAAAACATCAGAAGTCTCCGCAGCACCGGATCCCCCGCTGATTGTAATATCTGACGGGTTGAAGCGCTTCACATAGCGGATAACCGCCCTTACAGTATCAGCCTGAGTGCAGGCAGTCAGATCAGAAGGAGAGGCCCAGGTATCATTTGGCTTTATGGCCACGTGCTTGCCCATAAAGAGAGCTGAAAGATCCCCCAGAAGACCACATGATTCGATGATCGCATTTTCGATCAGAGCATTATGCGATATAGCCACTTTACTTTTCATTTTTATCACCTTGTTTTTATACAATAGGGTGTCTGTCAGGCTAAAACCAGTATACCAAATCAAATAACGTGCCATCAATTCTTTTCATAAGTACAGGCATTACCCCGTAATTTTTAAGGAACCTGGTCAAGGGAGAACTTATGGATAAGATCGTTCTGGTGACCGGTGCTACCGGCACAATAGGCAAAGAACTGCTGAAACAGCTTAAGGAGCAGGGAGTTTGTGTAAAAATCGGCATACGGGATCTGAAGAAGGCTGAAAGACTTGATACAGGAAACTGCCCTGTTGTGCATTTTGATTATGAAAAACCACAGACTTTCAAAAGTGCCTTCGAAGGAGTAAGCAGCCTTTTTCTGGTAACTCCGATGACTTCACGAATTGATGAACTTATAGTTCCTGCAATAGATGTCGCAAAGCAGATGGGGGTTGATCACATTGTAAGTCTCGGTTCAATCGGAAGCGAGCTTGACAACTCTCCTTTATCAATAGCGGAAAAATGTGTTTTGTCATGCGGTATACCCTCCACTATTCTCAGGCCGAACCTTCTGATGCAGAACTTTGGGAACCTCGCAGGTTCCATCATTAAATCCAGCGGCCTTCTGTACCTTCCTGCAAACCGCTCACGGATAAGTTTTGTTGACGCACGGGATGTTGCAGCCGCGACAGCTTCTGCACTTATGGATCCGTCACATAAAAACCACATATACACATTAACCGGACAAGAAGCTCTTGATCACTACCAGATTGCGCATATTCTCTCAATGGTCAGCGGTAAAACTATCACCTACATACCAATCAGCCATAATGATGCAAAACAGCAATTGCAGGAGGCCGGGTGGTCAGAAAACGATACGGAAATTATTATCGGACTCTATGAGATAGCCAGAAAAGGCTGGTGTGAGGAGGTTCGTCCCGATCTCAGAGAGATTCTGAAACGTGACCCTGTAAGCTTTGAACAATACGCCTGGGATTACAGGGAAAACTGGAGCTGAAAGCCATGTAGACTCACTTCTTTTCGAATTTGGCTTTGGGTATATATACCACCTGACTTATGCGGAAAATGCCTCGTGAGGTATTTTTCATGAAAAAGATTTTTTTCATTTTTCTCCGATAGTGGATATCTCCTCCCGATGTGTTTTCACTGCCAGCTCAAGATATGTCTTCAGGTCTACGTTCGTATTCTCAACAGGAGTTGTAACAGATACTACCGGTTCTATAGAAAACTCCTGATTTTCAATTACCACTTTAAGTTCACCGATTCTTTTCCTTAACCTCTCTTTTACGATCAAAGCCCCCTCCCTGCCGGTCATGGCAAGGAGCACAAAAATCACACCGAAATCGGGCTCATGAGTAAAGCCAATCAGGTCGATATCTCTGAGGAGCTCTTTTGCCGCTGAAAACAGTGGCGGCACGATTTTGCAAATTTCACTTTTCTGAGGAATGCGGTGTGAGTCTGCAGAGAGGATTCTTTTTGCCGATATCATAATTGTGGAGAATGGAGTTTTATACCTCTGATGTTGTCTCATCTCCCGATCAAGCAGAAATCGCATATTGTTTGAAAACAGTGTGCCTGGAGGCAGGGCCTGTTTTAATTCCGATGATGGATGGCTGATTTGCTTAAGAAGCTGCTCAATTTTTTCTGCGTTCAGTCCCCTGGTCTGTAATGCTTCAAGCAGCGGCTTCTGAAACCGTGACAACTGGTCCTGCTGATCAAGAAAGTTAAGGAGTTTTTTTGAAATCTCCTCTGGAGATTCATCTTTGCCTGAATCGCCGTTACTGCTTATATATCTCACTGCAGCATCATCAAAGGCAGATTCAAAGCGGGAAGAAAGCTGTTGCTTTACCTTTAACAATACAGACTCCTCAACACCGGTCTTTTTTATTTTGTCAACCAGTTCGCTTTCAAGCTGTCCCAGGATTTTCCGCAGCACCTTGCTTCCCTGCGGCAGTGTAACCTCACGAGAGTCTGCAGCCATCTCAACGCTGATCTTCTCGATATAGTCTGTGAGCAGATTTGAGAGCTGCATTTCATCAGTGCCTGTTCCACATCTGATTTCTGATGCAAGATAGATTAGTTTTGCAGAATCACCCGGTTCTGATTTGATAGCAGAGACAATATCCCCGATTGTTACACCAATACTTTCAGCGGCATCTTTAAGTGATCCGGCGATCGCCTCGCCCTCAAGTTCCAGATCCAGGGCTCTGATAAGCTCAAGGTAGTCTGAAAGGGGCATTCCTTCTTTTATCAGAGTCTCTTTGAGCCTGGGAAGGATCTCCTTGAGCTCCGAAATATCAGGCAGCATTCTGCGGATGATCTGAGCGAGTCTTTTGGTGGGCAAAGCCCCATTCTGGTATTCCTCTTTTACAAGCTTCAGGAGAATATCACAGGTGAGTTCGTTGATCTGTTTACGTACAGGATCAGCAGCGGAGAGAATCTTTCCTGTTGTCTTCTGAATTTCGATTGTTTCTGCCAGATCGATTTTCAATTCATAAACTGCATCAAGCAGCACATCAAGAGATCCGGGGCTCGATGTCTTTATCTCGTTTCGTAAAGAACTGATCGAGTTCAGTGCACCGGTTGAGGTTTCCGGATTACATGCTGCCTCACTCAGCAGGGCTGCGGCTTTCTCCGGGTGTTCAAGAAGCTTTGCCATGGAGAGTACATGCTCAATTTCCTTTAGTGCGTCTTTACTCAGTGATGTCTTGACCGGGACATGCTCATCTGCGGAGGTTTTGCTTTCAGGAGCTTCACTGGCCCTGACTATGGCCTGGTCAGCCGTAATCTTGCCTATTCGTATGTAATTGAGCCTGAGATTATTTATGCCTTTTGAGAGGAGCACCTGTTCGATTTCAGCTGCTGTCCTGTTTCCCTTGCTGTCGCCTGCCAGACTGATAAATTCTTCAATCTCTTCGATCCTGATTCCCTGTGAAAAGCTGACTGAAACTATGGCACTTTTTGTAAACTGTGAAACGATTCTCTTTGTATTGATAACCTTGTCAACACACCACTCTTCAATATAAAGGCTCTCTCTATCGATAATAAGGGAGATAAGAGGAAGTATCAGCAGTTCATTTTCAAGCGAGTCGAAGAAAAGAGCTGTGTTTTTCCGGGTTGTCGGATGAGTTCCCCCGTAAAGAAACGCGCTGTTATAGAGAATGTTAAAAAGACGAGCCAGCCCGTTGGCCTGTTTCTGATCCAGCTTCTGCTTTGAGGTATCATTCATGAGCAGCTTTCCCCTGTAATGATGATACATAGTCAAGAAGGTCACTTTTAAATTGAGCGCAGCTCTGATATCTGGATTCAAGATTTCCGGCAACGGCTTTCAGCAGGATCTTCTCCAATTTACTATCAATAGAAGAACAGGCCTCGGATGGACTGCATTTGAATAGAGAATCGGGATCTGAGGCTTTAAGATTGAGCAATTCATCCATGGAGGGTGTCTTTACAGGAATTTTTCCGGCAAGTGTTTCATAAAGTACCATTCCAGCCGAATAGATATCTGAACGGCAGTCTGTCTGGATCCCTGAAATCTGTTCCGGAGACATGTAAAGCGGTGTACCAAATACATATCTGGATTGCTGGTTTGATGAGAACTCTGTTCGGGCTATTCCAAAATCAACAATACATACTCTTCCGCTGCGCTCTTCAATGATTATGTTTGCAGGCTTTATGTCCTGATGAATGACATTTTCTTTATGGGCATAATCAAGCCCATCGAGAACCTGTACCATCATCTCAATTGACTTATGCACCGGGATAGCCCTGCGGGAGGGCAGAGGATGAAGCTGATGTCGCCAGATCATTGAGCGGAGATTTTCTCCCTCAACAAGCTGCATCATTATATAAAGCACCTCGCCGGTTTCGCCCATATCAAAAACAGGTACGATGTTTGGATGATTCAGGACCGCTACAGTTTCGGCTTCATCACGAAACAGAACTCTCATGTTATCGAGGTTTGAACAGGCCTTCGGGAAAATTTTCAAAGCGACTTTCCTCTTCAGCGATTTCTGAAATGCGACATAAACCGCCCCCATTGCGCCGCGTCCAAGAAGTTCCATCAGAGTGACATTGGCAATCTCTCTGCCTAAAAAGCTGCCGGGATCGAAAGAAACTTTAAATTCGCTGAGTTCCTGCATAGATGCCTCTGAATGTGTTCCTTTTTAAAAATAGCTCTCTGCAGAAAAAATCAAAAGAGAGGCATGATTTTTGCCCGGTTGAAAATGAGGGGGAATCAAATGGCAAGACAATCTCTTGATGGCAAAACGGCTCTTATTACCGGCTCAGCAGTTCGCATTGGACGTGAGATTGCATTATCACTTGCTCAAAGGGGTGTAAATGTAATCATACATTACAATCGTTCAGCAGAGCACGCAGATGAGCTGGCTTTGGAACTGAACCGGGCAGGTGTAAAGTCCTGGACTGTACAGGCTGATCTGTCACAGTCAGATTCATTTCAAACACTAATAAAACGCAGCCTCGGCCTCTCAGGCTCACTTGATATTCTGGTAAACAACGCATCTGTTTTCACAAAATCAACTGTAGAAGACCTCACTCTTGAAGACCTCATTAAGAATATAGAAATTAATGCCTGGGCCCCCTTTTCACTCAGCCGTTCATATGCTCACGAGATAAAGCAGGGCTGTATTATAAATCTTCTGGACCAGCGCGTTTTCAGTTTCGACATGGATCATACCGGCTATATTTTAAGCAAGCATGTGCTCACCGCCCTCACAAAAATTACCGCACTGGCCTATGCTCCACATATCAGGGTGAATGGAATCGCACCCGGACTAATACTCCCCCCACCTGGTGAATCGATCTCATATCTTGCAAACCGAAGCAGAACCGTTCCTCTGAACAAGTACGGGAATCCCTCAGATATAGGGGAAACCGCAGTATTCCTTGCCTCTAATGAATTTATCACGGGGGAAATCATAAACATCGATGGTGGAAGGCACTTAAGAGAGAACTATTTACCTCAGCAGCAGAACATATAGCGGGCCGGATTTTCTTCTGAATCCAAACACATTCCCCTTACCCCTTGTACTTGTCGCGGCGGCAGTATACAATTAAAGTAATGAGCTATTCAGGTACTGGAGCCAGCCTGAGAAAATCAGGTAATGCCTGAACAGACAAAAGTGTTGAACACTCAGCCGGAGTCTTCTGCACTGTAAAGCATAGGGCAGATTCTCCCCGGAAGGATTCTACGATGCAGATTCAATTTTGCGGCGGTGCTCAGACAGTGACAGGGTCACAATTTCTTCTGTCGGTAAATGGAAAGAAGATCCTGATTGAGTGCGGATTGTTCCAGGGGCGAAGAGAGGAAAGTTATGAGAAAAACCAGAGTTTTCTGTACAATCCGGCTGAAATCGATTCAGTTATTCTAAGCCATGCACATATTGATCACAGCGGAAATCTTCCAAATCTGGTAAAGAGTGGTTTCAGGGGCTCGATTTATGCGACACCTGCCACAATTGATCTATGCAAAATAATGCTCAAAGATTCTGCATTTCTTCAGGAAAAAGACCTGGAATGGGTAAACAAAATCAAAAGGCGCGGTCATCAGCCAGAGATTCAACCTCTATACAGAATTCAGGATGTGGATGCTACCATGGAATTATTTGTGGGTATCGATTATGATCGGGCTTTCACAATCGGTTCGGGAATAGAGGTAATGTTTCGGGATGCCGGACACATCCTGGGTTCTGCCGGTATTCACCTTGAGATCACCGAAGGCGGCAAAACATACAAAATCGGATTTACAGGCGATATTGGTCGGCCGGGAATGCCGCTTATTCACGATCCCAACGTGCTGCGGGAACTCGATATTCTAATAATGGAATCCACTTACGGAAACAGGTTGCATGAGAGTTCCGACAACATCGAAGAAGAACTCGCCAAAGCAGTATGTGAGACCGCCTCTGCAGGCGGGAAAATTATAATCCCGTCTTTTGCGGTCGGGCGCACACAGCATCTGGTTTACGTTCTCCACAAACTCTTTGACCAGAACCGAATCCCGGATATGCCGATTTTTGTAGACAGCCCTCTTGCCTGCAAAGCCACAGAGGTCTTCCGGAATTTTCCCGGTTACCTTGACAGAGAAACAAACCGGGTTTTCCTTACCGACAATGAAGACCCCTTCGGGTTCCAAAGGTTATCTTATGTCCATGATGTAGAGGAATCAAAAAAGCTCAACAGCATGACATTCCCGCACGTCATAATATCGGGCTCCGGGATGGCAGAAGGGGGGCGGATACTGCACCATCTCCGAAACAATGTGCACAACCCCAAAAACCTGGTGCTGTTTGTAGGGTATGCGGCTAAAGAAACACTGGCACGCAAAATCATAGATGGCCAGAGGGTCGTAAAAATTTTCGGGGAAGAGCATACTGTCAGATGCAAGACAAAAGTCATGGATGCATTCAGTGCACATGCTGACAGACGAAACCTGCTTGATTATGTCGGGCTTAACTCTCCAGCCAGGCTCGAACATATATTTCTTGTTCATGGTGAACCAGATCAGTCGCTGCCGTTAAGAGATGGACTCAGGAGCAAGGGGTTCAGAAATGTGCACTACCCTGCTCCGGGAGAAATTTTCAGGTACAATACAGGTGAAGATTGAATTCTAATAAACGCGTTTCTGTTGTTTGTGCAATTATCGAAAAAGATGAAAAGATCCTGGTTGCACAAAGGAACCGGAATCAAACCAATGCCGGTTTATGGGAATTCCCGGGAGGTAAAGTAGATCCGACGGAACAGCCAGCAGAGGCTCTATCCAGAGAAATTAAAGAGGAGCTGGGTGCAGATATCACTGTCACTGCACAGCTCAGTGCGGTTCAGTACGATTACAGCTGGATCTCTATAGAGCTTATTCCGTTTGTCTGCAAAATTTCTTCAGGAATCATACTTCCGATTGAACATTCTCAGGTACGCTTTGTAACCATTCAGGAATCAATAAATCTTGAGTGGGCACCGGCTGACATACCGGTGTTAAAAGAGTATATCCGGTATTGTAAGAAGGATGCTGATTAATTGAATTACGAATTATCGATTACGAATATCAGGGAGTTGCCCTTCGCTGGATTAGTTCAGCCTTTCAGGCTGGAAAGAACCTATTGAACGTCTCTTAATAGTATGAGTCAATTTTCCTCGAACGGATCCCCTGTTGCGCCCTTTCAAGGGCTTCGCTACTTTTTTGATTTTTTCCAGGGGCGCTGCCCCTGGCTATTGAATTTCGCCCTTTCAAGGGCTTGAAGATATTCGGAAAAATCAGCCATTGAACGTCTCTTAACAGTATGCACTATAAATATTCAATTTTCCTCGAAAAACAACCATTTCAGATGCTTTCTATTGTGAAACGGTTAATTACTCTTTACTCTTGACTCTTTTCTCTTTACTCTTTACTCTTAGTTCTTAGTTCTTGATTTTCGACTTGTGACTTGTGACTTGCGACTAAAAACACCTTCCTACTATTGCTGCCGCCTCTTTACAATCTGCATCTTTGATCCAGTGTACTTTTATGCCCCGCCTCTCCATTCCACGAAACCATGTTTCCTGACGTTTAGCCAACTGATGAATGCTATGTTTAAGGTCCTCAACCATTTTTCCATACGTGACATCTCCATCGATATACCTGGCTATGTGTCCGTATTCCATTCCAAAAAGCGAAAACCTTTTCCTGTCTATGCCCGATTGGAGTATCCTCTTTACTTCATCGACCATACCCTGAGCCAGTCGCAGCTCCAGACGTCTGTCGATTCTCTCCCTGAGCCGTTCTCTGTCCCAGCGCGTACATATCACCAGAGGATCAATCTTCTCGACCGGACCGCTCTCCTCAAGCCCCGGGTTGTTGTGTCTATAAAAGGCAATTTCGAGTGCTCTTATTATCCTTTTTTTACTTTTAAGGTCGGTTTTTCTGAAAAGCTCCGGATCGGTCTCTTCCAGTTGCTTACTTAGCAACTCCTTCTCTTTACCGCTCAGTTCCTCACGCAGTTTTTCATTTTCCGGCACAGGCGCGATACGATAGCCGCGCAGAACCGATTCTATATATAACCCGCTTCCCCCGACAAGAATCGGGACATGTCCCCTGGACTTTATAGCACTGTAAGCAGCCTGAAAATCTTTCTGGTAATCGTAAAGAGTATAGATTGTCTGCGGATCGACTATGTCTATCAGGTGATAGGGAACAGAAGAGTCATTCACCCTGTATTCATCGAGATCTTTACCGGTACCGATATCCATTCCACGATATACCTGTCGTGAATCGGCCGAAATTATCTCCCCGTTGAAGAGGCCGGCAAGAAACACCCCCAGGTTTGTTTTTCCCGATGCGGTTGGACCGCAGACAACAATGAGATCTTTTTTTGCCATTTAGTTATTTTATTTAGATACTTGCGCTGAAATTCTATTTACAATATAATTACATTTATGCAGATTTTTTCCCGAAGGCTGTTACCGGTTCTGATTGCCCTTGCACTTCAATGCGTGGTACCATCAGGTACAGATGATCCCTTCAGGATGTCACTACCGAAAAATACATCTGATACCCTGTCACCCTATGCAACTGTTGCTCTTTGCTTCTCAGAGGGAATCTCAAACCCGGAGCAGGTTTCTTTCAATATTATGCCTTTGTTTGATCAGTATTACTGCACTGTCTCTGAGACTGAGGATACGGTTTTTATCGTACCATCCCAACCTCTCCCCGGTAATTGCCGTTTTGTAATACGTCCGGAAAAGGAAATCCTGTCGTTGAAAAAAGAGCGACTTTCCTCTGACTCTGTTGTATTCTATACCTATCCGTTCGAAAGAGAACCCAATAACAGCTTTTTAACCGCCGATTCCCTGCCCCGGAAACTGTTTGGAGCTCTTTCCACAATAAATGACACCGACATCTTCATCGTACGCGATACTTCGTTGCGCAAGTTCTATATAACATCTCATGTCTCCCAGACAACATTCGTTATCCGTAACAGCTCAGGGAACACTACCCTTGAACGCAACTTCCGGAGCAAAGACACCCTTTCAGCACCATCTCATTTTAAAGCGCCTCTTTACCTGTTAGTCTATCCCTGGCGCAGATCTGTGGGGGGGCACTACGATATGGGCTATATCCCGGGTAAAACCAGGGCCTCTGAATAGCTGTTTTGATTAACCTAAATTCCGCAGTTGGATGTGGCGTATTAGCGCAACCTGTTGATTGCTAAGCCATTCAGGCGTCTTGGCCTTATCACCTTGTCGATAAAGCCTGCGCCACCTTCATGTCTTATCAATTCAACATGTTGCGCTACTTCAACCACCCCAACTGCGGAAATTAGGTTAAA
>Ga0209723_1003240_pt1 | contig 19961 bp, 17 predicted proteins | sample BiotimSIPDNA_2_FD_185750 | JGI IMG/M metagenome (GOLD analysis project Ga0209723, IMG submission 185750) | Anaerobic biogas reactor microbial communites from Washington, USA - Biogas_R2 time_0 SIP DNA (SPAdes) (version 2) | ecosystem: Engineered > Bioreactor > Anaerobic > Unclassified | place... | reverse complement strand
AACCTTCAAGAGGAGTCATTCCCATACTTGTATCAAATGATTTTCCATCCTTTATTGCAGTTAAGCTTGCTCCGTTTCCCAAATGACATGTAACTATTTTGGTTCCTTCAAGGCTCTTGCCTGTTATTTCAGCAACTCTTTCAGAAACATATTTATGCGATGTTCCGTGGAATCCGTATCTTCTTATTCTCATTTCTTCATATAATTCATAAGGCAATGGATATATAAAGGATACTGGAGGCATTGTCTGATGAAATGCAGTATCAAATACTCCTGCCATCGGTACGTCAGGCAATAATTCCTTGCATGCTTCAATACCTATGATGTTTGGAGGATTGTGAAGAGGTGCCAATCCAATATTTTCTTTCATTGTATCAATAACTTCATCGTTAATTACTACTGAACATGCAAATTTTTCTCCGCCGTGAACTACCCTGTGTCCGATAGCATCAATTTCGTCCAATGATTTTACTGCTCCGTACTTTTCATCTAACAGTGCCCTCAACATAAGGTTGACTGCATCCTTGTGATTTTTTAAATCTTCCTCAATAACCAGTTTGTCTAATCCTGTTCTTTCATGTTTTAATAAGCTGCCGTCGATTCCTATTCTTTCAACTAAGCCTTTAGCTAAAACACTTTCATCATCCATGTTTATCAACTGGTATTTTAATGATGAACTCCCGCAATTAATTACTAATACATTCATTTTATTCCTCCATAGTTTTAAAATAATAATAATAATATCTAAAATCCCTTAAGATTTTAATGAACACATTTAATAATATTTTCTATTTTTTTGTTGTTTAAAATAAATATATCACAGTTTGATATTTGATAATTCCACAATGTATTATCATCAACTATTTTATAATACAAAAGTATCCCTTGGATTACACCGTAATGAGTCAATATTAATGAATTGTCAGGCACATTGTCTATAAAGCCTGAAACCCTATTAATTATATCATCATAACCTTCACCTTTGGGAAATTTATATTTATGTTTAAATTCAATCCATCTTTCTGTTTCATCTGCATATTGCTCTAATATTTCCTCCCAGGTCAAATTTTCAAAAATGCCAAAATTTACTTCTGTTAAACGGTTTTCAATAATTATATCTTTTTTATTGAAACCTATTTCGTCTGCTATTATTTCCGCTGTATTTTTTGCTCTTTTTAAGGGGCTTGAAAAAATATTATCTATTGTTTTACCTCTTAATTTCTTGCCTGCCTTTACTGCCTGCAAAGCACCTGTTTCAGTCAATTCAACATCTGTTACGCCGCTGAATCTCCTGCTTATATTTGATTCGGATTCTCCGTGACGAACTAAATATATCATATCTGCCTCATTAAGAAAAGTACGGTTGTCATAAAGACTATCTGGCTTATTTCTGTAATAAATCCGCATGTATCCCCTGTCATTCCGCCTATTTTTTCTTCTATCAGTATGGATATGAAATATGAAACAGCAATTGCGGCAAAACATGCAGTAAACATTATAGCCCGGTAAAATGGTATCATTGAAAAAACAAATAATATCAATAAATTAATCAATAATACATTTTTATCAATATTTTCTATAAATACAGTTCCCATACCTTTTATTTTCTTAGCATATTTTTTATTCCAACAAGAAGCTATTGTGCTTGCTCGCCCTGCAAGAGGCATCATAAAAACAGTTTCAATGCTGCAAAAAGAAAACAGAACAAATTGTGAAAGAATAATTAAAATCAATACTATAACTCCAAAAGCTCCTATGTGGGAATCACTCATTATTTCAAAGATTCTATCCCCTGTCCTTCCGGACAATAAGCCGTCTGCAGTATCACAAGCACCATCTAAATGTATACCGCCGCTTATAAGAATGTACATAACAGTAATTACCAGCCCTCTTATAAAGGATATTTGATTGTTAAAAATTAAATAAACAACAGCCAAAAGAAAACCTATTACCACTCCTACAAAAGTGTAAAGATTCAACGCTTTTATAAAGTTTTCTTCATTATACTCTATTTTTTTTCCAACAGGAATTCGAGTAAAAAAGGAAATGAGAATTAGAAATCCTGAGGCCATTTTATCATTTCTCCTTTATGTTTAAGCTTAATTGGTATTCCTGAAAAAATAAAATACATATGCTCGGCTTGGACTCCAATTTTATTGTTAATCCGCCCGCTTATATCTCTGAAATAATTTCCCATGTAGTAAGAAGGTACAAGACCCATGCCTGTTTCATTAGATACTATTATAAGCTTTTTATTGTTTTCCTTGCACACATTTATTAATGAAAATACCTCTTCGGTAATTTTGTTTTCCAATATATTTACCTCTTCAATACTGCAAACATCAAAATCCAATTTGCTTTCAACCATGTAATTTCCAATCATCGTTGTTATGCAGTCCAAAAGAACTGCTTCCGACTGATTGAATTCAGCTTTATTAATAAGTGTTTTAAAATCAGAGTACATTTCCAATGTCTGCCAGGATGCCGGTCTTTGCTCCCTGTGCTTTTTAACTCTGTCTGCCATAGCCTGGTCTGTAACGGCTGCAGTTGCTATATACAATACTTTTTCCGAATATTCTTTTGCTTTTAATTCAGCAAATGTGCTCTTCCCGCTTCTTGCACCGCCGATAACAAATGTAAGACTCATAATATCACCATTTAATTATTTTTGACCATTAACATTTAACAGTATATCATTTATTTAATAAAAAATAAACAATGAATTTTAAAATTTTAAGGACGGTTCGTTTCGCGGTGCCTGGCACCAGGGTGGTTTTCGCGGTGCCTGGCATCAGGGTGTTTCTTGCACCGGGCTGCAAACTGCCGTACCCTTGTCATGTAAAGAACTAAAGTGCGTCCGAAATTTTGTTGACATTAGGATTTATTATAATTAAGATATAGGTAAAGGTCGAAAGGATAAAATTATGAGAATAACAGGTGTTGTGGCGGAATATAATCCATTTCATTCAGGGCACGAATATCAGCTAAGGATGGCAAGAAGGCTATCAGGCTGTGATTGTATTGCAGTTGTAATGAGCGGAAATTATGTACAGCGAGGAGAGCCTGCAATTATAGATAAATTCAAACGGGCGGAAGCTGCAATTTATGGCGGTGCTGATATTGTTATTGAGCTTCCCATGCCTTTTTCATGTCAAAATGCTGAAATGTTTGCTCATGCAGCAATAATGGAATTAAAAAAGCTTAATATTGATTCAATAAGCTTTGGCTGTGAAACCGACAATATAAGACTATTGAAGAAAATTGCTTCGGTACAATTAACGACCGGATTTAATAAATATATTAAAGAAGAAATAAAAAAAGGATTATCATATCCCAATGCCATGTCTAATGCGCTTAATTTTATACTTAATGAAGAAGCAGAAACCGTATATTCACCTAATAATGTCTTGGCTGTCGAATATATAAAAAGTGCCGTGAAACTTAACTTAGACCTTCAATACTATCCTGTAAAACGTGTGGGAATGGCTCACAATGACACTGAAATTTCAGGGCCCTTTCACAGTGCTACCGCTATAAGAAATGCCATAATGAAAGGCTCCTATGATAATCTTATGCTTACGGAAAAAAGTACTGAATTGATAAAAAAATTCTTTTATGAGCACAATAAATATAACACATTGAACAATTATATGGATTATTTGTATTATAAAATAATTACATATGACGATTTAGAAGAAATTTATGAAATAAATGAAGGATTAAACAATAAAATAGTATCACAGGTTTACAAGCATGAAAGCATTGATGAACTAATAATGTCTCTTAAGTCAAAGCGTTATACGTATTCAAAGCTGAGAAGAAGCCTTCAGAATATTTTACTCGACATCAAAAAGGTTGACATAATTAATATTATGTCAACTAATGATAAATACGTTAAGGTTCTTGCTTTTAATAATACCGGCAGAAAGGCAATAAAAAATGCAGTAAATAATGGAACCATAGTAATAAACAGATATTCCGATTATAAAAGAAATAATTTAACTCCTGAAAAACTACTGAAATTTAATATAACAAACAAATCATCAAACATTTATTATCTTCCGTTGGAAAACAGAAAAATGAACAGCGAATATTTCGAAAATGCAGTCTATGTTGACATATAATCATGGGGACACACTTGAAAGGATGGTAATTCTCTTAGACAGATACCTTACAAGGAATGTCCCCAATTATTTATCTGAAGAATTGTGATTAATATAATAATTATATACAATAAGCATATAAAACTCCCTGGGACAATAAAATAAAAAGGGGGTGTTTTTATGCTTAAAAGAAATTTTATTCCTGTTTTCATAATCCTTATTATTTGTTTATTCGTTATGAAACCGGGCATAGTATCGGAAGGTGTTTTCAACGGTCTTAAAATATGGGTCAACAACATGATTCCATATTTGCTTCCTATGTCTATTTTATCAAATATATTGCTGCAATATAATTTTTTGTACAGAATATCTGAGAAACTATCCTTTTTATCCAATAAAATTTTTAACAGCAAATATGCATTCATCCCCTACTTTATCAGCTTTGTGGTAGGCTATCCTTCAGGTGCAATGACAGTAAATACCATGGCTTCATTTAAAAGAATAGACAGCAGTGAAGCAAATGCTCTGATGGTTTTCACAAACAACTGCAGCTTTCAATTTATGGCAGGAGCTGTATCTTTTTCAATGCTTGGAGATTTAAACCTAGCCAAGTATATTGCTATTCCTCATTTGTTGGGCGCATTGCTTATAGGGATTATAATAAAAAAAGGCAGTATATCTTCCACATTTACGAAGGAAAAAAAACATAAATACATTTCATTTTATGATGCTTTCAATTCTTCAATTTATAAATCGATTACATCAATTTTATCCATCGGAGGCGTAATTGTTATATTTTCTGTGTTTTCCAGTTTTTTTGACAACCTCCTTATTTCAGTTTCAAAATATCTCCCTCTAGGTGCAAATTTAAGTGATATAATACATTCTGTTTTGGTAGGTATATTAGAAATATCAAACGGCTGCAGCGTTACATCATCCTCTGTACTTCCCTTGGATGTAAAGCTGATAATAATCAATTTTCTTATCAGTTTCTCAGGAATTTCTGTCATTTTTCAAACCATTGCCGTTGCAAATGATTTTGATTTTAAAATAAGCAATTATGTTTTTTATAGAGCTATACAAGGAATATTATCGGTTATAATATGTATCGGTATGCTAATTCTATCTTGAAAAGTATTGCAAGAATATATATAATGGTCTTACTTAAGAAAAAGGTGATATAATGATAAAGGTTACTTTAATAGGTACAGGCGGTATGGTACCGCTTCCCGGCAGGTATTTAGCTTCATGTCATATTGATTATCAAGGGAAAGCAATTCTTATAGACTGCGGCGAAGGTACACAAATTTCACTGCATAAGGGAAAAATCAGCTTAAATAAAATTGATACAATATTGATAACCCATTGTCATGCAGACCATGTAACAGGTCTGCCCGGACTTCTTTTAACCATGGGAAACCACGGAAGAACAAATCCTGTAGATATTATTGCTCCGAGAGGAAGTACTAAAATATTGAACTCCCTTTTGATGGTGTGCGGATTTCTTCCCTTCGAGGTTAGATTTGCGGAGCTTCACGACACAAAGCCTCAGAAATTCAGTAAAATAGGATTAAATATTACATCGATTCCTTTAAAGCATCATATAAACTGTTTAGGCTACAGCTTTGAGCTTATTTTAAGGCCTCATTTCCAGCCCGAAAAAGCAAAGAAACTGAATATCCCGGTTAAACTATGGAGACTTCTTCACGGAGGTGATGAAGTTGTTGTAGATGATAGAACAATTACGCCGGATATGGTATTGGGCAGTCCCAGAAAACCTATTAAAATTTCTTACGTAACAGATACAAGACCGGTTAAACTTATAGATGAAATCGTTAAGGATTCGGATTTGTTTATTTGTGAAGGAATGTACGGAAATGATGAGATGTTTGAAGGTGCTGTTGCAAAAATGCATATGATTTTTTCGGAAGCGGCTAACATTTCATTAAATGCAAATGTGAAAGAATTATGGCTTACTCATTTCAGTCCTTCCATGCCAAATCCCGAAGAGTATAAAAAATTTGCCGAAAATATATTTTCAAACACTCTTATCGGTAAAGATTTAATGAGCAAGACTTTAAGCTCACCATGATAAAAGGAGCGGAAACCCGCTCCTTTATAATGACCATAAAAGTGTTAGAAAATTCCTAATCCGAAGAAGTCATCCAACTGTCCCATCAATACGAAAAACATACCTATTGGAACAATATATTTGTAACAAATATCCCAGAAGTTGTAACTCTTCATCAAAACATTGGGTGAAGCTTCCACTTCATCCTTGATAACAGTTGTTTTCAAGGACCATCCGATTATTAATGCCATTAATAATGCTCCAAGAGGCATGAATACACCTTCTGAAATCATATCATAAAAGTCTAGCCATGAAGCAAAGGCAACACGGATATTTTCCATTCCAAACATAAGACCCGGAGGATCTATAACCGCACCGCCTCCTACACCGGAGCCTAGACCGTCAAGACATACAAGAAGACCCAGGGCAAAGATTGCCAGTCCGGTCATAAGAGTAATATTTTTACGATTTGGCTCTAGACCTTTGCTAACTCGATTATCAATAAAGAATGCAGTACATACCTCTAATAGGGAAATTGCTGACGTAACGGCTGCAATAAACACTAGGAAATAGAATAAGGTACCAAACAAGTTACCGATTAATCCACCCAAACCAACGCTGAAAACCTGGTGCAGTGTTATAAACAAGAGTCCCGGTCCGGCTGTGAAGTTAATTCCTTCAACTCCTTGATACATAAAGGCGCCAACTGCAGGCATTACTGCCAAGCCTGCGCATAGAGCGAAAATTGTATCCGCTACAGGAATAATTACGGCATTCTTCTCTAAATTTTCATCTTTGCTGAGGTAGGAGCCGTAAGTAATCATACAACCCATACCTAGAGAAAGTGAGAAGAACATCTGTCCGGCTGCAGTTTTAAGAACCCTCATGAATCCTATTTCAGAAAAAGCTGCAAAATTTGGAGCAAACATAAATTCAAGACCTACAAAAGCACCTTCCAAGGTAAGACTTCGGATAATTACTATAAGAAGCATTACAAACAAGGCAGGCATTGCTACTTTGGTAAATCTTTCGATACCGCCTGAAACTCCGCCCATAACTATTATTACCGTTAATCCCATAAATAAGCCGTGGTACAAAACATTTGCTCCCGAATTTACGATAAATGAGCCGAAAAATTCGCCGCCGCCCATTCCTCCAAAGCCTGAGCCTGCGCTGAATATTTCCATTAAAAATCCAATTGTATAACGAAGTGTATATCCGCCTAATACGCTGTAAAAAGCTAAAATGAAGAAACCTGAAAGAAATCCTAACCAACCTATCCATGTGTACTTTTTACTAATTAATTTATAAGTTCCGACAACTCCCATACCATACTTACGACCTAATGCAAGCTCTCCTAACATAGTGGCAATTCCAACAAATGCTACCAATAATAAATATATAACAAGGAATGCAAATCCACCGCTTGCTCCCATCTTGTACGGGAATCCCCAAATATTACCTAAACCAACTGCTGAGCCTATAGCTGCCATCAAGAAACCAAAATTACTGGCCCATTGACCTCTTTTATTACCTTGTTCCATTTTACACCTTCCCTTCTTTAACACAAACTATGAATTAATAAACGATAACAAAAAATTAAACTAAAACAACATTGATTTCAGAGTGTATTTATTCACCTCCCTCTTTCATTTAAGCATTTTTTAGCAACACTTGATTATCTTTCTTTATAAGGTTTACTCACGCACTTCCTATTTTTCTAAGTGTTGTTATCGTTTTCTGTCTTAATTTCTTATGTAAACGTTTCTTAAAAATGATTATACTACGCAAACTTAATTTTGTAAAGTAAAATTTATTAGCCATAAATATTAGCATAATTTAAACTTTATACTATACTATGGCTAAAAATGTTGTTTATGCTATAACCCTGAATTTTATAAAAAAAAGAGCGGACACCCGCTCTTTTGTACTTATATCTTTAGAAAATTCCTAATCCGAAGAAGTCATCCAACTGTCCCATCAATACGAAAAACATACCAACAGGAACAATGAATTTATAGCAAATATCCCAGAAGTTGTAACTCTTCATCAAAACATTGGGTGAAGCTTCCACTTCATCCTTGATAACAGTTGTTTTCAAGGACCATCCGATTATTAATGCCATTAATAATGCTCCAAGAGGCATGAATACACCTTCTGAAATCATATCATAAAAGTCTAGCCATGAAGCAAAGGCAACACGGATATTTTCCATTCCAAACATAAGACCCGGAGGATCTATAACCGCACCGCCTCCTACACCGGAGCCTAGACCGTCAAGACATACAAGAAGACCCAGGGCAAAGATTGCCAGTCCGGTCATAAGAGTAATATTTTTACGATTTGGCTCTAGACCTTTGCTAACTCGATTATCAATAAAGAATGCAGTACATACCTCTAATAGGGAAATTGCTGACGTAACGGCTGCAATAAACACTAGGAAATAGAATAAGGTACCAAACAAGTTACCGATTAATCCACCCAAACCAACGCTGAAAACCTGGTGCAGTGTTATAAACAAGAGTCCCGGTCCGGCTGTGAAGTTAATTCCTTCAACTCCTTGATACATAAAGGCGCCAACTGCAGGCATTACTGCCAAGCCTGCGCATAGAGCGAAAATTGTATCCGCTACAGGAATAATTACGGCATTCTTCTCTAAATTTTCATCTTTGCTGAGGTAGGAGCCGTAAGTAATCATACAACCCATACCTAGAGAAAGTGAGAAGAACATCTGTCCGGCTGCAGTTTTAAGAACCCTCATGAATCCTATTTCAGAAAAAGCTGCAAAATTTGGAGCAAACATAAATTCAAGACCTACAAAAGCACCTTCCAAGGTAAGACTTCGGATAATTACTATAAGAAGCATTACAAACAAGGCAGGCATTGCTACTTTGGTAAATCTTTCGATACCGCCTGAAACTCCGCCCATAACTATTATTACCGTTAATCCCATAAATAAGCCGTGGTACAAAACATTTGCTCCCGAATTTACGATAAATGAGCCGAAAAATTCGCCGCCGCCCATTCCTCCAAAGCCTGAGCCTGCGCTGAATATTTCCATTAAAAATCCAATTGTATAACGAAGTGTATATCCGCCTAATACGCTGTAAAAAGCTAAAATGAAGAAACCTGAAAGAAATCCTAACCAACCTATCCATGTGTACTTTTTACTAATTAATTTATAAGTTCCGACAACTCCCATACCATACTTACGACCTAATGCAAGCTCTCCTAACATAGTGGCAATTCCAACAAATGCTACCAACAATAAATATAATACAAGGAATGCAAATCCACCGCTTGCTCCCATCTTGTACGGGAATCCCCAAATATTACCTAAACCAACTGCTGAGCCTACAGCTGCCATCAAGAAACCGAAATTACTGGCCCATTGACCTCTTTTGTTACCTTGTTCCATTTTACACCTTCCCTTCTTTTTTTAAGATACGAATGCAATATAACTATAATACTTATTATTAACTAAATTGAAATAACCTCCTATCTTTTTTAAGTTTTTCAAATCTTGCCCTTATAAAATAAGGTTTTATAATGTATGCATTTAATAAAATTATGTATAAAAATGAATGCATAAATATGACCATATCTCTGCAAACGTATCTTTTCATGAATTATACTATATAGCATTTAGTTTGTCCAGCATAAAATATGTTATATTTAAAACAATCGATGAATAAAATAATAATACGTAATGTTAATATTATACATTTGTATAAAATGCTACATATACATAAATATGCTATTCAATAAAAAAAGACTCTTCTATGGTAAGAAGAATCTTTTTTTGTATACTATTTTTCGCCTATTGACAGCATAAGATTAAGAAGTATTCCGACAACGGCTGCGGTAGCTATGGCAGGTACTTCAATACCAAACATCGGAATCATGCCGCCTGCGAATCCAAAACTGCCGCCAAGTCCAACAATTAAAATTACAGCTATCACCGCTAAATTTTTAGCACTGAACATATCGACCTTTCTGTCCAGCATAATGGTTATACCCTGTGCTCCTATAACTCCGAATAAATAAATCGACAATCCTCCGATTACTGCTGTGGGAATTGAATATATTATATTAATTAAAGGTGTAAAGCAGGAAATAACCATTGTCAATATTGATGCTAATATAAGAACATGTATGGAGAAATTTTTAGTTATTGCCATTGCACTTATATTCTCTCCATAGTTTGTTCCTGCAGGACCTCCTATAAATCCGGAAATAATGTCCCCTATTCCATCACCTATAAGATTTAATCCTAATTTATTTTCAATATCATATATTTTACCGGCACCTTTTTTCTTAGCTAAGTCATTTACATAAATATCCAGCTGATAAACATGTGCCGTAGACTCCGGAATTGTTGCTATTGCAATGGGCATGATTGCCACTACTGCAGTAAGGGTAGGTTTAGGGAATGTAAAAATGGGAAGATTAAACACTCCTGTTGATTGAATAGTATCAAATGATACAAAGGGTATACCTGATACTCCTCCTATTACTAAAGCTGCAATATATCCTGTCATTAACCCGAACAAAATTGGCAGCTGGCTTAGCTTCCCTCTTAAATACACCGAATATAAAATTGTTGATAATAAGGTAATTATTGCTATAACCCATGCCCAACTGCTTGCATAAGGATTGCTCTGTGCAACTTCAGGAAAGGATGCTGCATTTGTCATTGCATTGGCTGCCAAAGATAAACCTATAATTATTGCAATACTACCCGTTACGGTTGCCGGCAGAACTTTGTCAATTTTATCTTTGCCGGATTTTTTAATAATATATCCTGCAAGTATTGAAACAAAACCTGACATTACAATTCCAAACTGAGCAACTGAAATTTTATCATTTAGGGAGTATGAAGCGAACTGTTCGGCACTCATAATTGAAGCTATTGCAGCAATATATGAAAAGCTTGAGCCATAGTAGAGAGGAATTTGTCTTCCCGTGATAAGAATAAATCCTAGTGTTGCCAGACCGCTGGCAAAAATCGTAGTAGAAACATGAAAACCTGTGATTAGAGCAACCAATACCGTTGCAGGAAACATTACCACTATTTGTTGCAATGCAAAGAAAATAAGTCCAATAATCGGCGGACGCTCGTCCGGCAAATAACCGAAAACTTCATTTTTTGTTGACATAAATACCTCCATGTAATAAATAAAAATCCTCGACCGGATGGTCAAGGATTAGTATACACAATAACTCATATGAATATTAAATCTTGACGGCATCACGGTACCGTGTTAAAGATTATTTTCACCAATTATAACATGTGTAAATTGCTCAGTCAACTAGAAAATTTTTACTGATTGCTTGTTCTATTATTAAAATTATTATCATGAGGTTAGGAATGCTGAAGATATAATAATATATTGATTTATTCTCAATAGTTTTATATAATTATGTTAATTTGCACGGAGGGGACGTATGACTCAATTATTCATCGTATTCATTGTTTTTTTAATGATACCTTTATTAAGTAGATTTAAAATTAAGTTAAGTTATATTCTTTTGATAGCATGCTGTATTTTAGCTTTGCTGTCGGGAATGGGATCTGAAGCTGCATGGAATTCGTTAACAAATACATTTACGAATTTTTCATCATTAAATACAATACTCTCAGTAATGATGGTAAGCATATTAGGCGGCTTAATGAAGGATTATAAAATTCTTGATAAAATAGTGGAATCTATTTATAAGATTCTACGAAACAAAAAAATTATATTGATGGTTCTTCCTGCTTTGATGGGTGTATTAATAGTTCCCGGAGGAGCTCTTTTATCTGCACCGTTCATTTATGAAATGGGAGAAGAAATGAAAATTCCTGCTTCACGGCGGGCAGCTATCAATTTGGTATTCAGACATATTGCAATGTTTATACTGCCCTTCTCAACCGGACTATTGGTTATTTCTGCTGCTCTTCCTGAAATAAATATATCAAAACTTATTTTTTTAAACCTTTTTTATGTTATACCAACAACATTTGCGGGCTATTTTCTGCTTATTAAAGATATTAAATACGAAAAAACACAAAAAGTAAAATTTTCAGGAAGAAATTTTTTAACTCTTTTACTATATACATCTCCAATATATATTTGTGTAATTATTAATTCAGCAACAGGTCTTCCCTTTTCCGTTGCTCTTATTTTCAGTGTATTAGCTGTTTATTTATTATGTGATAAAAAACAATTCTTTTCTACATTGATTAAATCTGTAAATTACCATACCGTATTAACGGTTGCAGCGATTCTAATCATGAAAGAGCTTATTTTAAATATGGATGAACTTATATTATTATTCAAAAGTATGTTTAATGCAGAAAGCAGCATGTTGTCGATTTTATTGGTATTATTAATATCGTCCGTATTTTTTGGAATTATAACGGGTAATCAAACAGCAACCCTTGCAATTATTATCCCGATGATTTCTCAGCTCGGTATATCTCACGATATGATTTACATCTATACATATTTTTCTTTTGCATGCTCATATGCAGGTTATTATTTCTCACCGATTCACTTATGTCAAGCTTTCACTATTCAATATATGAATGTTGCAACCATTGAGCTGTATAAGGAATACAGGCTGTATGTAATTGTTTCTTTCATAGTGCCCTTTGTTTCAGTATATTTGATAAAATTTTTATTTGTTTAGATATTGAAGGGAAACTTAAATATTCAGAGAAATTTTATCGGCACTTACTTTTATTGCACCTTTCATTTCCAAGAAAGTTAAATTGCCAAGCAATTCACCGGTTTCCATTTTTATTTCATGCGCTAGAACATCTATTGTATTTTTACCTGACTTAAGACAGTCTATAATTTTTAGTTCGTCGTCGGTTAGTGTGCCTAAATCAATAAATGTTTTTTTAAGTCTGACCCTTTCCTTTAATTCTAAAATTTCTTCCACAATATCATCGACTGATACTGTTATTTTAGCTCCATCTCTGATAAGAGCATTGGTGCCTTTGCTGTACAGGCTGTCTATATTTCCGGGAACTGCAAATATTTCTCTTCCTTGATTAGCGGCATGGCCTGCTGTAATCAAAGTACCGCTTTTTTCCCGGGCTTCAATGACCAATACTCCCTCTGAAATTCCGCTGATAATTCTATTCCTGTCATGAAAGTTAAATGCAACCGGTTGTATATCAAAAGTATATTCGGTAATTACAGCTCCGTTATTATCAGCTATTTGTTTAAAAAGTTCCCTGTTATTCTTAGGGTATACAACATTTATGCCGCATCCGATTATGCCATATGTTTTGGCTTTGCATTTCAAAGCTGTTTTATGAGCAATTGTATCAATTCCAACTGCTAAGCCGCTCACTATATTAACACCTATATCCGACAATTCCTTTGTAAATTTCTCTGCAGCCCATTTCCCGTAGCTTGTAGCCTTTCTTGAGCCTATGACTGCAATAGATATATTGTTAATATCTTCTAAACTGCCTTTGTAGTATAACAAATAAGGAGCACCTTCGATTTGTTTAAGCTTAGCAGGATAATCATTGTCAAAAATAGTAACTATTTGAGCCTTTTCATTATTTAGTTTCTCTAATATTCTTTCTTCAAAATTAATTTTAATTTTGGAAAGCTTATTTACTGTTTCAGCTTTAAGAAAATTTAAGTTTAATTTCTCGCTTTCAAAGTTATCCCTTATATTTTGTACCGAGCCGAAATAATCAAGAAGCTTTGAAATATTGTTATTTGATACGCTGCAGGATGAAAGCCATAATAATATTTTTTGATTAATATTTAAATAATCCATTTTACCTCCAGTATTTTCGGTCTAAACTCCTGTACCTAATTGCTTCCGCGATATGCTTTGTTTCAATATTTTCAGAGTTTTCCAAATCGGCAATTGTTCTAGCCACCTTTATAATTTTATTGTATGCTCTTACGCTTAAGCCTAAAGTTTCAAATGCATTCTTAAGCAAAATTTCAGATTCCTTGTTAACTTTGCAAAACTTGGATATTCCTTTGGTTGAAAGCTCTGAATTAGTCAATATACCTATACTGCTGTATCTTTCTCTCTGAATTTTTCTCGCCTTTTCTATTCGCTTTTTGATTGCCGCTGAAGTTTCTTCAATCCTCTTGTCTTTTAAATCATCATATTTAACCGGCAGCACTTCAATTTGAATATCAATACGGTTCAACAAGGGACCTGAAATTTTTCCTAAATATTTATCGATTTGTCCTTGGCTGCAGGAGCACTCATGTGTGGAATCTCCTAAGTATCCGCAAGGGCATGGGTTCATGGATGCAACCAGCATAAACTTTGCAGGAAATGTAAAGGAGCCGCTTGCTCTTGAAATGGAAATCTTGCTGTCTTCCATAGGCTGACGCAGAACCTCAATAACACTTTTAGGGAATTCCGGTATTTCATCCAAAAATAAAACTCCGTAGTGTGACAGGGATACTTCTCCCGGTCGCGGCTTCGTACCGCCTCCTGCCATGGATATACGTGAAGATGTATGGTGAGGCGAGCGAAATGGTCTTTTTGTTATTAAACCTTTATTGTTTAACAATCCTGATATGCTGTATATTTTTGTTACTTCCAAAGATTCTTCAAATGTCAGATCCGGTAAAATGGTAGGAATCCTTCTGGCAATCATTGTTTTGCCGGAGCCGGGGCTGCCTAAAAGGAGTATATTGTGCATCCCGGCTGCAGCTATTTCTACTGCTCTTTTCATGGCAGGCTGTCCTTTTATTTCAGAAAAATCTTCATTGTAATAATCCGGTTTATCGTGAAAGTTGTATTTTGATTTATATGGCGCAATAGATAATTTACTGTTTAAATAGTCTGCCAATTGAGTTATACTCTCTACGGGAATTATTTCTATACCTTCTATTGCTCCGCATTCTTCCTTATTGTCTTCAGGCACTATTACTTTATTAAAGCTCTTGTTCCGCATGGAAATAACCATTGGTAAAGCACCGTCAATAGCAGTAATCCTACCGTCCAGGGATAATTCTCCTATAATGCATATCTTTTCATCAACGGGTTTAATAACCTTGGAAGCAGCAAGTATGCCTACCGCAATAGGAAGGTCTATTTGACTTCCTTCTTTTTTTAAGTTGGCAGGTGCAAGATTTACCGTAATACGACTTACGGGAAAATCGAATCCGCTGTTTTTAATTGCAGAGCGCACCCTTTCTTTTGACTCTTTAATTGAAATATCAGGCAAACCCACAATATTAAAGTTTGGAAGACCTCCTGAAATGTCAGTTTCCACATCAACTGCATAACCGTCAAGCCCGTATAGAACACATGTTTTAATTTTTGAAAGCATAGTTCCTCCAATAGTTGAAGTTATAAAATTATACTATAATTTTCCAATTATTTCAATAAATATAAATCTTTAAATTATTATTTCGCAATAAAAATCTCCCCTTTAACACCTGTTGCATTAAAGAGGAGAATACATAAAATAGGTTAAAATGGGAAATAACGCTGTTCTGCCCACCATTCTTCCTTCAATACGTTGTATTGATTGGTGAATTGTTCTAAATGGACTTTTTCCCATCTAATCAACAAATCGAACAGCTCTTTGCCTGATTCTGATTTTGCTTTTTCCTTGGCTTCCTTGTAAAAATCCATGGAGTCCTTCTCCATTTGCATTCCTATCCTAAATATAGACATTTCCAATGTGGCATATGCTTTATCGACCTTATCCCAGCGAAAAATTTCCGGAGAAGGTATTTCGATTCCTGAAGATAATATATCTTCAATTTTTACTTCTCCACCGTCACTTAGTATCTTCCATAATCTTTGTAAATATTCTGCATGCTTTAATTCATCGTTTGCAAGAGACATAAATGCTTCTTTTGTACCCTGCGTTTTAGCTTGTTCTCCTGCCAGCTTATAAAACTCGTAACCTTCCATTTCATTTAAAACAGCCTGCGAAATAATAGCCAAATCTTCTTTATACATAAAATTCCTCCTTTTTATTATTACTATTATACCATTGGAGGAATTTCTTAAACATTATTCTTTTTTATCAATAGCATTTTTTACTGCATTAACAAGTGCCTTGCTTGTAACTGTAGCTCCCGAAACCGTATCCACATCGGTTGTTTGATTTTCTATTATGGAAGAAATTATAGTGTCAATAGCATTTGTACCGACACCTTTAGTTTCATTATGGTAAAGGACTTCAATATCGGCTATTTTATCATCTTTCATTTTTACTAAGACTTTAATGGGTCCGCCGATACCCCTGTCCTCACCTATAAATTCTCCTGACTGTGGGATTATTTCTTCAGGCTCCTCGTAAGGTATTGTCTGTTCCTGCTCCGTTAATGACTCCCCGGTTGATTCCGTTATCTGCTTCGGCTCTATTAAAAATTCATCGGTAGGCGCTGTTTGTTCCGACTCCGCAAACGGCTCATCGGCAGTTGCAGAAGTCTTATCATTTTCGGATTCTTCATCGGTTAACGGCTCTTTTACAGGTAATTCAGGCAAAAGATCTTCTTCAGGTGTTTGTTGATTTTCTTCATGAATTTCTTCAGAGTATTCAATTGTTTGTTCATCTTCCGATATACCATCTTTGCTGATTTCTAATACTTCTTCATTTATATCTTCAATTATTTCTTTATCCGATGAGCATCCGACAATAGAAATTATTAAAATTATTATTAAAATTGATAGGCTTTTCATAGTCACCTCAAGAAAAAGCACCTCTTCTTTTTTTTATGGCTGCCAATTCCTTTTTTTCTTCTGAAATAATTTTTTCTTTTTCTATATTTAATTCATTAGATAAAATGTTAATTAAAATATTCCTAAAATCCATTTTCCATTCTGTCATAGAAGGGTTGTAAGTCAATGCAAAAGCTGATAATCTGCCTGCATCTTCTTCTATATGACCCGGTCTTACCAGTTCAAAATCAATTCCATAAACTTTATTATCGCAAATAATAAAATTTTTAAAATTTACATCATATAATATAAATTGTTTTTTGTAGAACTCAAAAACTGCAGAATAAAAATCTTTAAACCAACTGCAAAGCTCGTAAACCATGCTTATGTCCAAAGCATTATTTTTTTCTTGTTCCTCATACCAATCAAGAAAATTAACTTCTCCCAAATCTTCCAGGTATAGATAGTTCTCTTCTGCTTTAATTATCGAGGGAACATTAACTCCTGCTTTTTTTAAAATACTGAGCACTTCTTTTTCCCTTATGTAATTCTCAAAGTTCTCAAATCTTTTCAGAATATATGTGTTTTCATCTTCCACTATTCGAAATACATTATTTCTTTTGCTTCTTAGTTTTATCTCTTTATGCATACTTCGATATCTCCGCTTTCCGTATAACCGTATAGCTCCTTTGCAATTGCTTCCACTGTATTTTTCAAAATATTCTGAACAAACGGATTCATAGCAATTTCCTGTCCGTTAATTTTAAGGGTTACACTGTTTTCAGTCAAAACGCAATCCCTCCTTTCCGCCTCGCATTTTAAAATCTTTGAGCATAATTGAGTGCATGTATATCCGCATTTTTTACAGCATTCATCCTTCATGTCCGGAAGTCTGTCAAATACTTTTTTTTCAATTAAATCTACCAGCTTTTCAATTTCCGTTAACGAATTTATTACGGGTATACCTTCATATTCCGTTAAACTGTTGGATATTTGTCCTGATATTGCAAATGTTGTTTCATCAAGCCTTTCTAATATTCCTTCCACATCATGGGCTGTTACTATTTTGGGAGCACATGTATCCCTTACTCCTTCTAAGATAACAAAATCATGATTGTAAAAACAAAGAATTTCATTCATACTAAGTTTTCTTTGAAACAAAACGTCTGTTTCATAGGCGCCTCTTGCAGTAACCAATTGAGAGCCTGCCATTTTATGCCTGTGAGTGTTAGTCCCGTCAACATCCATTTTAAATTTCTCAAAATGTATTTCTTTTACACTCCCGACAGTGTAATTTCGTTTTCGAAGTTCCTTTATTATATTTTCTATGGTAGTAGTCTTGCCGGATTTTGTCAGTCCGATTACTGAAAAAACTTTCATAATGCACCTCTCGTTAGTATAATAAATAATAATGCTGCTGCAATGCTCAACCCTATAAGAATATAATCAAATGTCTGCATTTTTAAAACCAAATAGCTTGTTCTTTTGGAGTAAGCTCTAAAACCTCTCATCTCCATTGCTGCGGCCAATTCCTTTGCCTTCATTATCGAATTAACGGTTATTGGAGTAAGTATATATTTGTAAACTTGAAATTTCTTATTAAATTTAACTTTCTTCAGATCAATTCCTCTTAGTTGTATTGCAGTTATAATATCTGTTATTTCTTCTTTAAAAATAGGTAAAAACCTTGCTGCGACAGAAACCATGAAGGCTATTTCATAAGGACAATTCCACTGAATAAGTCCCTGTATTATTTCTCTGCTTGATGATGTTGTTATTATTGCAGCAGAAACTATGATTATTCCCATGCGTAAAATAAATTCAAATGATTTTAAAATTCCGTAATCGGTAAAAACAGTAAAATTACCTATTTTCAAAATAGGATTTCCCATATTTGTCAATAAACTCTGAATTAAGGCAATCAAGAATATTATTTTTAATAATTTTTTAAATCTTGATATTACTGATATAAAATTTACATTGTTAATCAGTGCAATCATAATTGCCGCAAAAAGTATAATTGATAAAACGAATATTTCATTATAAATTAATGCAAGGGTTGATAGAATTAAAACTTGTATTAATTTTGTTCGGGGGTCAATATTATTCATAACTTCCCCCTTCAAGATTAATAATTCTGTCTTTATGCCTTTCGATAAAATCCTTGTTATGGCTTATAATAAGCATTCCGATATTCCTTTTTTTAAGGTTTTCAAGAATTTGCGATAATGCCACAATTCTATCTTTATCAAGAGAAGAAGTAGGCTCATCCAAAATAAGATATTTAGGATCAACCATCAATACGGAAGCAATAGCTAAACATCTTTTTTCTCCGTAACTTAAAAAATAGGGGTATGAATTTCTAACTTTTTTCAAATCAAAAATTTCCAGCATTTTTTCAGCCCTATCCATTGTTTCTTCCCTATTGTATCCTTTAAATAATAAAGGAAATGTCAATTCTTCCATTACGGTAGTGCCAAAAAGCTGCCTTTCAGGATTTTGGAAAACATAACCTATAATTTCACCTATGGCTCCAAGGGACATATCTTTTGTTTTTTGACCGAATAGTAATATTTCTCCAAATGAAGGTTTTAATATTCCCATTATTAACTTAGCCAAGGTTGTTTTTCCGCAGCCGTTTTTCCCCGTTATAACAGTTGTTTCCCCCTTATTTAATTCGAGTGTGAAATTTTTAAATACCTTTCTTCCTCTCGGATATTCATATGAAATATTGTTAATTTCAATTTTATTGTTCATTATTCTCCTATTTGTATAGTCCTATCGGCTATATTTAGATTATCATTGTCATGGTCAACCAAGATTATTGTTTTTCCTTCTTTTTTTAACTTCAGTAAAAGATCTTTGATTATTTTTCTTCCCTCATCATCAATCCATGACATAATTTCATCGCATATAAGAATTGAAGGTTTAAGCATTAAAACAGATGCAATTGCAATAAGCTGCTGCTGACCTCCCGATAAATTGTTCGGATTGTCATATCTGTATTTTTCCATCTTTATAGTTTTTAAAATTTCATCAATCCTAGAGCTTATTTCTTCTCTTTCAACACAAAGATTTTCGGGACCGAATGCAAGTTCATCTTCGATTGTAGGAGAAAATAGCTGTGT
>Ga0209723_1003239_pt1 | contig 19968 bp, 19 predicted proteins | sample BiotimSIPDNA_2_FD_185750 | JGI IMG/M metagenome (GOLD analysis project Ga0209723, IMG submission 185750) | Anaerobic biogas reactor microbial communites from Washington, USA - Biogas_R2 time_0 SIP DNA (SPAdes) (version 2) | ecosystem: Engineered > Bioreactor > Anaerobic > Unclassified | place... | reverse complement strand
GAACTTCATGGTTTATATTCATTTTTATATCATTTCTATTATTAGAATTATTATAACATAATATTTATTATAAATTAGATGAACATATTTTTATCCTACAAATGCGTTAAGACAAGCATGCAATCGACCGTTCGGCGAAAAAAACAAATTTGCTTATAAGCACACGCCTGGATTGCGTGGAACCTTGAAATATTAGCCTCTTTACCAATGGTGTAAATTTTGCTATCCAGAAGCGCATTAACTTGTAAAGGCATAGTTTTTCATAAGCAATATTGACGGATTTTGAGGTATAGATTATTATCTAACGCAATAGATAATAATCTATTGCACATCATTTTGTAAGGATATATTTATGAGCGCAATTTTTCCAAAACTGGGATGGGATATCGGTACGGCTTACGACCTTTTTGTCAGTCTAAAAGCCATCCATCAACCGGCAGATTTCGGTCTAAGAGCATCTTGGGCCGCTGGTGTCCGCTCGCGTTTGCCAAACGAGCTGCGCGATACACTGGAATTAGCCACCACGATTATGCGGGTGCCGTTACCCTGGATTCAAAGCTTGCCACAACCCAAAAACGCAGAAGTGGTCGTTGCAAGGATGAAGCAAATCCCTGCCGAGGATAGACTTGCCAAGCACTTTTGCAGCCCAATCATCGATGCCCGTTACCGGGAAGTGTTAGAAAACACCAGGCCAAACAAAAAATACACCCAGGCTGAACTAAAGATTATTCGCGAAGTCTACCGAAATGATCAGCTTGCCCCATCAAACTTACCCGAATTGCTCCAGAAGGCTTGGTCTAATCGCAAAGCGTTTGGTGAAGCTTATTGCGCTGGGATTGAAATGTTTGTCAATAGCTTTTTCATTGAAGAAGAAGCGAGAATCATCCCTTCCTTACAAAAAGGTCTGGCGCATGCCCAGGCCAGGGCTGGCAGCCTTAGCGTGCCAGTCATGCTGGAGGAGCTATCGCTGGGGGTGCGCATGAGTGAAATTAGGCATTCAAGCCATGTTGTTTTAGCCCCGTCCTTTTGGGGAGCCCCATTCATTTTTTATGATTACTTAGACAAAGACAGCTATATTATTCTTTTTGGGGCAAGACCAGATGATATGACCCTGGTTCCTGGCGATGTCGTTCCTGAAACCCTCATTAGAGGCCTTAAAGCCTTGGCTGATTCAACACGTTTGAGGATTTTAAGGTACTTAGCGGATTCGCCACAAACGCCCACACAACTCGCCCGCAGTCTGCGCCTGCGTACGCCAACAGTAGTTCACCATTTGCTGGCGCTGCGCAGCGCCGGGTTAGTCCAGGTCAATATTTCCCCCCAGGGTGAACGCCACTACGCAACCCGAATGGAGGGCTTTATTAGCACACAAGATCATTTAGAAAAGTTCGTGAACGGGGAATAGAATAAGTGCAACAAATATATAAAAAATTTAGAAGAGGGGCAGAATCTGCTGCAAAGATTTATTATCAGCGTGTAAAAGCGTTTTCACCGAATGCCCGGAAATACCTGTTGAGCATCTTCGTTTTGGGCGCCGCAATGGGTATTTACCGCTTGCTATTTAATTTTTATGTATTGAGCCTAGGATACGATGAGGCCATTTTAGGCAACCTCATTACAGCCAGCAACGTAACTACGCTAATAATTGCGCTTCCCCTAGGATATTTGATTAATATAATTGGCCGCAAGCTTTCCCTGCTACTGGGAACCGCTGGAATAGGCATATCAGTATTGATGATGATCCTCTTCCCTTCTATTCCCATGTTTATCGCAATGAACATTTTCTTGGGAATTTCCCAATCCCTTTCCGGCGTTGCGATGGGGCCTTTCTTGATGGAAAATAGCAAGGGAGAGGAAAGAACCTACCTCTTCAGCTTTAGCTCGGGGTTGAGAATGACGGCGACATCCATCGGGGAATGGGTGGGGGGCTACATGCCAACCTGGTTTGGAGGCTGGTTGGGCGTTAGCAGCATGAGTTCCCTGGCCTATTCAAGTTCGCTTTCTCTTATCGTGATCGGTGTAGCCATTTCGCTCGTCCCTATCTTTTTGATAAAAAACAACCACCTGCCTCAAAACGAGAAATCAATATTTGCACCTTTTGCCTACATGCGGAAAAACCCTGGCGTCTTAAGTCGATTAATCCTGCCCATGTTGATCACATCCATTGGGGCTGGGTTAATCATGCCTTTTATGAACGTTTTCTTCCGCAACGTGCATAACCAATCCGATTCATCAATTGGCTTACTATTCGCCTGGGGTTCATTAGCCATGGGCGCCGGCCTGATGGTGGCGCCAATCCTGGCAGAACGCTACGGGAAAATTCAAGTGGTGGTTGTTTCACAGGCGCTCAGCATTCCCTTTTTGGCCATGCTCGGCTTTTCACCCTGGTTCAGCCTAAGCGCCATAGCCTATTACATCAGGCTGGCATTGATGAACATGAGTTCCCCTGTTTATCAGACCTTTGTAATGGAGCAAGTTGACCCGGATTCACGGGCGATGGTTGCCAGCTTGAACAGCATGGCGCACCATTTCGGGTGGGCATTCAGCCCGTCAATCAGCGGGTATATCCAGGTGAATTATGGTTTCTGGCCTGCGTTTTTAATCACCATCTTTCTTTATGCTATTTCAATCGTGATGTATTATCGCTGGTTTTGGCGCAACCGGGTTAAGGCCAAGGCTTTGCAAAGCACATAAAGCAGGCTTCATTACATCCCCAAAATCTACAAATAGCTCAAAGCAGTCTTTGAGCTATTTTATTTAATTATCATCTCGAAAAATACTTGAGCCGGACATCCCGTTGACGTTAGAAACGACGGTTTGGTAACCTCGCACGAGCGTGCCTGAATACGGACCATCCCCTGCAAAAGCCTGCCAGCCGTCCAATATCATTGGCAGGTAACCGTCGGTGGCTAACCACTCGCCATTAAATTTCCGTGTGAAATGAACGTGCGTTCCCGTAGCATTGCCGCGTTCACAGGAGGGATGGCCTATGAGATCATCTTGTTCGAGGAATTCGCCTTTTTGCACCCGACCTGATTCTGCAACGTGCATGTATACCAAAACCCAGCCCGTCCCCTCGTTGCCGTCGCCATCCAAGTCTAAGGCCAAGGTGCCCCGGTAGCTGCGCGCAACCAAGCCCGGCGCAGAAGCGGTCACCCAGGCAGAGGATACCGCACAAGCTGGTTCGCCGGTAACCGGTGCAAAATCCAGGGCGCCACGCGGCGTGCCTATTTGCCAGGTAGCATGCGGGCCGGCCGTAAACGCCCAGCGCAAGCCCGGTAAAAACGGGAGGGCCAAGACTGGCTGGCTGTCACCAGCATTCAACAGCGGTTCAACCGCAACAGCCCGCGCCCAAGGGTCACCAAAAAGCCCTTCATAAAATTTTAAGAAGCCAGCATCCCCATATACCGCATCCTGCCAATATTTTTCATAATAGATGGCTGAAAACAATTTTTGAATGGCAACCGTACCGGCGTTCAAGGGGGGATAGATTTTTACCTTGCCGGAATCTATGAAACTTAATTCCGAAAGCGTTCCATAACGCCAGCCATAGTACCCTTCAGCCAAGAACCGGGCGGTGATCATGAGTTCTTTGTATAAGCCCTTGTCATTTGCGGCATTAAACCCGATGGGGTAAACGTCCTTTTCTGCGCCATCAGGACTGCCTAAGACCCAGTTTGAACGGAATTCAACAAATGCTAACAAGAGGCGCGGGTTTGTGGAGGTTTCTTCAGCCACCATTTGGATGATTTCGGCACCAGAATAAACTTTTCCATCAAGCAGTTCTGAATATTGGTTGATGTATCCACCAGCTTTGGTCGCATAATCTATTAAGTCAAATGCAACCGCGTTAGGGCCGTAAACCACCTCGCTGTCTGGCAGTGCCAACACAGAATACTTATAGGCGCTCTCGTCAAAGCCTGGGATGCCCAGCAGTGTGCCTACGGGTAATAAGTCTGATTCGGCTATCCCTGAGGGGGCTGTTATTTGGTCTGATGTTATGCCAAAGTGCGCTGACACCGCTTTTAATGTGTCGCCTGACTGGCTGAAGTATGGGAATACATTCGGCGGTAAGTTGACTGGGGGTGTGGGGGTAACATTTTCAAGGCTAACGGGCGTGGGTGAAGTTTCCGGTGCAGGGTTTCCTGGGCTGGTTGGCGTCGCGTTTGCTTGGCTTGTCGGCATGGGGGTTTTGAAGATAGATGCAGACAGGGTCTGCCTGGCAGCATATGCCGTGGCGGTTGCAGGCGTCTGGGGGCTTAGGGGCATATTACAGCTGACCAGGCCCAAAATTACGACCAGGAGGTAAATTCCTATCCTGTGTTTATTAATTGTCCTCATTATTCAAATTCTATCATGCCTATTTGAAAGTTAATTGGATGGATTAGCTTGTAAACTAGATGACAAAGACGGGGTTTGGTAGGAATGCCATTACGGCTTCGCGCTATTTGATACAATGAGAAAAACATTCTCATAAGGAGCAGAAATGAACCAACCCGAATTAACCCAACAAGCGCTCGCCATCCTGCGCAGCGGTGAGAACTTTCAGTGGTATGTCATTACCCTGTTAGCACTGGTTATTTATATCTATACCAATGAGTACAGCAAAAAGAACTGGAAGGGCATTGCTGCCGGCCTGTCTTTATATCTCGTACACTGGTTTTTTGAAATACTCAACGCCCTAATCCAGCACTTTTCCGGGCATGCGCTTTGGACGGTACCAACGGGAACCTCTTTTCTTATACTGGTTGGGGTTGGGATAGAGCTGTCCTTTATGTTTGCGGTTGCAGGGTTAGTATTAAGCAAATTACTTCCCCAAGACCCAAAGCAGAAGATACTCGGTATTAATAACCGCATCTTCTTTGCCATTATGAATGCGGCCTTATTCTCATTTATCGAGATTTTTCTGGCAATGACGCCCGCATTTCATTGGGTTTACAGCTGGTGGGGCGCAATCCCAGTCTTCATTACGGTTTACATCCCGTTCTTCGTGGCCTCGTTCCTTTGTTATGACTGGCCGCCAAAGAAACAGCGCTTATTTATCGGGGTCTTGTTTGCAGTGGATGCCTTGATGTTGATTGTCTTCGCCGGTTTATTAAAATGGATATAAAACTTTCTTAATAAACGATCCGACTCTAAATATTAAGACAAAACAGCTGCAAGAGTTAATTGCAGCTATTTATTATTATTTTATTTGATTAAGAAACCACGGTCGTATGCACATCAAATTTGGGCGGGTTTTCAAGGTGTTTTTTGACCGCGCATAGCTCTGCCGACCTGACCAAAGAGGCATGATATTTTTCTGGGAAGTCTGGCGGCACCTGGATTTCAAGTTCAATATTTTTGTATAGCCCTGACAAAGGGTCGCGGTCCATGCGCTGAACGATGCGAATGTTATCAGTTGGTAAACCGCGCTGTTGGCAAAAGCCAAGCACATAAATACCTGCGCAAGTGCCCATTGAGGCTAAAAATAAACTAAAGGGGGTGGGGGCACTGCTGGAAGGCGGTTGATCAGTCTTAATAGTAAAGGATCCGTATTCCGCATCTACCCGGGAGCCACCTGGAAAACTAATGATCATTTCTGCCATGCAATTTCTCCTTAAAATTATTTATGTATCATGTTTTAAGATGCGAATCTGGGAGAAAAGTGACAGTGTCGGATTGTTTAGTATTAATTTGATGCTCGAAAATCGTAAATGCCCTCTTGATATGGCCAAAGGTGATTGCAAGTCGGGCAGAGTAAATCTTGTTTGCTTTCAGGCAAAGCCTGGCCGCAAATTGGGCATTGAAAAAAGCTCCCCGCAACCACTTCGGGGGCATAACCCACCATTCGAACGCGGCTGAAAATACTGGGGGAGTACTGCGCCACCTTACCAGTCCACTGCAAGAGCGAATCAATTTTCACCAATACGTTGAGCGGGGCATGCTTCTTTAAAAATTCAGTGCGCAGGTAAGAAAGACTTAACTGTTTTTCGATTTTAAATTCGGCCTCTTGCAGCCACTGGCGAATCGCCTTGGGATGGAAATCGAAATTTAGTTCAACAAACTCGACGGGCTCATGTGAAAAGGGGTTCCACGACTGCTTGCCGACCAAATAGCGCAGAATGGCTTTTAAATTGCGTTTATTGGCAAACTCAAGGATAAAAAGCGCTTTGTGTGCCAAGATTCGGCGAACACTCTTCAAAGCAAGTTGTGGCTCTGCCATGTGGTGCAGGGTGCGAATCATGGTTGCACCGTCAAACAGACCGTCTACAAAAGGCAAACGATAGACATCCGCTGCCACAAATATTAGACGAGGATCGTTGCCCAAGCGTTGCTGAGCCTGTTCCAGTTGGGTGCGGGAGTAATCTAACAAAACCACCTTATCATACATGTGGTAACGAAGCGTGTTCCTGCCCGCGCCAGCGCCTAATTCCAGCATAAGATTGCCCGCACTCGGCAACAGCCGTTTCAGGGCAACGGCCTCAGCGGTATCTTCATAATCACGGTTGCCGTCATCCCAAAAAGACTGCTGGTAATTTGAGCCTTCATATGAGCAAACTGGTGGCGTGGGTGTCTTTTCGATCATCAATTTACCTTTTAACTTTAAGTTTAAAAGTGCGTTCGGACAGGTTTCCCGACGGCACCCAGAATGACCTCCTTACCGCTGCTTCCTCTCGGACCTGACGGGGTTCGCAGGGTTCCGCCGCGTCGGTCCCGCCCGAACGCATTAATAGGATACTAGACTTAACCTTTCATGTCAACATTGAGGCGCTAACCAACTGGCATAAAATAATTAACAACTTATGCCAGGCGCTGATCACAGACATGCCTGAACCCACAGCGCCGGCAGCGTGCTGGTTCTTCATGTGAGCGCATCATTTCACTATTTAGCTGGCATTTTGATCGCATTTCTTGGATTAACAATTTCAGGGTTTCTTCAAGTTCAAGCGAATAATCAATTTTGAAGGTTTGCTTTGGGTAATTAATCAAGCCATAGGGTGGCCGGATGCCTGTGGCCTGATCAACCAGGTAACAATAGGCCGCAAGCTGGAAAATGTGAGAGTCATAAGGCTCTGGGGGCGTGCGGCCAGTCTTGACTTCAACAGGAATGAGCGCTTTGCCTCGGCGCACAACGTAATCGGGTTTGCCGGTCAGGTTTAGACGGGGGTCAAAAAAGGCTTGGGCCACCGCCTCTTTGCGCCCCATGTCTTCATAAAAGATTTGTCCGCCGGGCAGTCCCGAATGAATTTTCTTGCGGTGCGCAGCCAAAAACAATAACGCTGCTAAGATGAGGCACAGCAGCGCTAACCAAATGTTATTCATAGCCAATAATTAACCCCTAAAATAATTAAAGCAATTAGACCAATTAACAGGAAAGCCCAGGCCAGTAAATTGAGCAAGCCGGCAAGAAACACCTGCCGGCTATGGGATTTGTGCAATTGCGTACCTGCGGCTAACTCGTTGCTGTTCTGCGGTTCAACGCCGCCCTGCTGGTACCACCACGCGCGTTGGCAGTACAGGTAGCTGCCCAACTCAGACGCCCGCAGCGTACGCATTTAGTGGTCCTGGTTATTCAATTGTTGTGATAACTTCCCTAGTGCGTCTTCGAGCTCGTTTTGCCTAAAGCTGACCGTGATATCCGCGCGTGTGCGCTCAACGATACCGCGTGCCAGGTCGGTCTTGCGCCGTAAGCCTTGTGTGATGGCGTCTGGGTAATCCATTGTAATCAACTGGGTAAAAATATCATCCATCCAAAGCAGTAAGCGTTCAACTTCTTTGGAGTACCCCGGACGCAAGAGATCCATGCAGCGGCGGCGTAATTCGCCCAAGGTTTCTGCCAGCCCGCCCAGGTAGGTGGCGTATTCTGCGCCAAGCATTTCGGGGGTGGGGAGTGGCCTATCTTTGATTAAAGCAACAGTCAGCTCGGCTTCGACGTACTCTTTAATGGCATCCTGAGTGTATCCAGAGTAATATAAGTCAGCGTCGTCTTTAAGGTCCTGGCGAAGCTTTTGGACAATCGACTTTGCTGCTTGCAACTGTTCAAAAGCTTCACCTTCCTCTTCGCGGTGAATAGCACGAATGGCTAATGATGCATGCCTGGTTAATTGCCGGGCTTGTGCTAGCGCCTCATCACGCACCTTGGTGCGGCGGTCAAAATCCTCACGGATTGCATCACAGATAGTTTCCAGTGAATCCATTACTTTTCTTCTGGTGCTGGTGGATTGCTGGTGTTGTTGAACAAATCATCTGCCAATGTGTGTGCCAAAGGTGTGCGAATCTCACCAAAATTCGCCTCGTAGCGCGCAATATTTTCATTCAATGCCTTTTGCAATAGCTTAACCCCTAAGGGCGACATAACAATGCGGGCTTTCACTTTTGGTTTCATGTTACCTGGCAATATGGAAGAAAAATCCATGATGAACTCACCAGGCGTATGTGATAAACGCACCACATTTGCAAAAATTGCTTCGAGGTCTTCGGGGAGGATGACGTTTATTTGACGAATATCAGCCACGTTGGCTCCTAGAAGGGGATGTTGTCATCATCGCTGGCACTGTCTTCTTCGCCAGCTTCCGCCCCTGCACGCGTAGATAAGAAGCGAACTGTGTCCGCGTTAATTTCATAACCTGCGCCAAAGGAGCCGTCTTTCTTTTGGTATACCTTAGGGCCGCCGGTGCTCAAATCTGGCGACAGCCGGCCTTCTACCAATACTTTAGAGCCTTTTTGTAGATACTGATTGCAGCTTTCGGCCTGGTTTCCCCAAACAGACACTCTAAACCAGGTGGTTTCACTGATGTCGCGGTATTTGCGGCTGGTGGCGACGCTGAACGAGGTAACCGGTTTGCCATCCGCGGTGTAGCGCATTTCAGGATCTCGGCCTAGATTTCCAATGATGATAATTTTTTGGTACATTTACGATTTCCTTTCTTTTTAATGGGTGAACTTGATTTTAATGTGCAACGTATTGATGTACTAAGTGCCCGACTAGGACCATTCCAAATCGGTTAATTAATTGTACTTCATTTCCAATTCTTAAAAAGCCATTCGCTTTTACCAGTCTTGGGTATACCATTCCAGGTAAATAGGCAGATGCTCCTGCCAGTATGAGCGCGCATGTTCACCTTTAAATAGATACCAGGTATGGGGTATGTTGGCTTCAGACAAGTTTTCTTCGAAGGTCAGAGCAAACTGGCGCTCCCGATCCCGATCGCCAATGTCTAAAAATAATTTGGGGAGCACGTCTTTAGGGATCGCAGCCAATTTTTGAAATAATAGTTGCCCATCGTAGCCCAGGGATGGCAAGCTGTGCATGCCTATAGCGCCGAAAAGCTCGTAATTTGTCGCACCGATGCGCAATGCCCAAGCAGCCCCACGTGACAACCCGCCCAATGCGCGGTAGCGGCTGTCGGCTTTGGCCAGGTACTGCGCATCAACCCAGGGCACTAGTTCACTGGTGATTATCGATGGAAAGATTAAGGGCTCTTGGGCAGTGTATTTCGGCTCGTAAGGCATGACGATGATAAAAGGGCGGGTTTCGCCTTTGTTGATCACGAGATCGGCTGCCTCGGTTACGCCCAACTCCTGCCATTGCGCATCATCTGCCCCGAGGCCATGCAAAAGATACAATACCGGGTAACGCTGGGAGGGATCGTAGCCGTAACAGGGCGGGAGATAGACCCGAAAGTGGAACAGGGTTTGCAGCGTTTCGCTTTCAAAGGATTCTAGGATTACCTCCCCCTGGCTGAGCGTGCAGGCCGGTGTAGGGCTTGGGGGGACTTGCGTCGGCACTTCAGTTGGCAGTGGCGTCTTGCTGGGGGGGAGCGTTTGCGTAGCGGTTGGTGAAGCGGTTTTGGTTGGGATGGGGGGCTGGGTTGGTGTTGAAGGCAACGCAGCGGGCTGGCAAGCGCTCAAAATAACACAAAACAAAATTAATAAAAAAGTAACGGTTGATTTTTTCAATATTGCCATCTTTCACGCCTTGACGTTTGCCAACAAAACGGATTATACTCTGAGTTGCCGGGGTGTAGCGCAGTCGGCTAGCGCGCTGCGTTTGGGACGCAGAGGTCGGCGGTTCAAGTCCGCCCACCCCGACCTTTTTATTTAATAGCAAATCCGCTAAAGAATATCCCTTGTTTTTAATTATGGTATTGCGTGTTATGTTTACTGGTTATAATAAGCATCAGCTTTGTTTAATATTTGTGATGTTTGTCAGAGTTTTTTGGTTGGGTCATTTAGGAGATCGCCTTGAGCATTGCAGTGAACCAAGAGGATAATAAAAACCTGTATTTCTGGGTTGCTTTAACCTTGTTAAGTATTGCTGCCGCTGCCATGGTGCTATGGGGAACCCAAAATTACGGGGTCAGTGTTTCGCCAGACGGAAAGACTTATCTTTATTATGCCGGCGAGTTGGCGAAGGGCAATCGGATTGACCTGACCGTCTTCCCACCGCTTTATCCTGCCCTGTTAGCTGCTTTGACATCGTTAGCAAGCATTGAGCCGCTTGAAGCAGCGCGCTTAGTTAATGCCTTCCTAATTGGGCTTACCGTCTTGTTAACTGGTATATTTTACAAGCGCTACCTCAACTCGTCGATTCTATTCCTTGTCTTGGCGATCATCAGCGTTATGGTTGCCATACCGCTCTTGCCCTTTTTCCTAGGTGCTTATTCTGAACCTTTATTCATTGTTCTTGTGCTGTTAGCCTTAATATGCTTAGATTCTTACCTGCGCAGGCCTGGTTGGCGCCAACTCATTATCGGTGCCGTGGCCTTAGGCTTGGCTTGCGCCACCCGCTATGCCGGCGTGATATTCATTTTTTCCTGGGCTTTAAGTATCCTAGTTTTTACTAAGTCACCCTTTAAGAGGAAAATATTTCACATCATTGTGTCAGGGGTATTAGCAAGCCTGCCTTTAGTTTTTATCTTGCTGCAGAATTATTTCAAAAGCGGGTCTTTTACCGGGACAAGGGTTACCTCCAGTTATAGTTATTTGGAAAATGCGAGATCGATGGTCCTGAGTATGCTGAAATGGTTCATACCTGGAGAAGCGTTTGAAAACGGCTTTGTACTTTATCCCTTCTTCTTCTTGCTCGGTTTTGGCATAGCGCTTTATTATAAGGAAGTATGGCAAAAAGACCGCCCGGCAGTATCGCGATATTTTCATATTCTGCTGTGGATCTTAGGATACCTGGCATTCTTGATGATCAACGCCAGAACAACATTTTTACAACTGATTGATAACCGCTACCTCGCGCCAATATTTATCCCTGCGAACCTCCTGGTTCTGGCTTTCTTCCAGGAACTATTCAAGCTCATTAGGCTGCGTAAAGGGAGGCTTTTAGCACAGATAGCGTTATGTCTTTTAATAGCCACCTGGCTGATATACCCCCTCGCACGGGCAAATGCCAAATTTGATACACTGCGCTCAGAGGGCGAGGGTTTCACCAGCCGATTTTGGCGAGAAAACGTCACCTTACAATACATCGTGCAGAACTTTCCAGACCGCAAGGTTTACAGCAATAATTACCATGCCATCATTTTTCACAGCGGCCAGCTAGCATATGAATCCCCGCGAAAATATCGGGGAGCCGTTACACTAGAGACTTTAGAATCACTACAGGCAGGTTGGCCTGAGGAGGGTCAGGCTTGCTTGGTCTGGTTTGATCATATTCAAGAAGAACACTTCTTCACACCCGAGGAACTGCAGACCTTCACCACCCTGGAGCAGCTGGTTGAATTTCCCGATGGGACGGTTTATTATTTATCAAGAGGTCAAGACCAGTGATGATTGCCCAAACATCTATCAGAATCCATAATTGTAGAGGCAGGTTATGACGGAAGGACAGCCGTTGCTATCCATTATCATCCCGGCTTTCAACGAGGAGAAGCGCTTGCCAAATTCGCTGGAAAAGATCCTAGCCTTCGTTGAAACCCAGCCCTACTTGATCGAAGTGATTATCGTCGATAACGGCAGCACAGACCGAACCACCGAGGTGGTACGGGGCTGGGAGCAGACCCTGCCGAACCTGCGCCTGATCCAGGAGAGCCGGCGCGGCAAGGGACTGGCCGTGCGGACCGGCATGCTGGCAGCCAAGGGGATCTATCGCTTCTTTGCTGATGCGGACCTTTCTATGCCGATTGAAGAGGTGAATAAGTTCCTGCCGCCCCAACTGGAGCCTTTTGACGTGGCGATCGGCTCGCGGGAGGTGCCTGGCGCTAAGCGCTACGATGAACCAGGGTACCGCCACCTGGTTGGGCGGTTGTTTAATGCGCTGGTGCGCTTCTTGGCGCTGCCCGGCCTGCAGGATACCCAGTGTGGGTTTAAATGCTTCCGTGCGGAGGTTTCGGAGGCCATTTTCCCGCTGCAGACCCTGGAAGGCATGTCTTTTGATGCGGAGGTGCTGCTGATTGCCCGCAAGCACGGCTATAAGATACGCGAGGTGCCGATTAACTGGTATTTCAACCCGGACAGCCGCGTGCGCCTGGTAAAGGATTCGCTGCGCATGGCACTTGACCTGCTCGTTATCCGCCGCAATGCGCGGCTTGGCTTGTATGACCCGCGTTAGGTTTGACCCGAGCCTGATCCCCCTCAACCCTGATTTAAGTTTTGAGCGCGCCTTGTGGCAGACGGGCTCTCTGCTGGTTGCAGGCATTGACGAGGCCGGCCGAGGGGCGCTGGCCGGACCGGTGGCGGTGGGGTTGGTGATCTTGCCGGCGGGCTTGGCTGAGCTTGAAAGCTGCCTGGCGGGGGTGCGCGATTCTAAGCAGATGCGGCCTGGGCTGCGCGACTATTGGGCGGAGAAGATAAAGGAAATTGCCTTGGATTGGCAGGTGGGGTTTGGCGGGGCGGATGAAATTGACACGATAGGCATTGCCGCTGCTGTTCGCCTGGCGGCTAAGCGGGCATTAGAGCGGATGGCGCAGCCCTCCGAACATTTGCTGATTGATTACTTCAAGCTTAAGGACTTGAGCACACCGCAAACGGCGCTGGTGAAGGGGGACTGCCGCTCATTGAGCATTGCCTGCGCCTCGGTCTTGGCGAAGACGGCAAGGGATGCGCTGATGGGGGAGATGGACGCGCGCTACCCGGGTTATGGCTTTGGCCGGCACAAGGGTTACGGCACCAAGGCACACCTGGCTGCGCTGGCGGCGATGGGGGCTTGCGCGGAGCATCGGCGCAGTTTTAGGCCGATGAGAGGGGAGTAGTCGCTGGGACAACCATACGTGACCTACGGGGCCGATAGGTTTGGTTTTTTGTAGGTCACGTTTTCAACGTGACAGAGATCGTTTTGTTCGCGGTTATTTGTCACGCAGATCACTGAGGTGGCCAAGCATATCTTATAGGACTGCATAAACGCAGTCAAAGAACCTATTAAACCCTCACCCTCCCCTGGTTACCACCACGATGTCTCCCCTTATAAAAGTTAAAACCAACCCAATTGATCCTTAAAGGGAGAGGATTCTTAATGATTGGTTTTCAGCTTGATCCTTTTTACTTTCACCGGAAATTGTTATAACCGGTAATTGTCACGTAGGTTGCTGCGCAACCATACGTGACCTACAGGGCTACGACCCATGTAAGCAGGGGATTTTCCAGATTTTTAATGAATCACTTAATGAAAAAAGTGGGTTTTAAGCTATAATGATTCTATCAAGATTACTCATCCAAACTACTTACCAGGAGGTTAATTATCATGAAATACAGGCTTAGAACGATCAACGCAGCGCTGGCGGTGATCCTATTGTTCAGCGCGCTTGGGTTTATGCCGAAGGGGGCGGTTGCCCAAAGGAGCACTATTGCTCCAGGAGATGTAGCTATTATTTTAATGAATACTGATACACCAGATGGATTGGCCTTTGTTGCACTAGCCGACCTGGCAGAAGGAACAGAAATTCGGTTTACTGATGATGGGTGGCTTTCTACAACTAATGCATTCAGAGCTAATGAAGGCGGCATCAAGTACACAGTACCTACAGGGGGTATTGCTGCAGGAACCGTTGTATTTGAAGACGACCCGTTCGATGATTTGGGTTCACCATGGTCCATTGATAACACCGATCTTGGAAGCAACGGCTTTTCTTTAGCAACCGGTGGGGATCAAATTATAGCTTTTCTGGGCAGTGCTCTCACCCCCTCACTCGTTTATGCCCTAAACGGTGAAGGAGCCGCAGTTTGGCAAGCAGACGCAACCACATCGAATGATTCTGCACTACCAACTGGATTAATTGACGGCGAGACAGCCGTTGCGGTTACAGAGGTGGATAATGTAAAGTTGAATTGCACAAGCAACCACACAGGAACTAAAGAACAATTATTAGAATACATCAGTGATAATACTAACTGGATTGGTGACGATGGCAATCCGCTGGCAATAGACTCAGGATGTTCATTTACTGTCACTAGTGGTGAGCCAGCTTTAGTTATTAATGAGATAGATTACGACCAACCAAGCACTGATAATGCTGAATTTGTGGAATTAAAAAATACTGGAAGTATAAGTATTGATTTAAGTAGTTATTCTGTTGAGTTGATTAATGGCGATGGTGGTGGAGCTTCAGTTGCAGGTACTATCAATCTTCCGTCTGTGACCCTAGCAGCCGGTGATTATTATGTTATCTGCGGAGATGCAGCAAATGTTGCCAATTGTGACTTGGATGTTTCACCAGATACAAATCTGATACAAAACGGTGCCCCTGATGCAGTTGGCTTGCGCCTTGGAACTGAATTAGTAGATACAGTTAGCTATGAGGGAGATACAGGCGCTCCATACACTGAAGGCTCAGGTGTGGGATTAATTGATGATGCATCAGAAGTTTTAAAAAGCATTTCTCGCTGCCCAGATGGCGTTGATACTGATGTAAACAATGTTGATTTCAAATATACTGACAGCACCCCTGGAATTACCAATTATTGCCCGGTGGATGTCGCTCCCAGCGTTGCCAGCACGGTGCCTGCAAACGGTGCAAATGGTGTGGCTGTTGACGCAGATATTGTCGTCACTTTCAGTGAGCCAGTTAATCTCTCCAGTGACTGGTTTGGTGTTGAGTGCGGTTCTGGCACCCATACCTCAACGGTGAGCGGCGGTCCCACAACCTACACAATCAGCCCCGAGTGGGACTTTTTGCCTGCGGAAAGCTGTACTGTGACGATTTATGAACATGCTGTAAGTGACGTTGATGAAATTGACCCGCCAGATTTGATGGCAGCGCGCTATAGTTTCACTTTTTCTACCACGTACTGCGGACAGACTTACACTAAGCTTAATGAAATCCAGGGCAGTGGCGTCACATCTCCAGCTGCAACGCAGGTCAAAACTGTTGAAGGTGTAGTTTCAGCCTACCTTGCTGGATTGGGCGGTTCTTTCCTGCAATCTCTCGATGCGGATGTGGACCTGGATGACGCAACTTCAGAAGGGTTGTTTGTTTACGGCCTGAACAAGAGCGTTGGCGACCATGTTCGCGTTACGGGAACCGTTAGTGAATACAATGGCAGTTATGGTGCTATGGCCGCCATGACGCAATTAAGCTCAATCTCTAATGTGGAAACCTGCGCAACAGGGTTATCCCCGGTTGTCGTACCAGTAAGCCTGCCTATTCCTGATGAGGCGGATCCGAATGTATACCTGGAACGCTATGAGGGCATGCTGGTTTCGTTTGAGCAGACCCTGACCATTCAGCAGAATTACTTCCAGGGACGCTTCGGACAGCTGACCTTGGGCTCTGATGGCAGGATCATGAACCCGACCAATGGCACGGGTGGTGATTACATCGACAATATTGGGCGCATGATTGTTTTGGATGACGGCAGCACGGTGCAAAACCCGAACCCGATTTCATACTATGCGAGTGATGGTGTTTTGAGGGCAGGGGATACGGTAAGTGGGCTAATTGGCATTATCGACCAAGGCCGCACCACTGCTGTTCGCTCTAATGTGGCAGAAGAACTGGTTTTCCCAGATGTATATTATCGCATCCACCCAGTCAGCGTACCTGTTTTTACCATCACCAACCCTCGTCCAACAACTTCACCTGAGTTGGAAGGTGAATTAAAGATTGTATCCTTTAATGTGCTCAACTACTTCACTACAATAGATACGACTCCTTATCCCCCAGGATCACCATATACATCTGAGAATACGCCCCGTGGCGCTGATTCACCTCTTGAATTCACCAGGCAGCAGGACAAGTTGGTTTCAGCGGCTTTGGATATTGATGCGGATGTTTATGGTCTGAATGAAATCGAAGCTTGGGATGGCGCAGGGGCCGTGGCAGCATTCACCGAAGCGCTAAACGCAGCTGCTGGCTCACCAATTTATAATTTCATCCACGACCCCTTAACTGGTGTAGGTGGAGATGCGATCCAGCAGGCGATTATCTACAAACCAGCCAGTGTGAGCCCTGTTGGCGAGGCATTAAGTTTGTCTGTCGCACCTTTTGACCTTTACCGCTATCCAATTGCACAGCTTTTTGAAGACAATGCCAGCGGTGAGCAATTCTGGGTGATTGTGAACCACTTTAAATCCAAGAATTGCGGGGATCCTAACTATACTGGTGATGAAGATTTGGGCGGCGGGATCGGTTGCTACAACGCGACCCGGGTTGCCATGTCCGAAGCGCTACTAGATTGGATTGAGGGCACGCTTGCACCGATCGAACCCAATGTGATCGTCACTGGTGACCTGAACAGCTACGGTGGTGAGGATCCTATCCTTACCCTAACTACAGGAGGACTGGTAAACCAGATCGAAGATAAACTGGATGAAACTGACCGCTATACCTATGTCTTTGATGGCATGGCAGGATACCTTGACCATGCGCTCACCACAACCAGCCTGGCTGACAATGTGGCAGACGTGGCAATCTGGCATATTAATGCAGATGAGCTTTCGGTGATTGATTACAACCTGGAATTTAAGAGCCCGGACCTATATCAATCCCACGAATTCCGCTCTTCTGACCATGACCCGGTGATCATTACCTTAAGATTCACTTGGACCTATTACTTCCCACTCATATTTAGATAGATCTAACAAGATTTCTTACTTCTAGACTCAAGGCTTCCAGACACTGGAGGCCTTGATGTTTTAATAAAATACATTGTTGTACGTCTGACGACAAATTAAGTCTTATAATAATTATAGAAAATCGATCACAGTAAATCAAAGGAATATTTATGATCATCACACAAGACCTGGGTAAGGTCTTTAAAATTGGCAAAAAGGAAAAGACGGAGATCAAGGCCGTGGAAGGGCTGAGCCTGGCCGTGCGGGAAGGGGAGGTGTTTGGTTTTTTGGGCCCGAACGGGGCCGGCAAGACCACCACCGTGCGCATGCTGGCCGGCCTGATTGAGCCCACCAGCGGCAGCGCAACGATCAACAACCTGGTATTGGGTAAAGAGAACAGCGCCATCCGGCGCTCGATTGGCATCTTGACCGAGACGCCGGGCATGTACGAGCGCCTGTCAGCCGAGAAGAACCTGGCCATCTTTGCGAACCTGTACGACGTTACGGATGTGCCTGGGCAGGTGCGTAAGTATTTGCAGATGCTAGGACTGTGGGAGCGCCGGGCAGACCCGGTCGGGTCGTTTTCGAAGGGTATGCGCCAGAAATTGGCTATTGCGCGGGCGCTGCTGCATGACCCAAAGGTGCTCTTTTTGGATGAGCCCACCTCTGGCCTGGACCCAGAGGCGGCCAAGATGGTGCGTGAGTTTATTGAGAGCCTGAGGGCACTGGGGCGCACGATCTTCATGTGCACCCACAACCTGGACGAGGCTGACCGCTTATGCGACCGGATTGCCATCTTCAAGCAAAAGGTGATCGCGGTGGATACGCCCGCCGCCCTCAGGCAGCAGTTATTCGGGCGCAAGATCGTGGTGCATTTGGCAGTGCTGCAGCCCGAATGGGCAGACATGCTGCGCGGCCTGCCCTTTGTGCAAGCAGTTGAGGCGCTTGAGAACAAACTCGTCATCAGCCTTGCCAACCCAGAGCAAGACAACCCCGAAATTGTGCGGCAACTGGTAGAGGCCGGGGCAGCGATCCGCTTCATTGGCGAGCTGCGGCATTCGCTGGAACAGGTCTACTTGGAGATGCTGCACCAAAACGGGCAAGGGAGGCAGGCATGAGACATATTCGTACGATTATTGATAAGGAATGGGCAGAAGTATTCAAAAACCGCATGGTGATCTTCACCATCAGCTTCATGCCCTTGATTTTTACCATCCTGCCGCTGGTGATGCTGAGCGTGATGGGCGAGGCAGTGGGCGATATGAACGGCTCCACCGCGGACGTGCCGGAGGCCTTCCTGGCAAGCTGCAGCGGCTTGAGCGGCGGTGAATGCATGCAAATTTACTTGATGAACCAGTTTATGCTGCTGTTCATGATGATGCCGGTGATCATCCCAATTACGATTGCAGCTTACAGCATTGTGGGCGAGAAAACGACGCGCAGCCTGGAGCCTTTGTTGGCTACACCAATTACTACCGTGGAACTTCTGGCAGGCAAGAGCCTGGCTGCGGCGATCCCGGCTATTGTGACCACCTGGGCTGCGTTTGGGTTGTTCCTGCTAGCACTGCCCTTGATTGGCGTCAGCGCCGGCGTGCGGGCTTATATTGCCGGCCCAACCTGGCTGTTGGCGATTTTGGTGGTGGGGCCGCTGATGTCGATCGTGGCGGTCAACTTTGCTTTGTACGTCTCCTCGCGTGTGAACGACCCGCGCGTGGCAGAGCAGGTCTCAACGGTGGTGATCATCCCGATTATGGCCGTGTTGTTTGCGCAGCTGGCCGGGCTGATCATCATCAACGTGACCTTTATGATTATTGCGATTGTGGTCCTGGCGGCGGTTGACGTGGGGATGGTCTTCCTTGGCGCCAGCATCTTTGAACGTGAAACCATATTAACCCGTTGGAAGTGATGAATGATGAAAAAACGAGCATTATTATTTTGTGCAATTACCCTGGCATTTGGCCTGCTTTTGAGTAACCTCAGCCCTGCCGCTGCGCAAGATGAGCCGGATTACCGCATTTCGCTGCGGCGTGAGTTTGGTTACGGCGCTGGCAGCAATATCCGCGGACGGATGAGCCTGCGCCTGGTGGGCGAGGGCCTTGACGTACAGCAGGTCACCTACCTGATCGACGGGCAAGAAATCGCTGTGCTTAATGAGGCACCCTTCAAATTTGAATTCCATACCGATGATTACGGCTACGGCCCGCACGATATTTCAGCCGTGATTACAACTAAAAACAGCGAGACCTTTAACAGCAATACTTTGCGCTATAACTTCGTGACCCAGGCAGAGGAAAGCAGTGGGATCAAGAATATCCTCGTGCCGGTGGGCGTGGTTATGATTGCGGCCATGGGCTTTAGCGCCTTGGTGCAGTTCATCGGCAAACCCAAGCAAGCGCCCCAGCCAGGCCAGCCGCGCAATTACGGCATCCTGGGTGGCACGATCTGCCCAAGGTGCGGGCATCCTTTCCCGCGTTCGCTGATGGGCATGAACCTGGTGGTGGGCCGGCTGGAACGCTGCGAATCGTGCAAGCGCTTCGTGATGACCGTGCGCGCGACGCCGGCACAGCTGGCCGCGGCTGAGGCCAGGGAGGCTGAGAGTGCTGCCGAAGCAGTGAAACCGGTTGACATGGAAGAAATGGGCAAGGACGCGATCGAAGAATCGAAATACTTCGATTCGCTCTAGGCTAATCATTATAAGATTTATATTGCCCGCCGAGCCAGCCACCCACAATTGGTCTGAAGAGGCGGGTATCCTGTCAAGTCAAAAGAAAATGTTACTGAACAGGTTTGGTTGGTTCAAAAGATAATGTTACCGAATGATAGTCCTCCTCCATTCTTAAAGTATCAAAGATATTGACCGGGTTAGCATTTTCTGTAGATTTGACATGCCAAAGATTATAAATATTCTTCTCAAGTCTTTCACGTAGCGCTAGAATGTCAACCTGGTCGCGCATATACATGAGCAACTCAAGGTTGTGTTTTGTGAC